>Ga0209979_1000095_pt1 | contig 152210 bp, 120 predicted proteins | sample AnhtaG_FD_183114 | JGI IMG/M metagenome (GOLD analysis project Ga0209979, IMG submission 183114) | Deep subsurface microbial communities from Anholt, Denmark to uncover new lineages of life (NeLLi) - Anholt_01485 metaG (SPAdes) (version 2) | ecosystem: Environmental > Aquatic > Marine >...
CAATTACGCATCGTTCCTGATAAAGATAACGGGCTCGCAGAAGTTAGATTTTGGTGTAAGAATAAGTTGGTTGGTATCCAAAAAGTTAAAAATGAAGACCTGAATTTAGTGCAATTTTAAATTTTAACTAACAGTGATTATTAGGGCAATTGACGATAGAAGGATATATTTATAAATTTATCATAATTTCTAGATAGGAGGAAAAATTGGCAGAAAAAAAATCTTGGAAAGCAGAATCTTCAAAAGAGAAAAAGAAAAAAGTCATTTTTGATCACCACCTGTGTGTCAATATTCTGGATAAGTTCATCGACTTTGCCAAGAAAAAAATGACGGAAAAAGCCTTGGACTTTTTCATTAAGTGGGTTTCCAGGATCGGGCATTTCGGTCTGTTAGCAGTGGCTGCGCTTGGTTTTCTCTTTGCCTTCATTGTTGCCATACGGTCAAATTCCTTTAACGCTTTTCTTTATGGATGTGCATGGGTCATCGTGGTGATGGTTATCCAGTATACTGCCCAGAAGTTCTCAAAGGCTGGAGAGGCGCTGATTAAAAATAATCCCGCCTTACTATCCTCGAAAGCCTTTATTGACTGCATCGGGTTCCTTGCATTGATCGGGAGTGTGATCCTTCTTGTCATCTCTTTTGTGCAGACCGTTCAGGGAGCGGGCATACAAACGTTGATTATCGGGATCTTGTGGTTTTTCCTACTGGAATTCTTTTCTTTTGTGGCTTTTAATCCCGGATCGATAACCATGAATGTTGGAAAAGGCGCATCTGCCGGCCAGGAGGCGATCGGTATTGTCGTCTTCTTTTTGAAAGGAGCGATGAAATTGATACCCATTGCCTTTGGTATTGGGATCTTTATCGGTTTTATCCTTCTGTTTATCGACTTTATCAGTGTTTTTAGTAACGAGTTTCGCGTCACTGCCTCTTGTGCCAATGCCAGAACCACAGCTACGCAGATCGCTTTTATAGGCCTGCTGCCTTTTCTCAGCTATATCTTTTTTGTGCTTTTTTATCTGGCGATAGATGTTATCAGAGCTATACTAGCTGTTCCCGGAAAGCTCGATGAGGTGATAAAGAAACTCAAATCCTGATTCCGAGGCGAGTTTACTTTATTGAAGTTGTCGGTTTTGATAATGTAATTTTATACTCTTAATTCGGAGAGAATAAAATGAAAAAAATCTTTATGAAAGATAAGAATTTCCTTTTTGCGATAGCACCAATTCCTCGCCATTTTCCTCTATTTTCGTCAGCTGAAATCCTGAAGTGAACATATCACACTCAAAACGGCAGTGTCAATTACCAGTGCTCTCCCTTCTCCTCGGCTGCCATCAGAAGTTCCTGCTGGAAGACCCGGAGTTGAGGAGGGCTTGGAATTTGGGATTTTGATTTTGGAATTTCATTTATATCATTTCAGCGTAATTGTTTTTTCGATTTTTCCAGCATGCCTGGATTGATATTTTATTGTGACTTTTCCTTTACCCGAAATCAGGAATTGATGTTCCACTTTTTCGAAGCCGGGGATAGTTAAAAATTGAAGCTCTGGCCGGAATTTTTTATATACAACCTGGTTTTTGTAGATGTTCGTTAGCTTGCCTCCTGCTGCAACTTTAATGTTTTTGCCTGAAACAGTCAGCATATCCTGAGTGTAAAGTTTGACTTTCTGTGCATGAAAACTCATAGTTGGGATAGCTTTTGAATTGTGGAGTCTTGTGCGGATCCTGTAGAGATTCTTTCCTGCCTTTTTTATCTCAAAGATATCCAGGCTTACTTCAGGAGTGTGTTTTGCTGAAAAGATAATAGCAGCGGCATTACGATGGACCATGTCCTTTAACATGAAAGGAGCAGGTAAACGGGAACTCATCTTGATCCAGCCTCCAATTTCAATATCACCGTATGTTGGGTGTTTATAAGGTTTCCACGGTCTAAACAGTTCTCCCTGAGCAAGGTGGTCATTGAATTTTAGCCTTTCTCTTTCAAACTCGTTGCCTCCTCCAAAAAACATCTCCTCCTCGGTCTGTGGTTTTATTTTCTTGGCTTCTTTTATGCTCTTAAAAGTCTCAATTGACTCCTGAAACAATTCTCCTACAAAACCGTACGCTCCATTTATCATAAACATCCATTCTGAAAATTCACCGTAAGTTGCATACATGTCTTTCCAGCCGATGATATAACGGTATCCTGGAATAATCCGCTCAGATTGCTCTCCAAGATAATCATACACGGCAACATCCTGTTGAGGATATGCTCCCTGGCCTTTAGTGCTGGGTCCACGTACAAAGAGTCCACCTGAATTGTGGAAAGCCCATACCATGCAAATATTGGGCCGTTTTCGGATGTATTTTCCTATGGCCTTGATTCCAGTACCTGAAAAGGGATAATCACCTGCACCTTGCTGCACATACTCAGGCGCCCAGTCATAACCCCAGTTCCTATTACCGTCCACATAGCCTTCAGAATCTTCGTTAATCTTACCATCGCCGTCATTATCGATTCCCTCCTGACCGAGGATTGTCCATTCTCCTTTTTTGCCGGGCTTTACACGGATCATCAACCTGGGATCTTCTGGATCTGTCTTAAACTCTCCGAAAGGATCACGTTTCCTCATTGTGCAAATATTTCCATCCCCATCGAGATCATCTGGAAAATCTTCATCTACCAGACCGTCTCGGTCATCATCCTTAGGTATGCGCAGGCTGCGATTGCTGCTCGGAGTATTGGCATCTTCAAAAAAATGAACGCGGCCGTCCACATTGACAACTGGAATCACATAAAAACATTTTTTATCTACAAGCTTTGTTATTTCATCATTATTTCCGTAATTAGTCAGGAGATAATTGAGCAGATAGAGGGCCACTTCTCCTGCCTGAATCTCGTTTCCGTGAATATTGCCATCAACATAGATCCCGGGTTTGTCCAATTCCTTCCCGGTTTTAGGGTTATTGACCGTCAAAGCATAGATTTCACGTCCTTCTTCGCTCTTTCCGACCATATCAAGCTTGGTCAAGTGAGGATAGGCTTTATTTAGTGCCTTAACAGCTTCGACAATCATCTCATAGGTGTAGTAATTATCGAAGCTGAGTGGTACGGTCACTTTATGTGTCTGATAACTTGCAGAATAAACAGCTGACAGGGAAAAAATCATTATGATTAAAAGAATAAATATTCTTTTCATTTCACACCTCCTAACTCTATCTGCTTTGTATCTTGCCAAGCAATAGAGGTGAATGCCTTTAAATTTAATTTCACTTGTTTTTCAGCATAAATGATCCAGTTTACTATTTGTGTTTTATTGCCCTCAATTCCTTTAATTAAACTCCGTTTCTTGCCTTCTACGATTTTGTGGATTTTTCCCTCAATAGTCACAATAACGGGAAGTATGCGGTTATTTCTTTTTCCCATGGCTGTGGGGTAGGGGAGATAACCAGTGTTTTCAATCCAAGCTTTTACACGATAAAGTCCTGCTCCCAGAGCTTTTACTTCTGTTTTGTTTATCTTGATTCGGGCCATTTTCTCGGCAATCTGAAATACCCAGGGAACCTGTCCTTTTAAAAGTTTTTCTATCATTCGAGCAGGCGGTGTATTGGAAGCATATGGAACAACACCACCTATTTCAACTTCTCCTAAAGTCGGATGCTTATATGGTTTCCATTCGACAAATCCCTTTCCATCCAATTCCTTATCGCTGAAAGCCAGCAAGGCTTTCTCTTTCGGATCTCCGCCCTCCTTACTTTTTGGCTTGGGCATCTGCCTTAACATCTCTGCCATTTTTTCAGTTGTCATCATACCGTTTTTAACCGCATCCATGACCATCTTAGCATTAAAATTCGGAGGAGCTCCAGATGATTTCAGGAATTCGGATATCTTTTCTTCTCCAAGTGCAATAAAATCTTCATTACTCATTTTTTCTAGTTTTTCAGGTGTGATTGCTGCCTCCTCTTTTTTTTCTTCTTTTACTTCAGGAAGTGTCCAGAAATCCATGCTGAAAGAAGGTACACCAAGCTGATAATAGGCCCATAATTCAAAGGAACCGTCTTTTGCACTCGGAGTATCAAGTCGTTTGGCATCGAGTTTATTCTTTTTGAGGAATTCCTTGTATTTTTCTGAGAGCTCTTTATAAAATTTTAAATCCTCTGGAAGAGGATTCACCACAGCTCCCAGACCTAAGAAGCTTGCAATCATTGATTCTGTCACTTCCATACCTGCAGGAACAAACTGCTGGACCATTTCCATGACTTCCTTCATGGTGTAAGTTTTTTCCGGGTCAATATTGAGAGGAGTAGCAAAGCGTTTCGGAATCTTGATCTTTGTAAGATCTACCTCTCCCTTCCTGCCTCCTTTTGGCGGGGTTAGACAAAAATTGGTCTCTCCAAAAGTAAATGTCATCGCAATTTCTCTATGCTCTAATATGAATTTAATAAGATTATGACTTTCCTTTTCGCTCCCTGCCCAGGAGCCCCCGGTTTTCGTAAAGAATCTAAAGAGATGTGGGAAATTAATGCCGATGTTGACACCCCCTGGGCCATCTTCATTGTATTCTCCATCCCTATCATTATCTGTTCCTTCGGTGTAAAGCTTGTATATTCCTTTCTCACCCTTGGCCCAATCTGCCTTTTTCATCATTCTCGGGTCACCAGGTACAGGTATCCATTCTCCTTGAGGGTCCTTAACTTGCATCTGAGTAATGATACTGTTTCCATCCAAATCTTCGACCCCGTCTTCATCAACTTTGTCGTCCATATCATCGTTATAAGGATGAGCGTTTCGAGCGTCCATCATCAAGGGTTTAGTGAAGTATTTCTCCGCTGCATCAGGGTTTCCACAGGGTAGGATATACCATGTTTTGTCTTTCCTGATTTCAGGCTTTTCGAGAATCAGTTGAATCAAGTACACCGCTGCTTCACTCGAGATGGGAACCGTGCCTTCCATGTTTGCAGCCACAAATACAGCAGGCAGAGCTTTCTTGTCTTTATTTACTTCAGGGCCAATCTCTATTATGTTTATTTCTATTCTGCCCGGACTTACCGCGATTTTGTGTAATGCTGTGATTTTTGGGTTTGAGCTTGCAAAATCTTTGAGAGCCTCGATCAGTTCAGCAGTAGTGTGATAACGGTCAAAATTGAATTTGGACTGGGCTGTCAAACCAGATAATGTGAGAAGAATAATACAGACTAAAATAAGTAGCTTTTTTTGTCTCATCTTCACCTCATTAATAAATTTATATTTATATACGAAAAATCGCCCAATTTTGTTCACTTGACGAAAGATGTCCTTAAAAGTGATAATTATAAAACAATTTTTAATGAAGAGGAAACAAAAACAAGCTACAGGCGTTTTTTATTTAATTGAAAAATTGAAGACAAGTTGATAAAGTAGATTTCAGAACTAAACTTCATACTTCACGAAAAAAGGAGGAAAGAAATAGATGAAACCAAAAAAACTATTTCCGGTTGTTTTGATGTCACTGATAATAGTGGCATTTACAGCTTCTTATCTCTCTGCGGATTGTTTTACTATTTTGGTAGGAAAGAAAGCTTCAGCAGATGGGGCTGTGTTATTCGGCCACAATGAACAAAATGGAGGCCGAAGGATCATAAATTATCGTTATATACCGAGAATAAAGCATAAACCAAGCGATAGATTAACCCTTAAGAATGGCGGCTTTTTACCAGAAGTAGAAGAAACCTATGCAATGTTATGGCAACAGAACCCTGGTGTTGCATTTGGTGACTCATATTTCAACGAATGGGGAGTCGTAGTCGCTTCAGACGGCTGTGGAACAAAGGAGAACTCTTTTGAAGAGCTGGTTGAACGAGGAGATATTACAGATGAAGGTATAGGGTATATGCTCAGGCGGCTCGTTGCCCAGAGGGCGAAAACGGCAAGAGAAGGAGTAAGGATTGCCGGCGAGTTGCTCAATCGTTTTGGCTATTCTGATTCGGGCAGGTCACTTATAATAGCTGATCCAAATGAAGCCTGGGTTTTGTCCATTGCAAGGGGTAAGCGCTGGATTGCACAAAGATGTCCGGATGATGAAGTGGTGTTGCTTCCAAACCTGCACATAATCGGCGCTGAGGCTGATTTGAATGATACAGAGAATGTGATGGCCTCTTCTGGGCTTGTTGATTATGCCATAAAAAGAGGCTGGTATGATCCTGCCAGCGGCAAACCATTTAACTTTAGAGAAGCATTCAACAGACCTCCAAGGAAAGAAAGCTTCATGTATAAATATGGCGCTGATCCGCGGCAGTGGTATGCTCAATCCATGGTGATCGGCAAGCTGATTGATTTACCAATTAAAGAACAGCTTCCGTTTTCAGTAAAGCCCGCCCACAAGATGACAGTGAATGATGTGGCTAAAATTCTCAGAAGCCATAGTAAAGGAACAGAGTTTGATACCTCAAAGAAATATAGTTTAGGTTCTCCACACAAAATGAGAGGTATGGCAGCAAATATTTGCAGCTCTGGCACACAGGAGGGGGCTGTATATCAGTTAAGAAGCTGGCTTCCAAAGGAGATAGGGTGCCTCGTATGGCGAACAACGGCTGCTCCATGTTCAGGTGTCCTTACTCCATGGTATCTAGGGATAACAGAAACGCCCAGGGCTTACTATAAACCAGGGGATATTGAACAACAGATGGATTTGAATCACCACTTCAATTATCCCAAGGAATACTTTAAATTTGATCCAGAATTTGCATTTGATGTCTTTAATGAGCTGGAGAACATGGTGGATGTCGATTATAAAAGAGCCATAAAGATAGTCCGGGGTGTTTGGGATTCTTTTGAGGAGAAACAGTTCTCTGTGCAAGCGACTGTTGAGGAAGCTGCTCTTAAACTGTTCAAAGAGGACAAGGCCCTGGCAAAGAAATTTCTGACAGATTATACGAATAGCCAGGCAATGCTTGCCTTGGATAAGGCTAAAGAACTTGTCAATAAGTTAAAGACCCTGTTTTGGGCGAATTGACACTCGCTCCTTACTAAGTGGAGAAGGGCAGGGAGTATAAGTTTTTCATCAGAGATAATTTTCAACCATGAGGTCTAGGAAAAATTTGATAATAAATCATTTTGTGGAAAATTTAACAAGAAAATAAACAAAATGTCTAGAGTCAAGGGCTAGCCCCTTACTGGAGGCAGTCGTGTCGTATACAGGAAAGTGGATACATATCGATCTTTCTGCTAGAAAAAATGAGGTTGGAGAGACGGATAGGAATCTTTTGGAAAAATATATAGGGGGAAAAGGATTAGGATTTGCATTGCTTGAGAGCATGGCTCCAAATCCAAAGCCATTCGGGCCGGAAAACCCTTTGATTTTTGTCAACGGACCTTTCACAGGCACTAGAGTTCAAACAAGTGCCCGAACCTGCCTGGTTACTCGTTCTCCTCTGACTGGCTCCATTCTTGATTCACACTGCGGTGGACACTTTGGACCGCGGTTAAAGGCGGCTGGATTCGATTATCTGGTTATCACTGGAAAAGCTGAAAAGCCTGTTTATATCTATTTGACCGACGAAAATGTAGAAATTAAGGATGCTTCTGATTTTTGGGGAAAGGGCATATTTTACACCCATGATGAATTGCTTAATCGTCATTCCGGTAGAAATCCAAGAGTGGCTTGTATCGGGCCTGCAGGTGAGAATCTTTTAAAAATTGCTTGCATCGGTGTTGATAAATACCGCCAGTATGGTAGGGGAGGAGTTGGTGCAGTGATGGGTTCTAAAAACTTAAAAGCCATTATCCTTGATGGCAGTGCCCCGGTAAATTATTACGATAAAGAAAAATTTCAGGATATAAATAGTAAGCTTACAAAAGATATCCTGAATAATGATGGTATAAAATTCCGCCGACAAAAAGGAACGATGAAATGTGTGCGCAGCGGTCAGGAATATGAATTTCTCCCAACGAGAAACTTTCAAAAAGTCCAGTTTGATGACTTTGAAAGAATTTCATCCGAAACCTGCAGGGAGGAATTGAACTGGGTGGATACCGGGTGTTTTAATTGTGCAATTCAATGTTCAAAGATTGCAAGATGGGATGGACACGAAATTGAAGGGCCTGAATATGAGACAGCTGCGTTTCTTGGTTCAGGATGCGAGATATCGGACTGTAAAGATTTAACTTGGGCAAATGAAATCTGCGATGATTTGGGTATTGATACAATCAGTGCTGGTGTAACTTGCTCCTTTGCGATGGAGTGTTTTGAGAAAGGTTTAATCAAAGACTGGGGTAATTTGAAATTAGAATGGGGAAATGCTGCTGCTCAAAGAGAATTTTTAAAGCTTATGGTTCGCAGAGAGGGAATTGGTGATATATTCGCCAATGGAACAAGAATTGCTTCTCAACGGATTGGGAAGGGAAGTGATGAATTCGCGATAAATATTTTTGGGATGGAGATATCCGGTGTTAATCCGAAGGGCAGCCTTACAATGGGAGTCGTTCTGTCAGTCGCAGATTTTGCCAGCCATACACGGCTTTGGTGTACAGAGACTGAGATGGGGCCTGATTTCAAAATCGAAGATATTCCCCAGACTGCTGCGTATGGATTGGACGAAATTAATACTCGAAATTGCCTTATCATTTGCGATTTTGTGCCGTATGGACTTGATAGATTAGCACCTATATTAAACGCTGTAACTGGCTTTAACCACACTCCGGAATCATTGAGAGAAATCGGAGCAAGAATAACGAATTTGGCCCGCAGATATAACTTACGGAATGGAAGAAAGCATAGGGATGATATTTTACCCGAACGATTCTTTAAGGAAGAATCTCTTTCCGGTTTTATGAGAGGGAAGAAGCTTGATAAAGAATTTTTTAAGTCAATCATACAGAAATACTATCTTGTCCGCGGATGGAACGAAAAAGGTGAGCCGACAGAAGAAGTATTAAAAAAATATGGGCTTTAAAGGAATAACTAAAAGCTCAAAACTCAAAAAAATAAAATTCCAAATCATAAATTCCAAACAAGTTCCAAATGAGAATTTCTTATTCAATTAGGAATCTACAACGTAACTTCTCAATAAGTGTGGGTAGTAGCTATGGATTCCCGCCTCCGCCGGGAATGACGATTGAGTGTAAGTGTCTGTCATTCCTGCGGAAGCAGGAATCCAGTGATTAGTCACAAATATAATCTACCCTCAATTATTGATAACTTACTATACAACCATTCAATATGGATAAGAGCCAAAAAATTCCATCCTTATCTCTCTTGACCTTAACCTCTCTGTGCTATAAGCTTTTCAGCTAGAATAGAAATGAAATTAGGAGGTCATATAGTTATGAAAGCTCTGAGGATTTTTGCATTGTGTTTAATCATCTTGGTTTTGATCTTCTCAGTTCCGGGTTTAAACGGGAAGATTAAGAATTCAACAAAGCGTTCTCTTACTCATGAGGATTATGACTCCTGGAAATCGATTGTGAGTGCTACAATTTCAGCCAATGGACATTGGGTCCTTTATCTCGAAACACCTCAGGATGGAGAAGCTGATCTTGTAGTGGAGAACTTGAAGAGTAAAAAGGAGTACCTTCATACGATCGGCTACTCGGGCGAAGGCACAGATTCGGAAAGAGCCGCGAAAGCTCAATTCAGCTATGACTCGACTCACGTTGTATTCTTGATCTCTCCGTCCAAAGCAGAAATTAAAAAAGCCAAGAAGAATAAAAAGGAAAAGCCAGAGAAGAAACCCAAGAAAAAACTGGGAATCATGGATCTTTCTGATGGCAGTGTAAACATAATCAAGCGGGTGAAAAGCTTTGGGCTTCCCGGAGAAGCGGGAGGATGGGTGGCTTATTTAAAAGAGGAGCCTCCAAAGTCAGAGAAAAAAGAAGAAGAAAAAGAAAAGAAGGAAGAAGAAAAAGCTGAAGAAGAGAAGAAAGAAGAGGAGAAAGACAAGAAAAAAAAGGAATACGGAACTCAGATGGTTCTTCGGTTCCTTAAAGATCAGGTCGAAACAGAGTTTGAGTCTGTGATGGACTATCGCTTTACTAAGAACGGGAAATTCCTTCTTTACATCGTCTCTAGTAAAGAGAAACCGGAAACAGATGGTGTTTATAGCCTTTGTCCTGGAAAAGGCCCCAGTACGGCTCTATTGACTGGAAAAGGCAACTATAAAAAGTGGGCAATGGACAAGGAAGAAACCATCCTGGCTTTTCTTACTGACAAAGATGACCAGGATGCTGATGAGCCTACCTTTAATTTATACGGTTGGAAGGTAGGGGGCCAGGAGTCTTCCTTATGGGTCTCTCATACTTCCTTTCCTGGCTTTACAGAGGGAATGGCTGTCAGTGACAAATCTGATATTTCTTTCAGCGAGGATGGCCGAGTTGTGATGTTCGGAATCAAAGAAATTCCTGAACCCAAAAAAAAGCACGATGAAGAAAAAGAAAATGATAAAGAAGAGGAAGAAGAAACCAAGTTTGACCTTTGGCATTGGAACGACCCTTACCCCCAACCTCAGCAGAAAAAAATGGCTGAAAGAGTGCGAAATAATACCTGGGAGTCGGTTTATTATTCTGACAGCAAGAGTTTTGTAAAGCTTGCTGATGAGGATATTCCTGATGTTCAGCTATCTAGGAATGGGAAAGTAGCTTTTGCTCAAAGCATTCTGCCTTATACAAAACTCGTCTCATATGACAGCACTTATAATGATGTCTATGTGATCGATCCGAAGAGCGGTGAGCGGGCTCTTGTGAAAAAACAACTCTATGGAAGAGCAAGACTTTCGCCAAATGGAAAGTATGTCTGCTGGTTTCAGGAGAAAGACTGGTATGTTTACAATATTGCTGTAAAAACCACGGAGAATATCACAGCTTCGATGGATGTTCGATTTGAACGGGAAGACTGGGACACTCCGAATCCACCTTATTGTTACGGGATTGCAGGCTGGACCGATGACGATGCATCGATTCTGGTCTATGACCGATACGATATCTGGGAGATTAAGCCTGACGGCTCAAATGCCCGTATGATTACCGAAGGATTTGGGCGCAAGAATGATCTTTCATTTCGGTATATAAAATTGGACCCGGAAGAAATTACAATTGACCCCAAAAAGACAATGCTGCTTCGTGCGACAAATGAGGAAACAATGGCCCAGGGGTTTTTCCAGGACCGTGTAAACGGTACGAAACTTCCAAAGAAACTAATCATGGCTGACAAGGGATTCATGTCGCTGAGGAAAGCAAAAAAGGCCGACAGGATTTTGTTTGCACGTTCTTCGTTTGATGAGTATCCTGACTTGTGGGTGAGTGATGTTGATTTTAAGAACCCGGGCAAGATAACTAATCTTGGTTCACAGATGAATCCTTTCATCTGGGGAAAAGCTGAGCTTTGTTCTTTCTACAGCGCTGATGGAAAAGCATTAAAAGGCATCCTGATAAAACCGGAAAACTTTGATCCCAATAAGAAATATCCTTTGATGGTTTACATTTACGAGACCCTCCATCAAAGGCTGCACTCCTTCCGTCATCCCTCTCCTGGTTCATCTGTAAATCCCTCGTATTATGTCAGCAACAGCTATGTGATGTGGATGCCTGATATTGAATATGATACTGGCTATCCAGGGAAAGATGCTCTTAAATGTGTCTTGCCAGGTATTCATATGCTGGTCAGGGAAGGATTTATCGATCCTGAAGCAATCGGGATACAGGGCCATTCCTGGGGTGGCTACCAGATAGCATACATGATTACTCAAACCAACATATTTGCTGCTGTTGAGGCAGGAGCACCTGTTTCCAATATGACCAGTGCCTATGGAGGAATCCGGTGGGGGAGTGGTATGGTTCGGCAATTCCAGTATGAGCGGACACAGAGTCGCTTAGGAGCAAGCCTTTGGGAAGTGCCGATGCGTTATATCGAGAACTCGCCGATTTTCTGGGCAGACAAGGTCCAGACGCCAATCCTGATGATGCATAATGATGAGGATGGAGCTGTGCCCTGGTATCAAGGAATCGAGTACATCATGGCTCTACGGCGCCACAGGAAGGAAGCCTATATGTTCAACTACAACGGAGAAGCCCATGGTTTGCGTAAGAGAGTTAACCAGAAAGACTGGACAAGACGTATGGCAGAATTTTTCGACCATCACCTGAAAGGAGCTCCAGCCCCAGACTGGATGACCAATGGAATAAAGGCCTGGGAGAAGAAGGAAGAAGAAAAGAAGTGATAGGGTTTTTTGAGGAGAAACTATAAACTGAAATAACAGTAACAAAATCAGGAAATAAGATCAAGGTCACTTTGGTTCTATTCTTATACTTGCTATGATTTTATGGATTTTTAAATTTTCCCATGAATAATTTTCTTATATACAATAATAAATTATTAATTATCAATATTTATATATTGAATAACATTATATTTTTACCTTTTTCCATTAACCATTAACTATTTTCTAAGCAATGATTTGTGCCATACGCTTGATATAGTCCGGATTTGTCCCGCAGCATCCACCGATGATGTTAGCACCGTTTTTTATCATTTGAGGAATAAAACTAACATAATCATCAACATTCTGAGAATATGTCACGCTGCCATCGGATAAAAGCACAGGCTGTCCTGCATTTGCTTGGGCAATGAGGGGTAGGGCAGTGGTATCTCTCATAATTTTAATCAAATCGACCATATCTTTGCTATCAAGCGTGCAGTTTGTTCCAACGGCAGGTACGTCTTTGGCTTCTAACTCTTCTATACATTGAGAAGCACTGTTTCCCATGAATGTAAAGAAGCCTCTTGGATTGCGGTTAAAAGTCATTGTGACAAAAACAGGTAAATTGGAAGATCTTCTAGCTGCCCTCAATGCACATAAAGCTTCTTTTAAGTCATACTGGGTCTCGATTAACAGAAAATCCACTCTTCCTTCTGTTAAGGCCTTGGCTTGTATGGCATAGGCATCTTCAAACTCTCCTTCAGTGAATTCGCCCTGTGGTTTGAGGAATTTACCTGTAGGCCCCATGCTTCCTGCTACAAATTTGCCTGAAGGTTTGACTTCATTTGCAAGTGATGCAGCATCATAATTTAATTCGTAGCATTTTTCTTCCAAGCAGTGCGAGGCAAGTTTAATTTTACTTCCTCCAAAACTGTTTGTTAAAACCACATCCGAACCAGAATCATAATAGCTCTTATGAATTTTTTTCACTATTTCTGATTTTTCTATATTCCATGATTCGGGGCACTCTCCTGGAGGGAAGCCGTGTCTTATAAGCTCTGTTCCCATTCCTCCATCAAGAAGGACAACTCTATTTTTTACTAATTCGAGAAAAGAGACTGTCATTCGATTACTCCTTAAACAGAAGATATTTCACAATAATAGCTTTAGATAGATTGGATGTCAAAAAAATAAATGAATAGCAATTAGTAAAAAGATCAAAACTGATTTCAGTTAGTCTGTTACTCGGTTAGTCAGTTAGTCTGTTATTTTAATTAAATATTTAACAGACAAACATATTAACTAATTAACCGACTAACAGATTAACAGTTTATTTTATCGCATATTTAAACCAGATAAACTAAACAAACCAGACAAACCAGATAAACAAGAAAGAAATGATGATTAGAATATTTTTATTTTGAGAATTTGGACTATATCATTGACTAAATAACATTTAACCATACAATGTGATATAGAAAAAGTTTACAAATGTAAATAAGTTCAGATAAGGAGACAATCATGCGTGGATTGAAAGATAAGAGAGTTCTCATTACCGGGGGAGCAAGAGGAATAGGGGAGGCAATAGCGGCTCGTTTTCTGGAAGAAGGATCGTGCGTGGTGATCCTGGATAAAGATGAAGTAGGATGTCACGATATTAAACAAAAGATACCAGCTTTAACAGGGACATTAGTTGCCGATGTCTCTAATCCTATAGAAGTTGAACAAGCTTTTATTGAAATGGACCAGATGATGAATGGATTAGATATACTTATCAATAATGCAGGGATCAGCATGCGAAAGCCATTTTTAGAGGTTGATCCTCAAGAGTGGAGCGAAGTTATCCAGGTGAATCTCAATGGTTTGTTCTTTATTGCACAGAAGGCAGCCCGGATCATGCTGAATGGCGAGGGGGGAGTCATTCTAAATATGGGCTCAACAAATGGATTAATTGGTTATCCGTTCTATGCTGCTTATAATTCATCGAAAGCCGGTGTCATCGAGTTGACACGGTCAATGGCACTGGAGTTAGCTCCAAGCGTACGTGTAAATGTTATATGTCCTGGTTACATATTGACACAGATGCAGAAAGCGGAATACACTTCTGAAATGATGCGAGATTGTGAAAAAAAAGTGCCTCTTGGCAGACTTGGTAAACCAGAAGAAGTGGCTGCTCTTTTTGTTTTTCTGGCTTCCGATGATGCAGAATTTATCACCGGGCAATGTTTTGTGATTGATGGAGGGGAGATTGCAGGAGGACTGGCAAGCCAAAGTACAGTAAAAAAACTGTAAATTGTCGGCATGCCGACATTTAGAGAATTATTTTCTTGATATTATATTTTTTTTCATATATTTTACATGTGGACATAAATGTTGGAGGAGATGTTTGATAATTGCAATTACTAACCAGAAAGGTGGAGTAGGTAAAACAACTACTGCTTTAAACGTATCGGCTGCGCTTGCATTTATGGGAAAAAATACTCTTTTAGTTGATACGGATCCACAAGGACACAGCACTGTCTCTTGTGTGAATGATCCTCATAGATATGAAAAATCTCTCTATAATGTGATGGTTAACAGGCAGGAAAAGATAGAAAATATTATAGTAAAATCAACGATTCCAGGTCTAGATGTAGCCATATCAAAAATATCTATGGCTAAATTAGAGCCTTCTTTACTTGGGGAAATTGATGGACACTTCAGGCTTAAAGATGTGTTAGAGAATGTTAAAAAGAAATATAAATTCATTATTATAGATACACCTCCTACTTTAGGGCTGCTAACACTCAATGCATTAGTAGCTGCAGACGCAATAATAATACCGATTCAGTCATCATACCTCTGTTTAGAGGGAACAGACGACCTTCTGGAGACAATAGATAAAGTAAAGAGGGTAACAAATACTAATTTGAGGATTATTGGAGTACTAATAACTCTTCATGATAAAAGAACAAATATATCAAAGGATGTAGTAAAAAGAATAAAAAAGGTATTCGGAAAAAAAGTTTTTACTACATATATTTCAAGAAGTGTAAAATTAGAGGAAAGTCCTGCATATAAGGAGTCAATTTTTACATATGCTCCTTATTCTGTAGGGGTATTTCAATACAAAAAAGTTGTAGAGGAGATAATAAGACGTGCAAAGAACTAGAAAAAGCGGGTTACCGCATTATGTAGGAATGAGACACGATGATCATTTCGTAGATCTAATATCATCAAGAAGTGCAGGGCCAAGGATACGAATGATTCCTTTGACAGAAATTGATCCAAATCCACATCAGGCGAGAAGTGAATTGGGGAATATGAAAGAGCTAATGGCTTCTATTAAGAAAAAGGGTGTTCTTGAACCGATACTTGTAAGACCTAAAGAGGGAAGATATGAAATAATTGCAGGTGAAAGACGATATGTTGCATCACAAAGAATTGGATTGGGTGAGATTCCTTGCATAGAGATGAATGTTGAGGATAATGAAGCTATGGAATTAGCATTGATAGAAAATCTTCAAAGAAGGGATTTAGATGTGTTTGAAGAATCTGATGGTTTAAGATCACTTATTGAAATTTACGGATACAACCACAACCAGATAGCTGAAATAATTGGAAAAGCAAGATCTACAATAACAGAAATAATAAGTGTGGGAAAAATACCGAATGATATAAGAAAAATTTGTAAGCAGTTTGGGATAACAAGCAGAAGCACTTTGGTTGAGATAGCTAAACAAAAAGACAAAGATAAAATGTTTAAGCTTATAACTGAAATAAAAGAAAGAGAATTAAGAAGAGAAGATACGAGAGAATTATCTAAACAGATAAAAGGAAAGAAAAAAGGTTTAGGGCATTTTGTTTATAACTATAAGCCATCAAGTGCAGAATATTATAAATTAAGGATTGAATTTAAAAGAAAAAGCGTAAGTAAGGATGAAATAATTAAGGTACTAGAAGAAATTATTAAAAGGTTAAAATCGAAATAATATAAAAATTATTTTTTTTAAGTATAAAAGTTTACATAATAACCCTTATGCGACGTATTATATTATCAAATATATCAAAATCCAATTAATTTTATTGTATATTATTGATAATAAAGTAATTAAAATCTAAAGTCCTTTACTCATTGCTCCTAAAAAGTCGGAATTTTTCTTTGTTTTTGATAATTTTTCAAGTAACAGCTCCATTGCTTCAACTTCACTTAGCTGGCTAAGAACTTTTCTTAGAACCCATATCCTTTTAAGATCTAGATCGTTCAACAAAAGCTCTTCTTTTCTTGTTCCTGAGCGACTAATATCAATAGCCGGGAAAAGCCTTTTGTCTACTAATCTTCTATCTAGATTTATTTCCATATTTCCTGTTCCTTTGAATTCTTCAAAAATAACTTCATCCATTCGGCTTCCTGTGTCAATGAGAGATGTTGCTATTATGGTTAAACTACCGCCTTCTTCAAGCTTTCTTGCAGATCCAAAGAATTTTTTTGGTTTATTTAGAGCGTTAGCGTCTATACCTCCTGACAAAACTTTTCCAGACGGAGGAATGATTGCGTTATGGGCTCTAGCAAGACGAGTTATACTATCTAGTAAAATAGCAACATCTCTTTTAAGTTCGACTAGTCGTTTTGCCTTTTCTAGAACAATGTTTGCAACTTGAGCATTCCGTATAGGAGGCTCATCAAAAGTTGAAGACACAACTTCCCCTTGTATGCTTCTTTGAAAATCTGTAACTTCTTCGGGCCTCTCAGCTACCAATAAAACAATCAAATATATCTCTGGATGGTTTTCTTCGATTGATTTTGCGATTGTTTTTAATAGGGTTGTCTTTCCTGCTCTAGGTGGTGAAACAATTAATCCTCTCTGGCCTTTTCCGATCGGGGTGAGTAAATCCATGATTCTGGCATTTAAATTTTTAGAATCCGAGTCTTCTAAATTAATTTTTTCATTCGGATATAAAGGGGTTAAATTGTCAAATTTAAGATTTCTCCTTGCTTTAAATATGAAGTCAGGGTGGGAAAAGTTTATGGCTTCTATTTTAATTAGAGCAAAATATTTTTCTCCATTTTTAGGCGGACGCACAATTCCTGATATGGTATCTCCTGTTCGAAGCTGAAATTTTCTGATTTGGGAAGGAGAAACATAAATGTCATCTTGACTTGGAAGATAACTGAATTCAGGAGCTCTTAGAAAGCCAAATCCGTCATCAAGGCACTCGAGAACACCTTCAGAAAAAAGCAAACCGTTTTTTTTTGCTTGAGCTTCTAAAATCTTAAAAGAGAGATTTTGCCTGTTTGAATCATTAATATCTTTGTCTGTGAGACCAGCTTCACTAGAAATTTTCAATAATTCATCAGTATTTTTTTCTTCAAGCTCGGCTAAATTATAATCTTTCATTTGTTTACCTCTTTAATGGTTGATTTTGTGGTATTAATATTATATAAATTGATAAATGTGCCTTAACTTATTAATTATCAATGAGTTAAAGGTGGCTCTTGAGAGCCTTCTCCCCCATCTATTGCTTCTCTTGTTCTTGGAAGTTCTGGGGAAAGAGGAGAGGCTCCAGACTTTTTTGGAATTTTTTTTATTAGAGCAATTTTTAAAACTTCATCCATATTTTCAACAAAGTGAATGGTAATATTATCTTTAATTTTTTTGGGAACATCTTTGAAGTCAGGCCTGTTTTTAAGAGGAAAAATGACCTCTTTAATTCCATCTCTGTGGGCAACTAATAATTTTTCTTTTATTCCTCCGACAGGCAAAACCTTTCCTTTTAGAGTAATCTCTCCACTCATGGCTATTTTTTTGCTCACTGGAATTCCTGTGAGAAGAGAAATAATAGAGGTTGCAAGTGTTATCCCTGCTGAAGGCCCTTCCTTAGGTACGGCTCCTTCAGGAACATGAACATGGACATCGAAGTTTTTATGTAAATCTTTAGCGATATTCAGTTCAAACATTTTTCCTCGAACATAACTAAATGCAGTTTGAGCAGATTCCTGCATGATTTCACCGAGCTGACCGGTTAGAATGAAATTTCCTTTTCCGTAGACTTTAGTAACCTCGAAAGTTAAGAGTTCTCCGCCAAATTCAGTCCATGCCATACCAACAGCAACACCTATCTCGTCTTTTTTATCTATCTCTGAACGTTTAAATCTTGGAATACCTAAATATTTTTCCAAATTTTTGGGCGTTACTATCTCTTTATAATCTTTACCTTTTGTGACAACTTTCTTCACAATTTTACGGCATATTGAACCTATTTCGCGCTCTATATTCCTGACTCCTGCCTCTCTGGTGTACTCACAAATGAGTTTCTTAATGGTTTGATCAGTGATTTTGATCTTATGATCTTTGAGGCCATGAGCTTTCAACTGTTTTGGTAAGAGAAAGTGTTTAGCGATCTGTTGTTTTTCATCCTCTGTGTAGCCTGGAATTCGAATAACTTCCATTCTGTCTAACAAAGGTTTAGGGACAGGATCGATTATATTCGCTGTTACTATAAACATGACTTGAGAAAGGTCAAAATCGGTGTCAATATAGTGATCTAAAAAAGTACTGTTTTGTTCAGGGTCTAAAACTTCCATCAACGCTGAGGCAGGATCTCCTCTGAAATCCATGCTCATTTTATCCACTTCGTCGAGCAGAAAGACTGGATTTTTGTATCCAGTCCTTTTAATCATCTGAATGATTCTTCCAGGATAAGCTCCAATGTAAGTCCTTCTATGTCCCCTGATTTCAGCTTCATCCCTAACTCCCCCTAACGATAAACGAACAAATTTTCTTCCAGTTGCGCGGGCAATAGAATGGCCAAGAGAGCTCTTCCCTACCCCGGGAGGCCCTATAAAACCTAAAATGAGACCTTTTGGATTTTTTACAAGCAGTCTAATGGAAAGATATTCTAAAATCCTTTCTTTAACTTTTTCTAATCCATGGTGATCTTCATTCAAAATTTTTTCTGCCTCTTTCAAGTTTCTTTTTTCTCTAGATTTTTTGTTCCAGGGTAAATAAATGAGCCAGTCTAGATAATTGCGGCATACTGTTGCTTCTGCGGACATAGGAGGCATCGCTTCTAACCGTTCAATCTCTTTGTTGGCTTTCTCTTCAGCGTCCTTTGGCATTTTGGATTTCGCCACATTTTTTCGGAATTCTCCTATTTCATTTTGTTGGTCGTCTTTTTTGAAATTTAAACCCGAGGGGAATATTTTTTGTCCTGGTTCCCTAAAAGGAAGCTTGTGGCGGGCAGGTTTTTTGCCATCTTTTCCTAATTTTGAATGAATCTTTAAAATCTCATTTTCTAGAACAAAGTTAAGCCTACGCATTCTTTCCAGGGAGTTTATAGTCTCAAGTAGATTTTGTTTTTCATCTAGGGGTAAGTACATGTGAGATGATATAATATCGGCGATTCTGCCAGGATTATTATCCCTTAAAGCTGGTATGATTGACTCGAGGTTTGCATTTTGGCTAAGCTTTAAATAATCCTCAAAGAGAGTCAAGACTCTTTTTAAAATCTCTCTTATCTCTACACTGTCGCATTCAACTTCTTTTACTTCTTTTGCAAGAACTTGGTAAAAAGGATATGTGCTTAGATATTCAAGGATTCGGGCTCTATTTTTCCCTTCAACGATGACTTTAATATTCTTATCATCCATTTTGATCGCACGGATAATCTTTGCATTTACTCCCATCGAATGAATATCTCTAGGGCGGGGGTTATCTAAAGAAGGATCCATCTGTGCTGATAAAAAAACAGTTTTATCTTTTTTTGAGGCTCTCTCAACTGCCTGGATTGAAGAAGGGCGGCCTATGATAAAAGGCACAAGTGTTGAGGGGAAAACCACAAGGTCCCTCAAAGGAATTAAAGGAATGTTTTTGATGATTTCAGAGTTATTTTTTGTTTGCATGTTTATACTCCGACTGCTTTTATCATGCTATAAAAATCCGTTTCACTCTTTTCAACTATTTTCTCTGTTATTTCAAGTGAGGTATTTATTTTTTGTTGATTGCTATTACCCTATAAAGAAGGCGTTACATATTATAAGTGCGCTCCCTTTTTCCTTCTTGCTCTATCATAATGGGGATAAATTAAAATCATGAGGGAACTAGTTATTCTATTATAGCGCATTCAACTAAAAAGTCAACTGTCTTTTTGATAAGTATATTGTCTCGCAATTCCTCTCTTTTTCCCTCTTTGTTAATACTATCAATAACTTGTGCTAAAGAAACATTATTAGTTTTTGCAATAGCTCTTAATTCATCTGTAACTTCTTCTTCAGATACCTTTAAATTTTCTTTTTCAGATATTTTTCTCAAAACTAAATGATTTTTTAGATTTTTCTCTGCTTTCTTCTTCGCTTCACTTTTTAAATTTTCAATATCTTCTTTCTTTAAGCTCTGTTGAGGTTGTGAAGAGAGAAATTGTCTTAAAACAGACAACTGCTCCTGTTGGATTATTGTCTCTGGTAATTCGAAAGATAATTTCTCGGAGATATTTTCAACAATTTCCTCTGCCATTTCTCTCTTCGCAATACTTTCCTTCGATGAAATAAGATCCTTGTTAATTTTTGCTTTTAATTCTTTTAAGCTTTCAAATTCTCCAAGATCTTTGGCGAAGTCATCGTTAATTTCAGGGAGGCTTTTTTCTTTAATCGAAATGACTTTTAGATTATATTCGATTTTCTTTCCTGCTAACTTTTTGTTCTGATGATCCTTACCATAGTGAATAGTAAAATTGGTTTCTTCGTTTTCTTTTAGTCCTATCAGGCTTTCGTTTAATATTTTTTCATTTTCTATATGACCAGCAAGTATGACTACCTTTTCTGTAGGAAGGTGTTTTTTTGTCTTTGTGTCTTTTCCCTTTATTTCAGCCACTACGTAATCTTCTTCCGCCACTCCCCTTCCCTCAACTGGTATGTATTGGGCTGATTTTAGCCTGAGTTCTTCTAAAGATTCGTTCACTTCTTTCTCTGAAACTGAAGTTGTTTTCTTTGATACTTTAATGTTTTTATACTCTGGAAGGCTAAACTCTGGCCATACTTCAAATTGCGCTTTGAATCGAAGAGGATGTCCTTCTTTGAAATAAAAGTCATTTATTATAGGCATTCCTGCAAGGCTGAGATTTAATGCTTTAAACTCGTTATTCAAAGCCTTTGGTGCAAGAGAATTTATAAGAGATTCTTTTATTTCGGAATAATACATGCGTTTTATGATTTCTTTAGGGGCTTTTCCAGGCCTGAACCCTCGAATTTTTGATCTGGTTGAATACTGAACGATAATTTTTTCGAATTCTTCTGTGACTTCGTTTTCTGGGATTTCTAGTTCGATTTCTCTTTTACATTCACTGAGTTTTTTTACATTTGATTTCATTTTATAATTAAATTTTACCTATTTTTTCTTGAAATGTTATAAAAATGGGCAGAGCGGGACTCGAACCCGCACTCCTTCAACAGGAACTAGGTCCTAAACCTAGCGCGTATGCCAATTTCGCCACCTGCCCTTAGTTTTATTTTGATATTTATTTTAAATAGAGACAATAATTTAGGCTCCAACTCACGTTGTTTTAATGAGATGAGGTTTAATTATGAAATTTGAGGCCTGATAATAGTATCTATTCTTACCATAATCTTGAACTTTTGTCAAATTCCACATAAATTTCAGTTTTAATTTAGTTTTTAGCTCCCTTTTTCTCTTTTTTCGTTTTATTTTTCTCCTTATTCCTCACCCAATACTTAAATCTAAGTTTTGAGTTTTGAGTTTATTTTACCTTAAACCTTCAACATTAAACCTTAAACTAAATATGTTTTGTTTTTTCGGTTTACTACTCACGGCTTACGGCTTACTAAGATGTAAGTTGTATTTCTGCCATTTCTTGGCAATCCTCTCCACAGCATCCAGTGAAGCTTGAATTTCGCTTTCAGTGTGAGCATAAGAGATTGCACCATAACCGTGAAAGACGTTGAATCCTTCTTCGAGCATAGCTAATTTAAAAACTTTTTCCCTCATTTCACAATCGCAAACTTCTGGGTTCCAAACCTGATCAGGAGATGTAATACGATCAATATGTTCATGAAGAAAATGCACGCCGATAAGGGAGCTGTGTTTAGTGATATTATCGCCGTAACCAGTGCACTTCACGTTGAATCCGTAAGTCGAAAATATATCTTGAATTCCTTTGCGGACTTTTGCTCCCAGGTGTCCTATTTTCGGATATATTTCATTCTCATGTTCTATCAGATATTTAATAAATGTGATTCCAGCAAATAAAGAAGTCGGATGGGCGGAAAAAGTTCCGCCTTCAAACTTAACTTTTTCATCAGGTTTTGCTTCAGGGCTGCAGAGGGCCATTACATCATTCTTTCCTGCAATTGCACTGACTGGCATCCCGCCTCCAATAGCCTTCCCAAAAACCGATAGATCTGGCTTGATGCCATATAAAGTTTGAACACTTCCAGCATGAAAACGAAGCCCTGATACAACTTCGTCTAATATGAGTAATGTTTCAAATTGGCTGGTTAATTCTCTGGCTCTCTGTATATATTTTTTGTGGCCAAATATAAAGCCTCCAGCGCCCATAAAAGGTTCCACAATTAAGCAGGCAATTCGTTCTCCGTATTTTCTGAATTTTTCTTCAAGGTCTTCAATATCATTAAATTTGGTCATGATTATCGAGGAGTCAATTCCTATGGGAAGTCCTGCAGATTCTAATTGATTCAAGCCCTGTTTGTAGATTGATATTCCTTTTAATAGATAGGGCTGGGAACCGTGCCAACCTCCTCCTACTTTCATCACCAAATTTCTTTTTGTAAAAGCTTTGGACAACATGATGGCATACATCGAGGCTAAAGTACCGCTTGTAGTAAAGCGAATCTTGTCTGCATCGATTCTCTTAAGTATTAATTCCGCCAATTCCTTTTGGTAGATACCCGGGAACCCGGTTGCCAACCCTTCGCCTTTTTGTAAATACTCGAGTAAAGTATCGAGGACTATTTTTGGATTATGCCCTAAGATATTGGCAAAATGCCCTTGCCAAAAATCTATATAGGTATTTCCGTCTATATCTGTAACTTTAGAACCGCTGCAAAAGACATCATAGAAAGGGAAAGGAGCAAACAAACGAAGATTATGGCTTCCTCCTCTGATTAGGTATTGGCTGCTTTCCTTGAAAAGCGCCTCAGATTTTTTATGACTCTGAATATAGTGTTCGATGAGTTTATTCACAATACTTTTTTTATTCATTCCAATATTTAAATAGCCTCTATATTTATACTAATTGCCAATAGTGTTACAAAAACCCAAATGCCAAAATCCAAATTTAAAACGGATTATTTTAAGGTTTAAATACTTCGTGTTTTAGAGTGGCCTTCTTGATTCTATTCTCCTGGGGCGATACACCTATTCCTGGTGAATTTGGAACCTTAATCGTTCCCTGACTGGATATTTTAATATCTGGCTCGATTAAATCTTCTGCATAGTATCTTTTGCTAGCTGAAAGATCATTGGGAAATTTGAAATTAGGCAGTGTGGCAAGATGAAGGTTATGCGCACGGCCTATTCCAGACTCAAGCATACCACCGCACCAGACAGGGATAGACTTTTTCTGGCAGAAATCATGAATCTTTATTGCCTCGACAATCCCTCCTACTCGTCCGGCCTTTATGTTTATGATCCGACAACTCCCCATCTCATAGGCTTTTCGAACAGAATCTGCAGAAAGTGCACTCTCATCAAGACACAGCGATGTCTTCATCTCCATCTGTAATCTACTGTGATCCCACAAATCATAAGGCGGAAAAGGCTGCTCAAGCATCAATAGATTGAATGCATCCAGTTTTTTTAGGGTTTCTTTTTCATCAAGGCTGTAAGCTCCGTTGGCATCTGCTTGAAGGAGAATATCAGGAAATTCTTTCCGTATTTCATTGCAGATATCAATATCCCAACCTGGCTTAATCTTGATTTTAATTCTCTGATAGCCTTGGTTGAGAAATAAATGAATTCTTTCTAAAAGTTGAGTGACAGAATCCTGAATCCCTACACTGACTCCAGATGGAATTTCTGTTTTTATGCCTCCATAAACCTTCCATAGAGGGTGACTTTCTTTCTTGGCTTGAAGGTCCCATAGGGCAAGTTCAAGTCCGGCTTTAGCCATGGGATGTCCTTTGTATTTTCTTACGCCTTCATAAAACTCCTGAGGATGAATAATGGATTTTTCAAACACATAGGGAATCAAATAGTCCTTCAAGATAAGCCATGCGGTTGAAGTCGTCTCGTAACTATACAAGGGATCTGTTTCGGCTACTACCTCTCCATACCCACAAATTCCTTCAGCATAAGCCTTTACAAGGATAAATGTCCGCTCTTCTTCTCGGCCAAAGCTTGTTTCAAAAAAATGAACAAATGGTAGCTTTAAAAGTGATAATTCAATCCTCTCAATTTTCATCTTAATCTTGTTTTTTTCTCTATCTGAAGAAGACCTTATTTTTACACGAAATGCTCTTGCTTATCTTTTCTAAAACGTAGTAACAAAAGTCATAAAATATAAAATCCACTGCATAATAGCCAGTGGAAAAATAATGTGTCATAACACGGTGGATAGCTCTCTGCCACTTAAAAATAACATCTGGTTCCTTTGAGGATGTTTTAACATCTTTAAGAATCTCAACTAGAACATATTTTTGACTGAGTGAAAACACAGGAAAATAAGGAATATATTTATTTTTCCTATATTTTCCCTGGAGAGCCTTGGGCAAATCATCGATATCAAAATGATCAAATTTCTTTTTTTTGCGTTTTTCTACGCTATTATCTTTTATTTGCCATTCTATAAGAAAACGGTCTATAGGGATATTTGGCAATAAAGACAGTGCAGGAATAGCTTTGTAAAAATTAGGAAGATACGTCTTTGCCACTGCACCAAGTGTATGAAGGTTAAAATTTGCGTTTTTTGACACAAGAGGATCCGCAGTCCAGGTGATGAGGTTATAGCCTAGCTTTATTGCTGAATCTCTCTGGGCCAATTTGAGTTTTTTTCCAATTTTTTGGCCTTGATACTGTGGCAAAACGGCAAGTTGATGAGAATGCTGGGCAATTTTTTCACCAAAAATTGCAGGGAAAGAATACACAAAGCCAACCATCTTCTTATCCAAGAAAGCCCCCAGAAGAATCGCACCTGTTTTTACGGAGATATTGAAGTGATGAATTGGTGTCAAGTCTATATCCTTATGCTTCCATACTGCCTTTTGAATGAAGAGTAGTTTTTCAAAATCAGAATGAGATATCAATTTTTTTATTTTGAGCCTGTCCATTGACTTTGATTTCCTTTTGTTGTTTAACCTCTCATACTAATGAATAATCTTAACTGCATAAAGTCAGCGGAGAAAACCTGCCAGACTATATAAAAATCAAGAACTCTTTAGCTGTAAAACTTAAGTTCTGTTTAGGTTGAGGTCAATAGGCTGAATGATAGCATATGTAACAGATTAGATATCATGTATGAGTCATTATTAAAATAATTTTAATAACTTTTGAGCAAGATTCGGATCAATAGTTTTCAATTTTTTATAAATTTCTCTTGCACTGTATTTGTCTTGGAGGTTCAAGTATGTAATTGCCAGATTGTAATAGGCTACGCCGCTATTAGGATTCAGTTCGGTTGTTTTAAGAAGGGGTTCAACGGCAGACGAGAATTTTTTTTGCTGCATGTAGCCAATTCCAATGCTAAGCCAGGCACCAGCATTGTCAGGGGAAATTTCCAAAAGTTTTTTATAAGCTTCTATAGATTCATTGTATTTTTTTAAATTGCTGTAGCAGAAGCCGAGATTTGAATAAGCATATTCAAAGTTTGGCCTAATTTCTACGGCCCTTTTAAAAGCTTCGATAGCTTCATCATATTGTTTAAGTTTAACATACATATACCCCGTGTTATAAAATGCATCAGCATCATTTGGGTCAAGCTCGGTAATCTTTTTTGAGGCTTCGATAGCCTTATCAGGCATATTGATCTCATCATATAATCTTATGATGGTATTGAAATAAACCTTTGCATCATCAGGACTCAGTTCAGCAAGATGAGTGTAGACTTCTGCAGCCTTTTCAAACTGGGACGCCTTCTGATAGGCTTGTGCTAACTTGGAATTAATCCTAATATCCTGAGGTTTTTCTTTTAAAACCTCTTGAAAAGAATTAATGGCGTTTTCAAACTGATTGATCTCCATTTGACATAGGCCAAGACGGTTATAGACTTCCCCTGAATTTTCAGGATTTAAACTTAGATATTTTTCATAGGCTTCAGCCGCCTTATCAAATTCCTTGAGTTCTTCATAAACGTTTCCGATTTGGAAATAGGCCTCTTTATTATCGAGATTGAGCTCTACGGCTTTTTCTAAGAGAACAATAGCATCTTTCCAGCGCATCATCTTTATATAGACGATCCCCAACCCGAAATGAGCACTATCCAAAGACGGATTTATCTCGATAATTTTCTTGTATGTAGAGACAGCGGATGAATAATTTCTTTGGTTTATGTAAACAGATGCTAATAGAATGTGAGTTTCAAGGTCGTTGGGCTTTTGTGCCGTGACTTTTTTCAAGAATTTCTCGGCATTGTTTGTATCCTTTAGCGCAAGAAATACCCTCCCCGCAAGAAAAGATCCTTCAAGAGTTGAAAAGTAATCCTCAGGCTTCCAATCTTTAAATTTAGTTGCAGTGCTTTTCTTCGGCAAAGTTTTTATCACATTAGAAGGAAGAACAAATTTTGATCTCCTATCGAGAAAGACAATCATTCCCAATACCTGCCCATTTGAATCGATCAGAGGGGCTCCGCTAAAACTTTCTGGAGTTGCCAGAGTCGTAGCAATCATTTTTTGATTTGGAGAAATTTCAAGAAGACTATGTATCTCTCCATCGAGGACTTTGAACTCTCCTGACTCATTACTTCCTATTACAAAGATTTCTTTACCTTCCTCTGCATCATCAGAATTACCAAACAAGAGTGCTGGTGCTTTACTTTTAATTTTTACAAGGGCTATATCGAAATTTTTATCAGTAGCCACAATCCCTTCAACCTTTACTTTTTTTCCTTTAAAGTTCCTTCCTTCTACAGATTTAGCTTGACTGATGGAATGGAAGCTTGTTGCCATAATTCCGGCGCTTATTACAAATCCTGTTCCCCTGGAAATTTCTTCTTTGTTTTCCCCTAAAGAAACAAAAGATATGATGCTTCCTTTATTTTTTTCAAAAATGTTTAAGGCTTTTTCTGATTGAGAAAGAAGCAATGAAAATGGAATAAATACAAGAGTAAAAATTGAAATGGCTGCTATCTTTTTGTATTTTTTCATCCTAGCCTCCTTTTTTTTTATAATGTTTGTCAAATAACAAATTAAACTAGGAATAAATTTACACTTTTGAAGAGTGCTCTGTCAAATATTTCGCAAATTCCTTAAAAAAAAACTAGACTAGTCGCAAAATGTTTTTTGGATCATTGCAATAATGGACACCTGTTTTTTTATTGATTTATCTGATTAAACTGACTAAACTGTCAAAATTGACTCAACGGAATTGCTTTATAGTTATGAAAGCAAAAAACAAAGCTCTTCTCGTATATATTTCTACACTTTTTGGAATAATCATTTGGTTAGCAGCAATTCTTCTTGCTCCTTATCTCAGGAGCCAATCATTAAATTTAAACGATCTCATTTATGCTGTGTTCTCTTCAATATGCCATCAAATTCCCTCTCGCTGTTTTTCTGTTTTTGGACATCCTCTTGCTGTTTGCGCACGCTGTTTTGGAATCTATTTTGGATTCTTGATAGGCACCTGGATCTACCCCTTCATAAGAGGTTTTTCCTTGGTATCAGTGCCTAAAACAAGGACGTTTATCCTAGTTTCTCTGCCTGTAGTAGTTGACACAGCAGGGAACATTTTTTCTTTCTGGATGACTTCTAACTGGTTAAGGTTCGCTTTTGGATTTATCTGGGGAATCATTCTCCCTTTTTATTTTATCTCTGGTATATCTGATGCTTTTATTACACAAAGACATGCAAGAAAGATTTAGGTCTTTAAAGAGATAAATTTTCGAGTTTCTTTCATTGGTGCTTGGAATTTATTTGGTATTTGGTGCTTGGGATTTTATGCTTTTTTTTCTAAGCAAATCCTCAATGGCATATCCGGACTAAACGTATGTTAAAATATCTCTTGAAATTAGAATATGAATCAAAATAGAATAATAGAAACAAATTATGAAGGAGGAAAAATGAGCAATCAAAGACCAGGAATGTTTGTTCCAGCTTTGACAGGTGGAGCTATAGCGGGAGTTCTATCAGGGATTCCATTTGTGAACTGTCTCTGCTGTATCTGGATCATAGGAGGAGCAATGCTCGCTTCCTATTTACTTGTTAAGAATTCGCCCGTGGCTCTAAGTGCTGGTGATGGAGCTATTGTCGGAATTTTTACAGGGATTATTGCAGCAGTAGTCGATGCTATTGTCAGTATACCTTTTGAAGCTATGAGCAGCGAATTTGTCCGAGATATCATGGAAAAGGTTAGCGAATACGCTGATGAAATGCCTTCTGGGTGGGAAACCTGGCTGGAAAGAGGAGCTTTCGGAACATCTGTTTCCTGGCATATGCTTGGATTTGTGATTTCTGTTGTTATTTTTTCTGCATTAGGAGTTTTGGGGGGAATCATCGGCATCTCTCTCTTTAAGAAAAAGAAAGTTCAAGAGACTCAAGGAGCAATAGACGTTCCTAAAGACAAAAGTGATAGTCAATCCTGAATCTCACCAGAGGGCTCATCACAATAATGAGTACCTAGAACAGTTTGGAATGTCTTACTAAAGACAGAATCTGATAAGGAGTCAGAGCGACATCGGAGGATTTAGCCTTTCAGAGTTGTTCCTAGAGGGAAGCCCGAAGGGCCCCGAGGACTGACTGAGCACGCTAGATTCAACCGGATGGCGTTAAAAATCCGACTGGAGCGATACCCTTCTCAGATTCTTCGGTCATATTGGAAATGTTATATTCAGGTATCCATAATTGCGAAGAACCCACCAGGGATATGTACTGGATTTGATTTTAGCAGAGTGAGTTTAATTTGAGTTAGTGTTTTGTTTTCTTTTATTTAACAAATAATAGGTGCGATCGTTTGTAAAGATCAATCTTCCTGATTTGTCATAAAATTTATAGATTATAGTTTTTCTTCTTATGGTTGGTTTTTTGTGGGAACCATTCACTTTGTTTATATAATTAATTGTTTCGGGATAAGGAGGAATTCCGCCATACTTTTTTATGGCTTCCTGACCAGCATTATAGGCTGCGAGCACTAAGTCTTTTCTGTTGTTATAAAGTTTGCATAAATAATCGATGTATTTTACTCCCCCCTCGATATTTTCTTTGGGATCATATAAATTTTCCACTCCAAATTCTTTTGCCGTCTCTGGCATTAGCTGCATGAGGCCTACAGCTCCTTTTGGAGAGACTGCTATACTGTTATAGTTTGACTCAGCACGTATTATTGAATGAATAAGCTTAGGGTCAACATTATATTTTAAAGCAATCGGTTCAATGATATCGTTATATTTCGATTTAAATTCTTGATTAGCCTGAACTTCCATTCTTAAGGATGGAAAAACAAAAAGCAAGAGAACTCCTAATGAGAAGATTTTCTTGTGAAAGAGAATCCTTAAAACTGTTTTTCTGTCTTTCATCGTCAGTAAAGTATATGTATAATGTCAGAATTTTAAAATTAAATCAATCCTCTTTTGGGGTGATATTTATAAAAGTTCCCTCCCATGATATTGAGTTTAAAACATTATATTTGTGATTCTATTGAACCATATTTTTTAAAATTGAATAGCTTTTCTCTAATGCCTGGTTCAAATTATTTGGCTTTGTTCCTCCAGCCTGGGCGAATTCTGAACGCCCTCCTCCCCCACCCCCTATAATTGGTGCAATCTTTTTGATGAATTCATTTGCCTTTATACGTTTGGTTAAATCCTTTGTTACGGCTGTTATGAGGAAAACTCTCTCTCCAGAAAAAGAACCTAAAACAACAATTCCAGAGCCGATTTTTTGTTTGAGAGAATCAGCCAGCTCCCTGAGTTCAGAGTTGTTCAACCCTTCAACCCTCTGGATGATGACGGAGATTCCCTTGACTTTCCGAACCAGTTCCTCTTTTTTTTGGTACCGGATATTTGCAAGTTTTTGCCTCAATGATTTGTTTTCTTTCTCTATCTCTTTTAGGGAGTCCCTTAACTTCTCAATTTGAATTAGAATTTCTTTTCTTGGAGAATTTAATGTCTGCTGAACTTCTGTCAAAATATCCTCGATTTCCTGGATGTATTTTATGGCTTCTTCTCCTGTCAAAGCATCTATTCTTCTCATTCCGGCAGCAACACTTGTTTCTGATGTAATTTTAAAGAGACCGATTTCTCCTGTATTAAACACGTGGATGCCACCACAGAGCTCTTTACTGAAATCGCCGATTGTTATCATCCGCACTTTTTCTCCATACTTTTCCTCGAAAATAGCAACAGCACCATTTTTTATTCCCTCTTCTAGAGAAGTCACAGTCGTTTCTACTTTGATATTGTCTTGAATTTTTTCGTTGACAAGGGATTCGATTTGTCTCAATTCTGAAATGCTTAAAGGAGAGAAATGGGTGAAGTCAAACCTGAATCGTGTGGAAGATACTAGGGAACCGGCCTGCTTTACATGATCTCCAAGAACTTGTCTTAAAGAAGCATGTAGAAGGTGAGTTGCTGTGTGATTTTTACTTATAGCCTTTCGCTGTGAGAGATTGATCGAAGCTTCCACTATATCATTGACTCGAATTTTTCCTGAAATTACTTTGATTTTATGTGCTATAGCTCCAGGTATGGGGAAATAAACGGTATCTACCAATGCAGAAAAATGCGCATTTTTTAAAATCCCTGAATCCCCGACCTGGCCTCCAGATTCTGCATAAAAAGGTGTCTTGTTTAGGAATATTTCTCCGGAATCGCCTTCTTCAAGCTCCTGAACAATTGATCCATTTTTTACTATAACTGCCACTTTTGCCTCTGGAATTTTTACTTCATCGTATCCTACATATTGAGTCGGGCTGTCTTTCAGTTTTTCGTAACATTTTTTTTCTTTTTGTTTGGCATCTCCCTTCCAGGTCAGGCGCGCCCGCTTACGCTGTTTCTCCAATTCTTTGAAAAAGCCTTCCTCATCTACAGTCATATTTTCTTCTTCTGCTAATTCTTTTGAAAGATCAAGAGGAAAACCATATGTGTCGTATAATTTAAATAATTTTGACCCTGGGAGTATTTCTTGATTGGCTCTCTTGGTTTCTAGGACATACTGGTTAAAAGTACGAAGGCCTGAAGAGAGAGTGAGTGAAAAACGCCTTTCTTCAGAAAGACAGACTTTCGAAATGTAGTTTGAGGAAGACAACAGCTCTGGATAAGCATCTTTCATTGTGTCGCTTACTACTCCCACTATCTTGTACAGGAAAGGTTCTTTTATTCCTAAGAAATTCCCGTGACGAAAGGCGCGGCGAATCAGCTTCCGCAAAACATAGCCTCGTCCGTCGTTAGAAGGCATAATACCATCTCCGATTAAAAAGGAAATAGCTCTAATATGGTCAGCAATAATCCTAACGGAGATGTCTGCTTCCTCATTTGATGGATATTCTTTACAGCAAATATTGCTTATGGCTTCAATAAGAGGAAGAAAAAGGTCTGTGTCAAAATTGTTCTTTTTACCTTGAAGTGTAGCAGTTACCCTTTCAAGTCCCATCCCTGTGTCGATAGAGGGAGAAGGAAGCGGATGCAGTTGTCCCTTCTCATCTTGGTGATATTGCATAAAGACCAAATTCCATAATTCAAAGAAGCGGTCACTTCCATTCTCAATCAAGGTGCAGGGATCTCCTTTTTTGATTCCTGGATCTAAGTCATAATGGATTTCAGAGCAAGGCCCGCAAGGCCCTGTTTCTCCCATAGCCCAGTAATTGTCTTCCTTTCCGAAGCGAAATATTCTGTTCGTAGAAATTCCAATGTTCTCATTCCAAATCTTAAAGGTTTCCTCATCTTTTTCATAAACAGTTATATAGAGTTTGTCCTTTTTCATCTTGTAGATTTCTGTGATTAGCTCCCAAGCATATTCAATAGCTTCTTTCTTGAAATAGTCACCAAAAGAAAAATTGCCGAGCATTTCAAAAAAAGTATGGTGTTTATTCGTTTTTCCAACCTGATCTAAGTCGTTATGCTTGCCACTCACCCGCATACATTTTTGGATTGATGTGGCTCTCTTGTAGCTTCTTTTTTCAAGCCCCAAAAATATGTTTTTGAACTGATTCATTCCCGCGTTGGTGAACAAAAGGGTAGGATCATCCTTTGGAAGGAGCGAAGAACTCTTAATTATTCTATGATTTTTTTTGGTAAAAAAATCTAAAAATGTTTCTCTGATTTCCTGAACATTCATTTACCGTTATTTTTTTTCTTCTTTTTCTTCTTCTTCTTCAGTTTCTTTTTCTTCTTTTTCTTCTTCTTTGACCTTTTCTTGTTCTCTCCTGTCTATTTGGCCCATCTGTTTTTCCATATCGTCCATAGCAACATCCAAAGTCGAACGGATCCCCATGACCCTTAATTTAAAATTATCAGGACTAGATGAATATCTCAACCCTTGTTCATAAGAAATGTAGCCTTCTTTGTAAAGATGGTAAATTGATTGGTCAAATGTTTGCATTCCATACTGCGAAACTCCTGCAGAGATTGCATCTCTAATAAGACCGGTTTTTTCCCTGTCGCGTATACATTCTGCAATGTAAGGAGTGTTAATCATCACTTCAATGGCTGGGACTCTTCCTTGTCCATCCTTTTTAGGAATGAGTCGCATAGAAATGCAGGCCTTTATAATAGTGGAGAGTTGAAGCCTAATTTGTCTCTGATGATGTGGAGCGAAGACTGAAATTATGCGATTGATTGTTTCAGGTGCGTCCAGTGTATGAAGAGTGCTCATAACAAGATGTCCTGTTTCAGCGGCTAAAAGAGCTGTTTCGATTGTATCCCTATCTCTCATTTCACCAACGAGAATGACATCCGGGTCTTCTCTTAGAGAAGCCCTGAGTCCACGAGCAAAACCCGTTACGTCAACTCCAACTTCTCTTTGACTAATCGTACTTTTTTTATCGCGGTGAAGATATTCTATCGGATCTTCTATAGTAATGATATTTTCTTTCCTGCGTTCATTGATATAATCAATCATTGCCGCCAGAGTCGTTGTTTTTCCGCTCCCAGTCGTTCCAGTGACAATTACCAAACCTCTCTGCTCTGAAGCAATCTTCTCCAGGACTTCAGGCAGCAAGAGTTCTTTGATTTGTTTAACCTCCAATGGAATAATTCTAAGGACAATGGCTAAACTTCCTCTTTGGTAGAAAATGCTTCCTCTAAATCTTCCAAACCCTGGAAGACTATAAGCAAGATCCAAATCTAGATCTCTTTTTAATTCTTCCTTTTGATAGTCAGATATGATCTGATTTGCAAGTTCTTGTGTGTTATTTGGACTTAATCTTGGGAAGTTGGTTAAAGGCTTCAGACGGCCATGGATGCGAATAATCGGAAAATTCCCTGCTTTTATATGGAGGTCCGAAGCATCGCTTTCGATAGCAATTTTTAAAAATTCATCAATATCCATGATTACCCCCAGGTAAAAAAATTAATTTAAACATGTGAGCCATTGATACTTATCTCCTTTGTCTCCATTAATATAAGCAAAAAAAATGTCTTGAATTTTTTTGGTTATCGGGCCTCTTTCTCCTTTTCCGATGAGTATTTTATCAATAGACCGGATTGGTGTAATTTCTGCTGCAGACCCTGTGAAAAAAACCTCATCAGAAATATAAAGCATTTCTCTTGGGATGGTTTCCTCGATGAGAGGAATTTCGAATTCTTTAGCTAACTGAATCACACTATCTCTTGTAATGCCAGGTAATACAGAAGAAGATAACGGAGGAGTATATATTGTTCCATCCATTACAATAAAAACATTCTCTCCACTTCCCTCACTTACATGCCCTCTTACATTGAGAGCAATCCCTTCCACGTAGCCATCTGATATAGCTTCCATTTTTATCAACTGGGAGTTCATGTAATTGGCTCCAGATTTAGCCAAAGCGGGAAAAGTATTTGGAGCCATTCTCTGCCAGGAAGACACTCTAACGTCAACTCCATTCTCCAGGGAATCTTCTCCCAAATATTTTCCCCATTCCCAAACAAGAATAGCACAGTCAACAGGATTTGGAAAGGGGTTAACTCCTAAAGTTGCATAACCTCTGTACACTATGGGTCTGATATAGCAAGATTTGAGTTTATTTGCTGCAATCGTGTCTATGACTGCCTGGTTAAATTCTTCATGAGTGTAGGGAATTTCCATTCGGTACATTTTGCAAGAATTATAGAGCCTTTTTATGTGAGCTTTAAGCCTAAAAATTACACTTCCTTTTGGAGTTTCATAGGTCCTGAACCCTTCAAAAAGAGAGCTTCCATAATGGATAACATGAGAGGCGATATGGATATTAGCCTCTTTCCAGGGAACTAATTTTCCATTCATCCATATTATTCCGTTTTCGTTGAAAGGGCTCATCTATTATTGCTCCTATTTTAAAATATAAATTTTATAAGCTCTATTGTTAATATTTCGTAGTTCATAGGCAAAATAGGAAAAGATTGCCACTTTTTAAGATTATCAGGATTTTTATCTTATCTAAATTAGATTTTTAAGTCAATCTTATCCTTTTTGTCAGTTAGTCGGTTAGTCAGTTAATCCGTTAGTCTGTTTATCTGTTAATAAGTTTAATTCATATAATTGATAAAAAAGAAATTATATCAAAATGACGAAATCAATAATTACCTATTATCCCCACAAATGGAAGAAGACCCAAATAAGATAACTGATTAACAGATGAACTGATTAACTGACTAACAAATATTAAACAATTTCTCCACAGTGGGGACAATTTTTTGCTTTATAAGGTAAAGGTCTTCTACAGTTCCAGCAAAAATCTGCTTTTCTCCTTTCCCGTGCTTTTATCCTTCCCCATATGTCCTCAATTTCTGACTTTGCAGAGTTTTTTCCCTTAAATGAGGAAAGATCTTTTATTATTCCTGAAGCCTTCTGATATCTTTCTTCAATCTTGGAGGAAAGACATTTCATGATTATTTTGTCAATTTCTTTCGGAATTTTATTGTTTTTCAGACGAGGCGGTGTTATTTCCCCTTTTTGCGCCTTTTCCAGGATCTTAAAGGGGTCAGGATCAAATATGGGAGGCCTCCCGATAATCATCTCATAAAATATACATCCGATAGAATAAATGTCTGATCTAAAAGTTGCCTTTCCTAAAAATTGTTCTGGTGCCATATATGGAGGAGATCCAATTCGAGTTGATGCATATGGAATATTGTTCAGCCAAGCAGAAGTTCCGAAATCCGCGATTTTAATTTTTCCTTCATCTGAAATGATTATGTTTGAAGGCCTTAAATCCCTGTGAACGATCTTATTAGAATGTGCATGATTAACAGCATCTGAAATTTGTATGATATAATCAATAGCAGTTTCAGCATCGAGGACTTTATCCTTTTCTAATATTTTTTCCATCGTTTTTCCTTTAATATACTCCATAACCATAAAGAAAACTTTGTTTTCCTTTTCTGCAGAAATCATGCGTACGATATTGGGATGGTTCAAGGCAGCTTGAAGTCTGGGCTCTTTAAGAAGCTTAAACAGCTCTGTAGATTGCTTGTGGGGAACCTTTATAGCCACCTGAATATTAAGCCAGGTGTCTTTGGCAAGAAATACAGAACCAAAACCGCCGCTTCCAAGTGAGCGTAGAATCTGATACTTGCCTACTTTTTGACCTTGAAGAAACATATTATATATTCCAAAAATGAGATATTATTGCCAAACTAATTAGAGCCGCGTATCGTTTTTTCCGATTTCTTCAACTCTGGCCAAATAGTCGATGTTGTTTGCATCAAAGAGCCAAACTGTTTTTTTTGGTTTTATCCTGGCTACTTTGCTTAAATAGTGATGCTCATCTCCGTCTAGAAGAATGTAAGAAGAATGAATGTTGCTATCTTTTATAAAGAAACGATTCAAAGTCAAAATTTACTCTGATGAAATATATTTTTCACTTTGCCAATAATGCTTTTGTCAACAACTTCAGAGTTTTCTCCTAAAGATTCAGCAAATTTCCGAAGTAATCGCTTTTGTTCGTTTGTTAAATTTTTTGGAGTCTCCATATTAACTTTAATAAATAAATCTCCCTTTCTATAGCTGTGAAGGTCTTTTATGCCTTTTCCTTTTAGTCTGAAAGTTTCTCCTGGCTGGGTTCCTGGTGGAATTTTCAATATTTCATTTTCCTCAAGTGTAGGAATTTCTACGGTTGTTCCCAAAGAAGCTTTAGAAAAAGATATTGGAATTTGACAATAGAGGTTATTGTCTTCCCTATTAAAATATTTATGTTCTTTTACATGTATGATGACATAAAGATCTCCACGTGCTGCTCCTTTATCTCCAACTTCCCCTTCTCCCTCGATTCTAAGCTTTGTACCGTTGTCGACTCCAGCTGGAATTTTTATATGTAAATATTTCTTATCTTTTACTTTGCCTGTACCTTGGCATCTTTCACATGGAAATGTTATTAACTCGCCGTGGCCATTGCAATTGGAGCAGGTGCGAGAAATTGTAAAAAAACCCTGGTTGTAGCGAACCTGGCCTCTTCCTTGGCAGTGCTGACATACAGTTTTTTTTGATCCAGGAAGCATCTTCGAACCATGGCAAACTGGACAGAATTCTAATTGGTTAAGCTTAATTTCTTTTTCTACACCAAAAGCAGCTTCCTCCAATGTGACTTCAAACTCAAGGGCAAGGTCTCTTCCCCTATTTGGATAATTCGCTCTTTTTTGATGTCGGCTGCTAAATAAGTCTCCGAAGCCAAAGTTAATAAAATTTCCGAGAATATCTTCAAAACCCTCAAAAATTGATGAATTAAAGCCTGAAAATCCGTTGAAACCTTCTCCTCGCAGCCCTTCATGACCGAATCGATCATAAATAGACCTCTTTTCTGGATCGATTAAGACACTATAAGCTTCAGATGTTTCTTTAAATTTTGCTTCTGCTTTATTATCTCCAGGATTTCTGTCAGGATGGTATTTGAGGGCCATTTGACGGTAGGCCCTCTTAATTTGTTCTGAAGAAGAATTATGAGAGATTCCTAAAATTTCATAATAATCCTGTTTAGTCATCCTGCTCTACCTCAAGTTCTTCGATTTAAGTTCTTTTGATGATCTTGTTAATTTCTTCTTGGGTAAGACCAAAAGAAGGTCTAACCTCAATCCTTTGTTCTTTACCAGTATATACATCTTTGGCGGATACCTTTGCTAATCCATCAGAGTCTATTTCAAATGTTACATCTATTTGTGGAACGCCGGCTGAAGCAGATTCAATTCCGACCAAATCAAACACAGCCAAAGGTTTGTTTTTAGAGCTTTTTTCACTTTCTCCCTGTAGGACTTTAACCCTCACTCTTCTTTGGTCATGTTCAACAGTCGTAAAGGAACGGCTCTTTTTACATGGGATGGTTGTATTTTTTTCAATTATTTTAGTAAATATATCGTTTTCAGTCTCTATACCTAACGAGAGAGGAGTAACATCAAGGAGAAGAATGATATCTTTCATCTTGCCCTTCAGAATTCCTGACTGGATTGCTGCTCCCATAGCCACAATTTCATCTGGATTTATATGTTCAAGTGGTTCTTTCCCAAAAAATTCAGTAATTGTCTTCCTTATTAATGGCATTCGTGTTTGTCCTCCCACAAGGATAACCTCATCAATGTTTTCGCATCCTAATTTGCTGTCATTGAGAGCCTGCTCTATGAATGGAAATGTTTTGTCTACAAGATCCCTGGTCAACTCTTCGAGCTTTTTTCTTGTGAGATTTTTTCTTATGTGTTTGGATCCTGATTTTTCTGAACATATGAAAGGAAGATGAATTTCGCTTTCAAGAGTAAAAGAAAGCTCTCGTTTCGCTTTTTCAGCTGCTTCCTTTATTCTCTGAAGGGCCAACTTATCCTGAGAAAGATCGATATTATTCTCTTTCTTAAATTCATCTATCAACCAATCCAATATGCGATGATCAAAATCTTCTCCTCCAAGGTATGTGTTTCCGTTTGTTGCCAATACTTGGAAAATACCATCATTGATTTCCATTAGTGTTATATCAAAGGTGCCACCGCCTATATCGAAAACAGCGATTGTAGCATTTTTTTTCGTGTTAAACCCATAGGTTAAGCTTGCGGATGTAGGCTCGTTAATGACTCGAATTACTTCTAAGCCAACAATTTTGGCTGCATCTTTTGTTGCTTGCCTTTGATGGTCATCAAAGTGAGCAGGAACTGTAATAACTGTTTCATTGACTTTGTCTCCTAAGTAAGATTCAGCACACTCTTTCAAATATTTCAGAATCATAGCTGATATTTCTTGAGGGCTTATCAAGCGTGAATCGAGTTCAACTACAGCGTCGCCGTTTGGCGATTCGGCTAATCTGTAGAGTATTCTATTTTTCGTGTCGTTTACCTCTTCTGAATTGAATTTCTTCCCCATCAGCCTCTTTATAGCTATGATGGTATTTTCAGGATTTGTAATAGCCTGCCGCATGGCTAGATTACCGATGAGCCTTTCACCGGACGTGGTGAAACTCACAACCGAAGGCGTTGTTGAGAGACCATCAAGATTGGGGATAATTCTTGGTTCGTTCCCTTCTAGATAAGCAACGCAGGAATAGGTCGTTCCCAGGTCTATACCTATTATATGTCCCATATTTAATTCCCTTTTTTAGGAACAACAACTTTAACCAAGGCTGGGCGCAGCAGTCTGTTATGAAGGGTATAGCCTTGCTGTAATTCTTCAATAACCTCTGCATCTTCTACCCCATCAGATTCTTCCGTGATGAAGGCCTGATGGAGATGAGGATCAAATTTTTTTCCTTTGCTTTCAATAGGTGTAACTCCTTGTTTTATCAACAGACGTAGACACTGCTTATAGATCAATTCAATGCCTTCCTGGAAGCTTTTGGTGTCCCTTTGGGCTTTGCTTTTTATGGCTCTTTCAAAATTATCGAGTACAACAAGAAGCTCTTTTAATAGATCAATGAGAGCATATTGGTAGAATTCATTTTTTTCTCTTTCTAACCTTTTTCTTGCATTTTCCTTATCGGCTATGGCCCTTAAATAGTCTTCTTTGATTTTTTTCATTTCTTTCTTGAGCTTCTTAGTTTCTGTTTCTTTCTTTTTTAATTTATTCTTCAATGTTTTGGTTTCATTCTGTTTATCTTTATGCTCTATATCTTTGTCGATTATATATTCAATCTCAATCTCTTTTTCCTGTTTTTCTCCTTTTGCTTCTACAGATTGCGTTCCGATTCTCTTTGGCATCTTTCCTCCTTATTGAGAAAAACTAATAGTTTGGCTCAACTTTTTGGCCATATAATCCACTAAAGGGATGATTTTTTTGTATGGAATTCTTTTCGGGCCTATTATGCCCAAGGAGCCTAATACCTGTCTGTCATATCCATAGTGGGAAAGAACAAGGGAACAGTCTGAAATATTTGGAAGATTCAGTTCTGTTCCGATCAATACTTTGACTCTGTCAAGAATGATAAAATCAGAAAGGAGTTTCGCGAACTTTGTCCTTTCCTCAAAGTTTTGGAAAAGGGACTTCAGGATTTCGGTCTCGAAAAGTTCAGGTTTTTCCAATAATTTTGAAGTTCCTCGTAAAAAGATTTGGTTTTCTCTTTCTTCCTGAAAAATATAAGCTCTAAGAAGGGAAATTATTTTACGAATGATATTCTCGTATCTCACCCTAAATTTGGGCACTTCCCTTAGAAGGTAATTGCGAATAAAAACCAGGTTGTTTCCCCTAAAATTTTCATTAATGTAATGCGAAGCTCTATCAAGTTCGACTTGTGTAAAATAGCTCGTTGTCTCTACGATTTCGGTTAAAACGAGATTAGAGGAAGTGATCAAAATAATCATGACCTTTTCTTCAGATACTTTGATAAAGCGGATATGATGAAAATTTATTCTAGATATTCTAGGTGAGAGGACGAATCCAAGATTATCAGAATGCTCTGATAGTATTTTTGAAACATGAACAAGGAGAGAGTTGAAATCGCCTTTTTTGAGAACAAAATCTTCGGTTGAGAAGTTGACTTGTTTTTCTGGAAAGATGGCTTCTTCAAACAAATTATTGACGTAAAATCTAAAGCCTTTATCTGATGGAATGCGTCCTGCGGATGTATGAGGTTGATCAAGGTATCCTTGATTCCCTAGCTTGACCATTATATTTCTAACTGTAGCAGAGGAAACAGAGATACTGCTAATTTGAGCAATATATCTTGAACTTACTGGCTTTCCAATTTTAAGATAGCTCTCAACAATTAATTGGAGTATATGTTTGTCTTTCTGTCTTAGTAATTGTGCCTGCAATGTGTTTCCTCTTAATAAAATTATATCATTAAATCTTAAAAATTTTCAAATTACTTTAGTCGGTTGAGTCCGATAAGTCAGTTTTGAGTTATTTTACTATCCTGATTCCGGCGTAGCCAACGACTTCAAGATTATTTCCGGTGATATCCCCTGAAGTTTGATATTTTATAAGCTCTGCTTTTTTTGCACCTAATTCCTTTGAAGCAACTAGGGCTGCAGTAGTTGGTTGAAAGCCGCACATGCTGATTTCTTCAATTTTTACAACAGAGTAAAGTCCTTCTGCATCAAGCGTCATTATTTTTTCGATTGCTGAAAAATCTTTTTTTTTCGCGACTTCCTGGCTTACATAATGACTCATATCTGTACTGGCTACAATCATAACTTCTTCACCAAGCTCCTTGATGGCTTTAGATATGGCTTTCCCTAATTCATTCATGTCTTCAAGAGAGGAATAAAACGCAATAATTATAGGGACAATAGAAATGTCGCTTTTTAAATATTGAATAAAGGGAAGCTGAACCTCAAGGGAATGCTCGTGGGAATGCGCTTTATCATCTTCTGTGATGAGTGCGGAATGTTTCATAATGAGCTTAGACAAACGAGTATCAACAGGAACATCTCCTAAAGGAGTTTCCCAAATGCCCTCTTTCATTATAGCAAGATTAGTTGCCACGTTTTTATGGCTGGGGCCTAAGATGACGAACTTATTAGGAAGATAAACAGAAGAAAAAACCGCACCAGCAACACTTCCTGAGTATTCAAATCCTGCATGCGGGGAAATCACACAGACTGCTTTTTCTCTTTCAGCTTCAGAATCCACCATTCGCTCAATTGTTTTTCTGAGATCTTTTGTTCTGTGAGGATAGAAATATCCGGCCACTGAAGGCTTTCGTCTCAATCTATCCTCCTTATATAAGTCTATTCCGTCTATTCGGTCTGTTCAGTCTATTCCGTATTCTATTATAATTTTTGAGTTTTGAGTTTATCTTGTTCCTAACTCCTTACTCCTAACTTTTCACTCCTAACTATTTTAAATTTCCTCTTTTTTTTCTTTAAATTCGATACCCAAGTCTTTTAACTCTTGAAGAATAGGAGCGTATATTTCAAGAAGAATTGGGATATAAACTCCAGTCTTTTTTATTTTTTCTTCTAAGATAAGTTTTGTGCTGATGGCTGCAGGCAGACCTACAGTCCGGGCCATAGAAGAATCGCCGTCAGGAATCCCGAAGTTAATCAGGGTTGAAGTGATTCTTTCTTTTTTCCCATCGGGATATGAAGCTTCAAAGGTATGTTGAAGGATTATCATATCTCTTTCCCCTTTTTCAAACTGAAGCTTTTCCAGCATTTTTGCGCCCAAAATATCCAAAGCAGACCCTTTGTCAATAAGGAGAGAATCATCACTCAAGATGTCAAGCCATTCCAAGCGCTTGATGATATCTGAATCCTCTTTAATGTTTAAGTAATTGCTCAAAGCTTTCTTTACGTCTTTTTCTAAAGGTGCATTCATTAATCTTCTAAGGAAATCATTGTAAGTCAATCCTGTCCATTCTTTCTTTTCTTCATCAAGTAGTCCAAGATCGACAATCTTTTTCAGAGTGGGACACCATCCAATATTTCTCAGCGTTCCACGAAGCATTGTTTTTGTAGACTTGATGTTGTAAAGATCGATATACGGAAGAGAATTACGGTTTGGGTACCCCTCAAAATCACCTAATCCCTCAATTTGAATAATATTATAGTTTTCAAAGAGATCTCTAGAGGAGATGAATATCTGCTGACCATCCTTAATGTATTGTGCCGAGTTTTTTCCGGCCAAAAGGACACCCATAGGACTCCATGAAAATTTATAACCAAAGGGATTTGTATTTGCTTCAGGGGCAGGCAGGCCTCCACAGTAGGAAATGAAGCTTGTAATTTCTCCTCCCTTTTCTTCAACTTCATGGATGATCCGCATTGCTTCCATGTGGTCTATTCCAGGATCCAAACCAACTTCATTAAGGATTAGAATCCCAGCTCTTTTTGCTTCTCCATCCAGGTTTTTCATGATCTCGCTAACATATGAAGTCGTTACCATGTGTTTATTGAAATCGATACAGTATTTAGCAACCTTGGGATGGAAGGAATAAGGAACCATGCTAATGACAAGATCTGCCCTTGAAATTTCCTCTCTTAAAGCGGCATCATCCTTAAGATTCAGTTCTTTTGCTGTTCCATGAGGATGGTTGTTTATGAGCCTTATTGCTTTGCTTACAGTACGACTTGCGACTTCAACTTCAAAATCAGGTTGGTCTAAAAGATACCTGACCAAAGGTCTGGCCACAAGGCCTGCACCAAGGATTACTATTTTTTTCATGACATAACTCCTTTTATTATTTTTTTATAAATTCCTTCATGTATTCATAATCCGGAGTAAACTTTCCCCGGTAAATAATTACAGCATTTTTAATTGGAGCAGGAAGATGACAATGGTCGAAATCACCAGAAAAATCGGCTTTGGCAATAGCTGGAATAAAAGACTTGAGAACATTGCTGAAAAATATGGATGATTCAAGAGAAATTTCAGCTGGCAAATTGTCAATTGCCATAACAACTACTCCCCTTCCCTCAAATCCATCATTTATCTTATCCTCTATTGGATCATAAACAAAAACTGGATTGTCTGGGCTGGTCGAATGAACAGTACATTCCACAGAGCCTTTGACATCACATGAAATATCTCCAATAACTTTTAGTCGAGGAGCAGAATCATAACTCCAGAGATGCCGTAAGAATTTTTTTGTCACAAATCTTGGATATTGAGGCTCCCAATAAATACAATTGACTAAGATTGTAAGATTAGGAAGATAGGATTCAAAGACTGGCTTATATTTATCTGGGTAATCATAATAATCTTGGAGGCCAAACCTGTGAGCTGAGGAGATAGACTCTACCATATGTTCTTCTTTAAACACTATTTTATAGACTTTATTGGATGAAAAATTTTTATTCTTAAAAAAGGCATCTATTTCTCTTGGTTTAATCTCTTCCAGGGGCAAATGATCAAATATTTCCTGTGCTCCCTGAGAAACACGGCCATATCCAGCAAACCCACAAATCAGAGGCGTCAGAGAGCGATCAAGGCCGTTCTTATGAATTTGCTTCCCTACTTTTTCTATTTCTTCTTTAGCTTCAACCAGACTCCTATATTGGTAAGCCCGCTTGATTGAAGTAAAAGGATTTTCTTTTCCCTCATGCTTTAGCCTCTGTCCTAAAGTCCAAAGGGTGTCGATCATTCCTGCTTGACCCGCCTGTGGTCCAAAAAAAATCAAGCGCTGTCCTTTATCATTTACTACCCTCTCATAATCAATTAAAGTGCATCCCAACTCTATCATTCTTTTTAGCATAGGCATGTTGTAAGGCTGACCTTTTGTGGTATGAGAGAAGAACATGTAGGCTTTTTCTCTTTCAAAAAAATGCATAGGGATTTCTTTAATAGCGAATGTAATCGAACAGGATGAAAGGTTTTCTATCACCCTGGCACTTTCTCGGATATAATCTTCATCTGAAAAAATGCGAATTTGGGATGGCTGAATCCAAATTTCGACCGGATAATTCTGGATGATCTCCCCAGTATGGGAAGGGATTAGAGGCACTCTCCTTTCCCATTTATTTTTATCTTCTCTTCGAATTCCGATTATGCTTTTCATTGCTTAAATATCATTGCTTTAAATAAAAATTATCACACAAATAATCAATGTGGTCAATCTAATTCAGTCTGGTTTGTCTCGTTTATTCGGTTTATCTAGTTTATATGGTTCTTTCATTTTAATTATTAGTTTTAAGCTTTAAGTTTTGAGTTATAAAGTTATATATTGAAAGATGTTGACTCAAAGGGATAGAATCTTAAATAATATCTTATAATGATCGAATTTTTTAACACGTTCAGCGGAAGAATCGAACCTTTTAATCCAATCGTTCCTAAAGAAGTCAAGCTTTATACCTGCGGCCCGACTGTTTACACCTATGCACACATTGGCAATTTTAGGGCATACATCTTTGAAGATTTACTCAAAAGATTCCTCCTTTTTATGGGTAATAAAGTTATTCATGTCATGAACATCACAGATGTCGATGACAAGACCATAAAGGCAGCTAATGCTGAAAAAGTTTCGCTACAGCAATATACAAAAAAATATATCGAGGCTTTTTTTCAAGATGTCAATACATTGAACATTGCTGAAGCAGACTATTATCCCCGAGCTACTGAGCATATTCCAGATATGGTTCGAATAATAAAGGGTCTCCTGAAAAAGAGATATGCTTACGAAAAGGACGACTCCATTTATTTTGACATCTCGAAATTTCCTGAATATGGGAAGCTTTCTAAAATTGATCTAAAGGAGTTAAGATCCGGGCAGAGGCTTGAATCTGATGAATATGAAAAAGAAAATGCTTACGATTTTGCCCTATGGAAGAATAAAAAAGAAGAAGAACCATTCTGGAAAACTGAGATAGGTGCAGGCAGACCGGGCTGGCACATAGAATGTTCAGCAATGAGTTCTAAATATTTGGGGCATACTTTTGATATTCACTGCGGTGGAGTAGATAATATCTTTCCTCATCATGAGAATGAGATTGCGCAGTCTGAAGCCTATTCCGGCAAGAAATTTGTTATTTACTGGCTTCACTGTCACCATCTCATCGTGAATGGGGAAAAAATGTCAAAATCCAAGGGAAACCAATTCATACTGAGAGATCTCCTTGATAAAAATTTTGACGGTAGAGCGATTAGATTTTTACTCCTTTCTACTCATTACCGAAAAATACTCAATTTCACCTTTGAAGCTCTCGATCAAGCCCAAGCTTCTCTTCAACGAATAAAAGACTTCATATATGAGCTGAAAAATCGTCCGTTTAAAGAAGGAGAAAACAAGGACATCCCAGAGCTTATTGAAGGAATGAAGCAAAAATTCATCTCAGGACTGAGCCATGATCTGAATATCTCTGTGTCGCTGACAGCTCTATTTGAGCTGATAAAAAAAGCAAATATCTTGATCTCCCAGGGGAAAGTCTTTAGAAAAGACGCAGAAAACCTAATGCGTTTCATTCGTTCTATTGATAATGTTTTAGCCATTCTTCCAGAGAAGGAACAAGAGGATATTAGTCTTAAAATTAGAGATAAAATAGAGGCTAGAGAGAGCGCACGCGCAGAAAAAAAATATAAGCTGGCTGATCAAATCCGCAAAGAATTGCTGGAACAGGGAATATTATTGGAAGATACAACAGACGGAGTGAGGTGGAAGATAATAAAACTCAAAGCTAAAAACTCAAAGCTCAAAACTGGTTGAAGGTTTCAGGTTGAAGGTTTAAGGCAAGAACAAGAATATAAATTTGTTTAAGTCTTAATGTTAAATTAAAAAGATTAAACCTTAAACATTAAACCTTAAACTTGCTTTAAGAGTGAGGAGAAACCAGATAATCCAGATAAACCAAATAAGCCAGATAAACCGTGTTTGTTGATAGCTAAAAGCTAGATATTAACTATAGAAAAAAAGAGTATAATTTGGTGAGAGACAAGAATTTAAAGCCTTATGATCTTGGTAAAGCGGGTGAAGAGGTTGCACTGAAATATTTAAAGAGAAAAAAATTCAAAATAATAAAAAAAGGGTTCCGATTATATAAGGGAGAAATTGATGTAATCGCTTATGACCGAAAAACCCTAGTTTTTATTGAAGTAAAAACAAGAAGAAGCAGGAGTTTTGGCCTTCCCGAAGAGTCTGTGACTACAGCCAAACAGCGGCAAATCAAAAAAATCGCTCAAGGATTTATGGCTTTTAACAACCTTGAAAATGTTGAATGCCGTTTTGATGTAATTTCTCTAATTTTAAAAAAAAATGATGGATACTTTATCCGTCATTTTAAAGATGCATTCTAGATAAATAAAATAGTCAAACGATTCCGAGTCTGCGGCCTCTAATTTAAAAAACGATCAAAGAAGTCTGCAGCAAATTTATAGACTTTAAGCCATCGCTCTAAAAGGAACAGGAAAGTTTGAAGATGATGCTTCTGCCTGGAGCGTCCACTCCTTGTTCATCAGCAGATAAGCGATATGTTCGGTTTAGTATATTTTGTGCAATAGCGAATAAAGTTATATTTTGATTGAGTTTATAGCCGAAAATTGCATCTAGAAGGGTATACTTTTTTATTTCAATTTCAAGCGGGCCAGGGTTTTTCTTGGCGGCTGTTAAGGTAACTCTTGGCTCTAACCAGAACTTGCCCAGAGAAAACTTTGGCCAAAAGGTTATACGGGAAGCAGGAATATAATTAAGGGCTCTATTGTTGCCCTTTTCTCTTCCCTTCATATGGTGGTAATTGATAAACAATTCACAATTTTCAATCAGCCAGAAATATAATTCACCCTCAATACCATAGATATAACCCTTGGTTAGATTCCTGTAATTATACTCTTCTTCACCTGCACCTTTAGATTTCTGAATCATATCACTCACTGAGTTACTAAACACATAAATTGAGGCGTAATAGTTATCGTGAAGGTACCTTAAACCAAAATCTAGGTTTACACTCCTCTCTGAATTTAGGTTCATATTTCCAAAAACCGTTCCCCTACCAGTCAATCCAGTGTAAAACAGCTCGCTTACTGACGGGAATCGAAAGGAGTGGCCCAGGTTAGCCAATAATGAAAAATGGGGGGTTACTTGCAATATAGATCCGATATATGCAGTGAATGACTGGTCGCGTTTTGAAATCCTACTTGCTGAGTCAGTAAAGTTACTGGTGCTGATGTAATCAAAGCGGGCACCTAAATTCACTATTACAGAGGATGATATCTGGATCTTATCATCTATATACATGCCAAAATTATTTCTCCGGGCATCAAGGAGCGATGTATCTTCTATTTTCTCAGTAATATTGCCGTAATCATCAAACTTCCATTCAGTGTTCTTGTCGTTTATACTGCTGCGTCCGAAAAAATCGAAACCAAAGTTTAGAGTATGCTTTTGACCTAAGCCCTTTCCTCCCCGAACTTTAAACCCAAAATTTGTGCCTTTGATCTCAGCCATGTTTCTTTTTTTTACGGCCAGTGATTCCCTCAAATTCTCTTTCTGGGTCTCCAGCATTGATGGAAAGAAGTAAAAGCTTACATTTAAAGTATCCAAATGAAACTTGTTTTTCAGCTTGTAACCAAGAGTTAAGATTGTGTTTCTCTCTCTGGGGTACCAGCTTGGTTTAAGCCTAGCTGTGGGGCTGGGCTTGCCGATGTTTGTACCTTGACAGTTGAAAAAAGTGAGATAGAGCTGGGAGTTGTCTCCTCCCCTAATAATTTTTAGCATAAGGTCATAATCCGAATAGCGGGATTGTTCTATTATTGTTCCAGAAGGTGAAGAGTAATCCTCGGCTTTTTTTCCATTAACTCCTATCATGAAACCGAATTTCCCATGGGACCCGCTCAAATTAAATGAAGCAGCTCTTTCTTGCCTCACTGTATTGTATGCAAGTTGGAAATTTGCTTTGAATGGTTCATTGGGACCGGGTGATTTGGTAACAATGTTAATAATCCCCCCAATGGCTCCAGAACCGTAGAAGACCGAATAAGGTCCGCGGTTTATATCAATATAATCAATATCATTGAGATTGATGAAAGAAGCACTCGCTCCTATACGCCTTTCAGATGTAATCCGAACTCCATCAACAAGGAGTAGAACCCGGTGTTCTGCGAGTCCTCGTATTGCTGGAACCATGGAATACCCTCCTTTGCCAACCATTGTCACTCCAGGGGCCTTCTCCACGGCTTCTGCAATATTGGCTGTTCCCAATTCGGCTAATACGCTGCTGGGAAGTATAGTGCGATGAGATGGCAGACTAACATCTATTATGGAGTCCGCTTCCGCAGTTACAGTGATTTCTTCTTTGATAATAAAAAACATAGGATTTTTTTTAGATAGAGAAACTTGGATGAATTTGCTTGGCTTTTCACTTACAGTGACTTTGACTATATTTGACATATAGTCAGAATGGGTAAATAGGAGTTGATATTTCCCTGGTTCCATATCTTTTAAGACAAAAGTTCCGTCAGAAATGGTATGGGTTTTTATTGGTGTATTATTTACTTCTACCTTGACATTGGCTAATGGCTTCCCTTCTTTGCCAGAAACCTGGCCCCTTATGGTTCCTTTTGTCTGGGCGTAGGAAAAGCCGCTTATAAAAAAAATCATTAGAATAAAATAAATGTTTTTTTTAATTAGTGCCTCCAGTATCTGGTTCCATATCTATAGCAAATCTATTCCTTAATCAGTCTTACGACTGACCTGTCCTTAGATTTTTTCAATAGATTCTCAATATTCTCATTAAGGACAGGATGAACAGTTTCAGGAGATATTTCTTCAAGAGGAACAAGGATGAAATTTCTCTTTTCCAATCTTGGGTGTGGAATCTCCAATTTTCTTGTTCGGATAATTTTTGTTTCTGCAAGAAGAATATCGATATCAATAATCCGGGGTCCTTTTTGTATTGTAGGTTTTCTTTCCATTCTATGTTCGATTTTTTTTGCTAAAGATAATAAAGCCTCTGGGTAGAAGTCTGCCTCCACCTCAACAACTTGGTTAAAAAACCAGGGTTGCAAGGTGAAATCAGTGGGCTGTGTTTCATATACAGAAGAAATCTTAAGGGATTCCACCTTTTCTTTTTTTAGAAAAGTAAGGGCTTGAGCAAGATTTCTCTTTCTATCCCCAAGGTTACTGCCAAGACTCAAAAAATACTTCATCCTTAATTGTATTTTCTTATTTGTTCAAATTTTATAATATATCAGTAGAAAGAAATGTTCAAACAGCTGGATCTCGGGTAAGAATCTCCAATCCTATGATTATACAATTGAGCTCTTATCAAAATGACAAGCTCTATTTTTCCCTGTTATCCACACAAATGGGAGAAGAGTCAATAATTGAGACTAGAGTTCTAGCAATCCAAATCTTTTTATAACACCTAAAACAGCAAGTGTTACCCAAAGATGGTCTTCTAATGAAGATTTTTTAAATCCTGCCTTCCAGTGACCCTGCTGAGTCTGTTTTTTTTGAAGCCAGTTTAGTGCTAACTGGATTTTTACATGCTCTGTAGAAAAACCAATTTTCGAAAGAGAATCGAGACCGCTTAATATATCAGTCGCCCAGAAAGGATAGGTGATCTCTTCCCAAAAAGAAGGGAGGGACCTGTCTTCATACTTATCTGCTTTGAAGAATCGGCTCATCAACAGCTCTCCTGCATTGTGTGCTTCTTTGCTTTTTTTCCAAGTTGGAGAAGCTGCAAGGGCTCGAAGTACCATCCCGGTCACAAGATGGGAAAAAGGCTGAGATTTATCCGGTTTGACTGGGTCGAGCTTTAGCTGAGCTTCTAAATTATAGCGTCTTTTAAGCTGTTCTTTGTCTATTGTTCTGTATGGAATGACCCAACCTCCGTCATCTTGTCTGTTGTTTATAATCCATCGAAATGCTTTATGGGTCCTTTTGTCATTGTGAAAACCAAGAAGACAGAGAACTTCAAGTATTAAGGCATGGTACGTAGGTGCATATTCATTAAGATAAGCCCCGCGGAAATCTCCTTCTTTAGTTTGTGTAGAAAATATGAATTTGATTGCCTTTTGAACCCCTTCTTCTTCAATAGAGCATCCGAAATTATGTAGTTTGAGAATAATTTTCAGCGTATCAACGATGTAATAGGTTTTTTCCCAGCGGGGGTGCCCTTCATATTTCTTTTTACACCATCCACCGTTTGCCTTCTGACGTTTTAAAATTCTTATGCGGGATGCATATTTCTTCAAGTTTTTATATTCTCTATCAACCGGTACTTCGAGAATATCTTTCTTTAACCAGTATAAGATGGGGAGGTTTCCCCTTGCCAGGAGAAACTCTATGGCTTTGTTTATGTTAAATTTCATCAGTTATTTAACCGCTTGAATATCTTCTCTATTATTAGCCCTATAAATGCATTCATTTTATTCCAAGATGGGAAGTTCTGTCAATTTATTGTTAGAAATGGTTTGATTTTAACCTGCGATTTAGTATAAATTTTATGTCTTATTAGTGCCGTAAAATTTTGTGTGAGAGAGATCTGTTCACTTGTGGAGGCATAAACATAAAATGGACAAGCTCATATTCTTGGATAATGGGTCAACCTCATTCCCTAAGCCTGAAGAAGTTTATACATTCATGGATCATTTTTACCGGAATTTCGGAGTGAACCCCGGACGTTCGGGATATGATCTCTGTATGGAAGCTGGAGAATTGGTAGAGAAAACGCGTGATATGCTAACAAAATTTTTTAACGGAAAAGATCCGAATAGACTATGTTTTTCATATAATTCAACTGATGCTCTGAATCTGATCATTAATGGAATGCTGGAAGAGGGCGATCACGCTGTTTCCACAACTATAGAACATAATTCCGTGTTAAGGCCGCTGTATCATCTCTATAAATATAAAGGCGTTGAAGTAGACCATATCCCCTTTGATAGGAAAGGATTCGTTGATCCGGACGATTTTCCTAAAAAAATAAAGAAAAACACAAAGCTTGTTATAGTTAATCATGCCTCAAATGTGATTGGGACTATTCAGCCTGTTAAAGAAATTGGAAAATACTGTAAAGAGAGAGAGATACCGTTTGTTGTTGATGTGTCTCAGTCGGCAGGAAAGATTCCTGTTGATATCGAGGAGTTAAATATTGATGTAATTGCTTTTACTGGACATAAATCTCTCCTTGGCCCGACTGGAATAGGAGGACTTTATGTCAGAGAGGGGATTGAAATCAAACATACAAAGGCAGGTGGAACAGGAGTTCGTTCAGCAGTCCCAACTCACCTCTTTGAATATCCCTACAGGCTTGAGTATGGGACGCTAAATACGCTAGGAGTAGCTGGTCTTCATGCAGGATTGAAATGGATTCAGAGAGAAGGCTTGAAGAATATCCACAGCCAAGAAATGAAGCTCGTAACCAAGCTCAGGGACGGCCTGAAAAATGTTGAGGGAGTGACATTATACTGTCAGGATGACCTGACAGATCATATCGCTATATTCCTCTTTAATATTGATGGACTGGAAGCTCTGAATACAGAGACCATCCTGGATGTGGATTACAATATAGCATGCCGAACTGGACTTCATTGTGCTCCACTTGCCCATAAACAACTTGGTACTGCAAAGATTCATGGGGCAGCAAGGTTTGGAATAGGGCCTTTTAATACTGAAGAACACATAAAGATTGCAATTGAGGCTGTCAAAGAAATTGCTGCCTCACGAAGAAAGTAAAGAGTGAAAATTGTTCGTCTTTTTTTTATTTATTACGAGTGCATCAGCAGCAATTTCACAGACTGTTTTTATCTCTACTCCAAGTTTATAGTGCTTATTGAGTTCCATAAGCTGGTCAATACAGTTGTGGCAGGGAGTTGCAACCACTTTGGCACCTGTGCTGCGAATCTGGTCTGCCTTTATCTTACCTACTTTGAGACGTCTTTCTGTAAAACGAGTCATGGCTAATTGACCTCCTCCACCTCCACAGCAGTAATTTTTTTCTCTATTAGGTGTCATTTCAACAAAGTTAGCTGTGGCATGCTTGAGAATATAACGCTGTTCTTCAATTATTCCCCCTAGTCGGACTAGATTGCATGGATCGTGAAGTGTGACAATTTTTTTGTTACGTGAAGGGTCCAGATCAATCCGCCCTTCGCGGATATAATCCGCAACGATTTGAAGAATGCTTTTTACTTCAAAACCATATTTCCGGCTCAGCCATTCAGGTGCCTCCCATCTGTTTGAGTTAAATCCATGACCGCACTCAGCAAGAACTAAAGTATGACATCTCAACTTCTTCATAGACATAATTAGATGTTCTGACATTATTCCAGCTGCTTCATCATCGCCGCTGTACAGTCCGTAATTTGTTACGTCGTAATAATCAGAGGAAAAAGTCCAGCTCTCTCCTGCTGCATAAAATATTTTGCCGGCAGCTGAAATGGACAAAGGAAAAAACATTGCTTCTCGAGGGTTAATTGTATAGAGAATTCTGGCCCCTTTTTCATCTAATGGAATTCTGGCCTTTGAGTCACTTACATCCTGCTGTAGCTCTTCTTCCAGCCATTCAATGGTTTCAAGCCAATCTTCTTTTGGTATGCCCATGTTGTTTCCAGATCTAAGTGCAGTGTCAACTGTGGATTGCAAGCCAGGGGGAACAAGATCAATAGCAGCCAATGCGCTTCTACCTGTCCGGATGATATAAGGAATATTAATCCCCATGGTACAATTTAAAGCACAGCGGCCGCAAAGAGTACACCTTCCGAATAAAGAATCTATCCATTCCTTAACAACATGAGGGTTCAGTTCTTCAGCGCCAACCCAACGAGATATTCTTTTGCCTGTTTGGCTAAAACTTTTTTTAAAAACCTTTATTACAAGATTCAATTTATATGCAGGAAGAGATTTTAAATCTTTATAGGTTAAATGGTAGTGACAGGATTCGGCGCAGAGACCACAGTGTACACATGTATTGAGGAAAGCTGCATAGTCGTAATTTATCTTCTCTTTGAAAATTTGGAGCGCTTTCCTCAAGTCCTCAGGTTTGAGGTTGCTTATTTTTTCTTCGAATGGATCCTTTACAGCCTCTTTATTATTCATTTTTTTTAGACCTTAAATTGCCTCTGTTTTTGAGGAAGAATTCCCCTTCTTCCATAGAAAAGTCCAAAAAGAATTCTGCTATAAAAAAAGAAAAAGCAGTGGCGGATTTTACCTACTGGAATATAGAGTAGCATTAAGATTGCAGCAAAAAGAAAAACAGGCCTTACGCTCGATATGAAAGTGTCTATCAAGGCAAAAAACAAGAATAAATCGACGAGAATATTAGAAGCAAAATCATCCGGGCAGCTTATATTTTTCAATGTAGTTTTAAAAATTCTTTTGAGAAAGAGGGCCACTCCGCAAGCAATCCCACAGAGCATGAGGATTCGCAAGGCATTAATTAAAAACAAGCCAGGGCATAAGGGAATCACAAGCAATAGAATGTAAAACAATCCAGCAAAAATACCAGAGTGATACAAAATCCCTGCAATGTAGGTTGGAAGATGCCTTGCTGCACTTTCTTTCTCCCAGGGCATCATCCCTTTCCCGAAAGCATACAGAATCCCCTTATTTTCAAGTCCTTGAGGTTCTGAATAAAGAGGCTTTTTGCCAAAAAGAAGGGTTTTCAGAACCAAAATGCATAAAGAAATTGCACATATAAAAAAGGATATAATAACTCCATATCTAAGAAATGTTAGCATTGACCTTCTTTGTTTCTAAACACAGCCGTCAGGTTTGGGGAGCCCAGCAAGCTTACATGCTCCTTTGGCGGGGCCGGAAGGAAAAAGTTCAAAGATATATTTAAGTTGAAAACCCGTAGTTTTACAGATTTTACGCACCATGGGAGCAAGACTTTTTTCCAGATAATAACCACGAATGTAGTTGATTACTGCCCAATGGTCTTCTGTCAAAGCGTCAATTCCTTCTTCTTCTTTGGCTAATAAGTCAGCTATATCCTCGTCCCACTCTTCAGGATTAACCAAAAAACCTTCTTCGTTAACTCTAATTTTCTTTCCTTTAGTCTCGATTTCTGGCATGGATAATCTCCTCTTCTTGTTCTGTTTTGACTTAAAGACTGGCTATTATAGCACATTTAAGTTGCTCATTCTAAGATTTTAGTCAGGATGGAAGCATTTCCAAATTACAAACAAATTCCAATTACCAAAATTCCAAAACAAACTTAGTAAGCCGTTAATAGGAAGTTCATTTAATGCCCTCTAATTAAAAAGCTAGGTATCCATTTTTGCGATGAGCCAGAAAAAAGTTGCTTACAAAATATATTCTATCTTGCATAAAGATATGATATTTTTTAAAATTATTCAAAAAAGAATATTTCAGGAGGACAGAATGTGCAAGTGTCGATTTTATGCTTATTTTTCGTGTTTATTGTTTCTCTTGAGTTTTGTTTTTTTATCTTGTTCAAAACAGGATTCACAGGTAAAGGACCTTGTTGAAAAGAATATCCAAGCTGCGGGAGGAAAAGAAAAGATATCTCAAATCAAGAATTTTTCTTTTAAAGCTGGACCAAATACCTATTACGTTTCTTCTGATGGACGGATGAAAATTACTGTGGGAAAAGATCCTATAATCACCGAAATCATCTTGGCTGCTGAAAACAAAGTCATAAGAAACTGCTACAACAAAATCACAGAATTTGAAGGGCTCATGAAATCCAACTATCAAGCTCAGGCTAAACTTCGCAGCGGTTTATTTACTCTAGCAAACTTTAAAGAGCAACTTGAGTTTCATGGATTAAAAAGCTTTGGACCAAAAGAACACTACATGCTGACCACTCAAGTTGGTGCTCTAAATGTTGAGTTTTATCTCGACCCTGAAGAATTCACAATCAAAAGAGTTGTCTTTAAGGGTTTTGAGGAGGGACAGGGAAGATTCGAAGTTAATCTCGACTTTGGTCTCTATCAAGAAATTGAAGGCATCAAAATTCCTTCTTCCTGGTTCAGATCGCAGGTAGGAGCTCGAGGCCGAGAGTTCAAGATTTCAGATGTGAACATGAATCAGGCTCTAGATGAAGACTTCTTCTCTGATCATGACGTTAATGTGGGAAATGTGGAGATCACACAGAATAGTTTGAAAGGAAATGTTGTTGACTTCAGTACTGCACGTGCTGACATGGTTACAATTTCAACCAACTGGACAAAAGAGAGTATCCAGGGTGCTGGCTTTAAAGCAAACGATAAATTAATCTTAGAAATTGGCGGTAAAGAAATTGAAATTGATTTTTATGATTCACAGCCGCCTAGAAGTGCTTATGAGCAAGGAGCAAAATTGATAATGCCAGACCGTAGAGGTGAAAACTTTGTGATCTATATTTTATCTTCAGAATACAAGGATCTTGCCGAAAAACTAGAACTCCTCTTGCCTATTCAGATAAAGAGGAAGTAAATAAAAAAGGAGGAAATTATGGCTAAAGTAAGCCGGCGTAATTTTTTAACAGCTTTTTCTTCAGGCGTATTAGGATTTGGTTTTGCAAAAAAAGCAAAAGCAGGTTTTGGACATACAGTATTAGCGCAAAGCGAATCTTCGGCTTTAAAGATTAAAAAATACAATCCGTTTGGAAAAACAGGACTGAAAGTATCTGATGTGAGCTGCGGTGCTATCTCATTCTTTGAGCCAAATGTTTTAAGGTATGCTTATGATTTAGGTGTGAATTATTTTGATACAGCTGAAACCTATCTTCGCAAAAAGAGTGAAACATTTATCGGCCAAGCCTTGAAAGATGTTCGAGATAAAGTCATTATTACGACTAAACATGGTTATTCTGCTCGACAGAAAATTAAGAGAGAAGACATTATCAAAAGAGTGGAAGAGAGTTTAAAGCGTATGCAGACCGATTATGTCGATGTTGCTATGGTACATGGCATAAGCGACCTATCATTGTTTAATAACGAAGAACTTCTTGCAGCCTATGCGCAGCTTAAAAAGCAAGGCAAGATTCGTTTTACTGGTTTTTCCACTCATAATGCAAAGGTTACCCTGAAACAGGCCCTTGACAACGATTTTGCCCAGGTCGTTCTTGTCATTTACAATCATGATGAAGGCAAAGCAATCGAGCCTCTCCTTGAACAGGTCCATAAAAAAGGAATTGGAACAGTTGCTATGAAAATCTTTGCAGGGGGAAAGCATGGGAATCTTAAATCTTTAGTAAATCAGGAAGTAAGCTATCCTCAAGCTGCTATTCGCTGGGTCCTTAGCAATCCAAACATCGACTGCTGTATTCCGACCATGAGCAGTTATTCTCATGTTGAAGAATATGTAGCTGCATCGGCAAAGCCATTAAACAGGGCAGATTTGGAAGTTATTGCTGAATATCAGCGTCAGGTAAGCCAGCATTACTGCAGAGTGAGCTGCAGCGAATGTCTTTCTGCCTGTCCACACGGCGTCGCCATCAACGATGTTCTCCGCTACGGCATGTATTTTGAAGACTATGGGATGGAAAAAGAAGCTATGAGCTACTACGCAGAATTAGAGGAAGGCAAAAAGCCTCTCATCTGCGCCAGCTGTTCAGGGAACTGTGGATCAGCTTGTCCTTATGGGCTTAAAATTAAAGAGAAGCTTATTCATGCCCATGAAATTTTATCTGTCTGACTTGCCAGGCAGAATATGATTTTATATTTAAGGAATATTTTTCCTTAAGAATAATCCTTTGATTAAGGAGGTTAAATCATGCGTAAATTATCTTTTTTGATTTTAGTATTTTTTATAGGATTTGTTCTTGTAGCAGCTGTACAGAAGGAGTTTGAAGAAGATATTATCCAAACATCTCAAGGTGATTTAAAAATTACATTCATTGGCCATGGGACAGTAATGTTTACATTTGAAGGGAAAATTATTCATGTTGACCCTGTGGGCCGTTATGCCGATTACAGCCAACTTCCTAAAGCTGACCTTATCCTGATAACCCATGAACATGGCGATCATCTTGACACAAAAGTAATTAAAATAATCAGCTCTGAAAAAACCGATCTAGTTTTGACTGAAAAGTGTGTTGAAAAAGCGAAAATTGAGGACGGCATCATTATGAAAAATGGGGATATTAAAACCGTTCAGAACTTAAAAATCGAAGCCATCCCCGCCTACAACATCAAACATATGCGGAGTCCAGGCAACCCTTACCATCCAAAAGGTGTAGGTAATGGCTACATAATTACTTTTGGCGATAAGAGAGTATACGTTGCAGCCGATACAGAAAACACGCCAGAAATGAAAGCGCTGAAAAATATTGATATTGCATTCCTTCCTATGAATCTGCCCTACACAATGACACCAGAGATGGTAGCTGATGCTGCAAAGGCATTCATGCCCAAGATTCTTTATCCTTACCACTACGGAAATACCGACACATCCAAAATTGTGGAATTACTCAAAGATGTGGAAGGAATCGAAGTCCGAATACGAGATATGAAATAATTGTTAATCAGTTAGTCTGTTAATCAGTTAGTCTGTTAGTCTGTTAATCAGTTAGTCTGTTAATCTGTTCATCAGTTAATTTGTTTAATCAATTCTCTTCGTAAAGTAAATAAGGCTTTCTCATCTCGGAAAAGTTCTCTAATTTTTTGCTGAAACTGCTTATTATATCCTTGATTTCCATACCTTTATCAAGATTCTTCCTAACTTTTGTGGTTCCCATAATTTTATCAAAATATTCAGCATGAAAATTAAATTGATCAGGATACATATCTATGATTGTTTTTATAATATGGAGTGAAGATTCAAATGGTCTGTACTTTGTTCTGTCAATAATGTGTATTTGTGCTCCACCGCAGAGCCTTCCCTGGTACTTCGAGAAAAAGGGTGTAAACCAAGTTTCCCTGAATTTTATTCCAGGAAGATTGAGTTCATTGAGTTTTCCTGTCAACTTGTTGCCATCGATCCATGGAGCACCAAACATCTCGAAAGGTTTCGTGGTTCCTCGCCCTTCAGATATGTTTGTTCCCTCAAGATAGACCTGACCCGGGTAAACAGTTGCTGTATCCAGTGTAGGCATGTTCGGTGAAGGAATTACCCATGGAAGAGACGTCTCATCAAACCACATCTTTCTTTTCCATCCTCTCATTGGAATAACCGTTAAATTAACACTTGTTTTCAAAAATTTATCATTAAAAAGCTTTGCCAGTTCTCCAACAGTCATCCCGTGTCTTACAGGTATTGGAAAAAGGCCTACAAAAGAGCTGAATTCAGGATACTCAAGTATTGGACCTTCCATATCAATTCCGTTTATCGGATTTGGTCTGTCCAAGACTATGAAATCAATGCCGTTCTCAGCGCATGCTTGCATACAATAAGCCATTGTCGCAATATATGTATAGATCCTTGTCCCTATATCTTGAATATCAAATATCAAGACATCTACACTCTCTACCATTGAACCTTCAGGAGTTTTTCCTGTTTTGATGGTATCAAAAGATCGCATGTAAACATCGATGTTTTTAAACATTCCTGCATCGGGTTTCATAGACTGCCCGTAGAGACTAAATACAGGGATATTATATTTTTTATCAATGTAGAAAGGCACATATTCACCTGCTTGAGCATTTCCTCTTACTCCGTGCTCAGGTCCATACAAGGCGACAAGGTTGATCTCCTGGTTTTTGTAAAAGAGATCAATTATGCTCTGCAAGTGGGAATCAATACCTGTAGGATTTGTAATAAATCCCACTCTTTTCCCCTTGACTAGATCCAAGTGGTTCTCAAGAAATACCTCAGCGCCAAGTTTAACATTCTCAAATTTTTTAATAGATACTGCATCACTTTTGTTATTGCATGCAGATGAAAAAGCCAAAATTGTAAAAGTAAAAATAAAAATGAATGCTGCAATCGTCCGGGTTTTTAAGAAAAATTTCATAATCATACTCGAATTTTCAAGATGCTTTAAAGCTTATAAAGCATAAAAGATGTATGGCAAGATTTTGCAGGTTTAATTGATGGGTATATATCTAATTATTTACTTATTTATTCCTGTTTCTCCTTGATAGTATTCAGCTCTTTCTCAAGCTCGAGTATCCTTTCCTTAAGATTCTCTTTTTCTCCTTTTTTTGCCTTCTGGAGCATTCTTCCAAGTACTCCTATCATACAAAGCAGGATTAGAATGCTAACAATTGAAGCATTCAGGAATGGAACCCTTAGATTTTCTAAGAATGGAAGAATACCAACATCTGATAAGTATGATAAAATTGTTACAATAGCTAATATAAGAATCCAATATGCCATTTGTTTTCCTCCTTCTGGGAATGGCTCTTTTTGCCTATGTTCAATCTTTCCCTTTAAAACACTTTTATCTTATGTACCCAAAAACTTTATAGCACAGCAAAAAGAACGAAGTCAATAAGAAATTCTGGGGGATCTCATTAGTTGATTTAAAGCTGGCTCCTCGGGTAGGACTCGAACCTACAACCTAGTGGTTAACAGCCACCCGCTCTGCCAATTGAGCTACCGAGGAGCAGATTGCTCATAATTTAGCAAAATTTGGATAGAATATCAATTGAGCATCTTAATAAATAATAATATTTGATTAAAATCGATAGCTGCCTTGTTTGATTTCTTTCCGATAGTCTTTCCCCCACATATTCACGATTTTGCACATCTCATAGAGTCTTGACCTCAAACGAATTCCGATTCTATCCACAAGAGACTCTTCCCCTTTTTTAAAGTAAGGTTCTCTGGTATCCTCTTCATCTTCCTCGTGATCAAGGTAATTGGACGTTAAAATGGTCAATTTCTTGTTGTTATACCGATTGTTGATAATATAAAAAACTGTCTCCTCTACCCATGCTGTTGTTCTTTTTGCTCCCAACTCATCCAGGACAAGAACATCTTTTTGAAAAATGGGATTAAGGACATCTGATTCTGTCAATGAAGAGTCTGGAGTGTATGTGCTCTGAATTCTTCTTATCAATTCCCTGAAGTCGCAGAAGTAACAGGGTACACTTTTTTTATGTATCAACTCATGGATAAAGGCTACAGCGAGATGTGTCTTCCCTACCCCACATGGTCCAATAAATAGTAGGCCAACATCTTGAACAGGGTAATTTTTTACGAATTGCTTAGCTATTTTTAGAGCATGCTGATGGGAATCGTCATGAATCTCGAAATTTTTAAAAGAGCAATTTTTATATCTTTTTGGGATATTTGCCTGTTTAAAAAGAATCTGACTTTTCTTGTCATGGTAACATTTACACCGTTTAGCGATAATGCCTTTTTCAGACTTTTCTAAGATCCACCCGGTTCCTTGGCATACAGAACAAAAATTCTTTTCCATTAGTTTAAATGTCCTTTGAGTTGTTGAAGCTTGCTGGAATGAGCCAATTTTCTCATTGCTTTCTTTTCAATTTGCCTTATTCTTTCTCTTGTTAAATTTAGCATGTCACCGATTTCTTGAAGAGTTTGAGGTTTGTCGTCATCAATCCCAAATCTATATTTTAACACAATAGCTTCTTTTTCATCCAATTCCTTCAACATATCTCTAATATTTTGCTGAATTGAATTTTTAACAATCAGGTATTCGACAGAAGGCGATAAACTGTCCTTTATTTTATCCCCAATTTCAACATCATCATCAAAGAGCTTCTCATTCAAGGAAATATTTCTCCCTCCCAATATTTCTAAATCATCAATGTTTTCAGGAGTTGTCTTCATTCTCTTAGCTGTCTCCTCTCTAGTCGGTTCTCTGCCGAACTCTTTCTTTAGTTGAACTTTTGCTCTTTTCATCTCTGATATTTGGTCAGAAGTTTTTTGGGGTAAATGATAGATTCGCGAACACCTCGTCAAAGCATGAATTATAGCTTGCCTTATCCACCAAACAGCATAAGATATGAACTTGACGTTTCTCTTCGGGTCAAACCTTTTTGCAGCCTCAATAAGACCTAGATTTCCTTCATTGATTAGATCGAGTAAACCTAGCCCCATGCCTCTATATTTTTTTACATATGAAACAACGAACCTGAGATTTGCCTCAATCAATTTTTTCATTGCAGTTTTATCGCCTTTTTGGATAAGCTCGCCCAATTTTTTTTCTTCACCTTTAGTAAGAGGAGAAAGTTTGGATATCTGATCAAAATAAAGCTTCAGGTTCTTTGAACTGAGAGAGTCCTCATATTTATTCATTAATCTCTTTCTAAGGTTTCAATTTTTATGATTTTAGCTGGACTTATTCGGACCAAAGCTTTCCTTCGGAGCTCGAATTCATCTTCCCTGCCTTCAAAATATTCTTTTCTAATACACTCTAAAAATTCATTTACTTCAGTTTCAATCTGTTCTATTTTATTTCTCATATTCAGAATTACCTCTACTCCAGCAAGATTAACTCCTAAATCTCGCGTCAAATTGAGGATGAGTTCTAGTTGTTCCAGGTCGTCTTCGGAATAAAGACGTGTATTCCCTTCGCTTCGTGATGGCTTTAACAGTCCTTCTCTTTCATAGAGTCTAAGGGTCTGAGGATGTATGTTGTATGTCCTGGCAACATTGCTTATGTGATAATATTTTTTTTGGTCTTTTCTTGTATTCATTTTAATTAATTCTTAATTTTTCTCTTGGGTTCTGGTCAGAGATTTTTTCTAGTTCCTTCATCATCTCTCTGATTCTCTCATCATTAAAAGGAGGAGGAACAATAGAGACCTCTACAAATTGGTCACCTCGTGTTCTCTTTCCAGGTTTAGGAGCGCCTTTATCTCTGAGTCGAAATTTCTGACTGGATTTCGTTCCAGGGGGAATTTTAATAGTGGTCTTTCCATATAGAGTGGGAACTTCGACCTTTGCACCCAACGTGGCTTCAGGAACAGTAATTGGTATCTTTACATAAATATTCATGCCCTCTCTTTTAAAAAGAGGATGCGTATTAACTTCAATAGTGATAAATAAATCTCCCGAATGTCCTTCTCTTCTTCCAGCATTTCCTTTTCCAGGTATTCGAACTTTTGAACCCGTGTCCACACCAGCTGGGATCCTGACACTGATCAGTTCAGTCTTTTGTACGAGTCCAGTACTGCGGCAAGCAGAACATTCTGTGCCGCGAGATTTTCCGCTCCCTCCACATGAGGGGCAAGTGGTTGAAAATCTCATAGCCCCTCTCTGCATGGTTGTTTGGCCGGCTCCGCCACAGACAGGACAAACTTGTTGCTCTCCAATTCGAATATAGCCATTTCCCCTACAGGATGAACAAGCAACCATTCGAGTTAACTTTATCCTTGTCTTTACACCATGGATTGCATCAAGAAAGCCAATTTTCATAGTGTAATGGAGGTTTTCACCCCTTTCAGACCTTTGAGAAGGGCGGTGACCTGTCGTGCCAAAGATGTTTTCAAAAAAGTTGTGGAAGGATGAAGTTCCGAAGTTAGAAAAGTCAAATCCTTCGAAGCTGGAAGTATAGGCGTGCTGATATGCTTCTCCTTGGGGCGAATCACCTACAAAGCCGAATTGGTCGTATTGAGATCTTTTCTTCGAATCGCTTAAAACAGAATAGGCTTCCTGGATTCCTTTAAATTTTATTTCTGCTGTTTTATCACCTGGATTAAGATCAGGATGGTACTTTCTGGCAAGTTTTCGATAGGCTTTTTTTATCTCAGCTATGGAAGCTTTTTTGCTAACACCTAATATTTTATAAAAGTCTTCTGTCATCCCTGACCCTTTTGGTCGAGATAAAATTACTTACTTTTTCTTGTCTTCATCTACGACTTCTGCATCGATGACTTCTTCTTCAGATTCTTCTGCCGTTTTTTTGTCTTGGGCCTGGTCCCCTGCTGTCTCTTGAGATTCAGGGCTTTGTTGCGCCTGCTGCTGGGTTGCCTGCTGATACATCGACTCTGTCAATTTATGCGATGCTTGAGAAAGCGTTTCCATTGCCTTATTTATTTGCTCAATGTTATCGCTCTCCAAGGCCTTTTTTGTGCTTTCAATTTCAGATTGAACGCGCTTGGCTTCCTCTTCTTGAATCTTATCCTTGTTTTCCCTTAAAAGCTTCTCTAAACTGTATACCATCTGATCAGCTTTATTCTTAGTGTCTATGATCTCCCTCCTCTTCTTATCCTCTTCCGAGTGGATTTCCGCGTCTTTGACCAGGTTGTCTATTTCTTTATCATCAAGTCCGCTGTGACCAGTGATTGTTATAGCCTGCTGTTTTCCTGTGCCCATATCTTTAGCAGAAACATGAAGTATTCCATTGGCATCGATATCAAAGGACACTTCTATTTTAGGCACGCCACGCGAAGCAGGTGGAATACCATCAAGATGAAACCGGCCAAGTGTTCTGTTTGCAGCTGCCATTTCTCTTTCACCTTGAAGAACATGTATTTCAACAGTGGGTTGATTATCAGATGCTGTGGAAAATATTTCTGTCTTTTTGGTGGGAATGGTGGTGTTTCGGGCAATCATCTTGGTAAACACGCCACCTAAAGTTTCTATACCAAGGGTCAATGGAGTAACGTCAAGAAGAAGAACGTCTTTTACATCACCTGACAATACAGCTCCCTGAATAGCCGCACCTGCTGCAACTACTTCATCTGGATTAACGCCTTTGTGAGGCTCTTTTCCGAAGATATCTTTAACAAGTTGCTGGACCTTGGGGATTCGGGTTGATCCTCCCACTAAAATAACCTCATCTATATCCTCTGGTTTTAGTCCAGCATCTGATAAAGCTTTTTTGCATGGTTCTTCAGTTCTTTGAATGAGGTCGTCCATAAGCTGCTCTAATTTGGCTCTGGTAAGTTTCATGAGAAGATGTTTGGGGCCTGAAGCATCAGCCGTGGCAAACGGAAGATTTATCTCTGTTTCCATTGTGGTTGAGAGTTCCATTTTTGCCTTTTCGGCAGCCTCCTTTAACCTCTGAAGGGCCATTTTATCTTTTGAGAGGTCTATTCCTGACTCTTTCTTGAACTCGGTCACAAGCCAGTTCTGGACTCTTTGATCGATGTCATCTCCTCCAAGATGAGTATCTCCGAGTGTCGATTTAACTTCAACAATACCTTCACCTACTTCTAATATGGAAATATCAAAAGTACCTCCTCCAAAATCATAGACTGCAATAGTCTGGTCTTTCTTTTTATCCATTCCATAAGCCAATGCTGCGGCTGTAGGTTCATTGATAATACGTACGACTTCAAGGCCAGCAATCTTTCCTGCATCTTTAGTTGCCTTTCTTTGGCTGTCGTTAAAATAGGCAGGAACAGTGATAACGGCTTTATCGACTTTCTCTCCAAGATAATCCTCAGCAGCCGTTTTCAGTTTTTTAAGGATTATTGCTGAAATCTCAGGTGGTGCATATTGTTTGCCTAAAGCATATAAGACAACATTGCCTTTCGAATCTTTATTCACCTTAAAGGGCACCTGTTTGATTTCTTCGGGAACTTCGTTAAACCGACGTCCCATGAACCTTTTTATGGAATATATGGTGTTTACGGGATTGGTTATTCTCTGCCGTTTTGCAACCTGACCAACCAGTCTTTCTCCTTTTTCAGTAAAAGCAACGACAGAAGGTGTTGTACGTCCTCCCTCCTCATTCGAGATAATAATAGGCTTGTCGCCTTCTGTAACTGCAACAACAGAGTTTGTTGTTCCAAGATCAATACCTATTGTCTTTGGCATTTGCTACCTCCAAATTTAATTTATACCAAATAAAACTTAGTATGTTTATAATATAAAACATGAGTCCTTCTTTGTCAACTATTTTTTAATAAATTTCATTTTTTATTTTTTTTTAATACATTGACTAGTCGATTAACTATAGAGCTTTTCGGAGAATAGAGCCAAAAACTTCAAATCATACACAAATTGCCAATTTCAAATTACCAGTTACTAGTTACCAATTACTGATGTTATTCGTCGGGATCAAGTATGAAATTCTCTTTCATTAGAAGCTGTACTTCGTCGCGAGCTTTTTTTATGATTTTCTCAGCATGTTTGAATCTTTCTTCTGCAGAATCTTTAATCCTTGCAACTCCCTGCTCTATTCCTTTAGACCCGACAGCAACCGCTTCTCTCGGAAAAACTTCCCACTGATCCATGTTTGGAATGATGTAATCTTCATTAATTCCATGATCCTCGGCAACTTTTGCAAGCTCTTTTGCTGCTTCTATACACATCTCATCAGTTATTTTGGTTGCTCTTATGTCAAGTGCGCCTCTAAATATTCCTGGAAATCCTAGTGAATTATTGACCTGGTTGGGGAAATCTGAACGTCCTGTGGCAATGATTCTTGCTCCTGCTTCTTTTGCCTCCCACGGCCATATTTCAGGGATAGGGTTGGCTGAGGCAAATACAATAGAATCTTCAGCCATCCTTTCTACCCATTCTTTCTTGATGATACCTGGACCAGGCTTAGAAGCAGAGAGTACAACATCAGCACCTTCCATAGCTTCTTTAATATCTCCCGTTATTCCTTTGGGATTTGTTGTCTCACAGAGATGCCATTTCTGTTTGTATTTTGTCATTAAAGTTTCTCTGTCTCCTCTATCTCTATGAAGTATTCCTTTTGAATCAACAGCAATGATGTTTTCAGGCTTTACACCTGCAGTAATGATGAGACGTGAGATAGCAATATTAGCAGCTCCAGCCCCTATTAGAGCAACTCGAATATCGCCCATATTCTTGTTCACTATCTTCACAGCATTGTAAAGTCCGGCAACTGTCACACATGCTGTTCCTTGCTGATCATCATGCCAAACAGGAATCTCCATTTCCTTTCTTAAAGTATCTAAAATATGAAAGCATTTGGGATGGGAAATGTCTTCGAGATTGATTCCTCCAAATGTAGGCTGGAGCCATTTTACGGCTTGAATAATCTCTTCTGGATCTTTGGTATCAAGGCATAAAGGGAAAGCATCGACTCCGCCAAGGTATTTGTAGAGAAGTGCTTTTCCTTCCATTACTGGTAAGCCTGCTTCTGGGCCTATGTCGCCGAGTCCCAACACTCTAGATCCATCTGAAATGACAGCTACAAAATTCCATTTGTTAGTCATCTCATATACTTTTTCCTTATCCGCGTAGATCTCTTTACAGGGATCGGCAACGCCAGGCGTATACCAGACGGCAAAATCATTAAAGTCCCTAATACGGCATTTTGGTATGACTTCAATTTTTCCTCGATAAAAAGGATGAAGACGCATAGCATCTTTGGAGGGTTGTTCAGCTTTGGCTAACAACTCTTCCACTGTAAGTTTTTTCATTTAAGGCCTCCTTTAATAAGCGTCATTCCGAATAATCTGAAATGCAGCTATTATTATTAAAATTATTATTACTGTTATTATTGTATTTGAGAAAAGTACTTTATTATATTCCTCCTATTTTTTAAGTCAAGTTGATTAACCGAGCTACTTCATGTCAGATTAATTATCTCATCACCATTTATAAAAGAGGATAAAAGAGGAAAATAAATAGAGGAACTTATCTATGTAAAAAGCACCTTTCACTGTCTGTCTCATCGGGCTTTTTGGTCGCAATCATGGCAAGATTATACTCATCGGCTTTATCTATAACTTCCTGGTCTCTGATCGATCCAAGCGGGTATATTATGGCTGTTATTTCATTCTTAGCTGCAAGCTCAACAACATCAGTAAATGGCATAAAAGCATCAGAAGCCATGACGCACCCTTCAGGTCCATACCCTCGCCTTGAATATCTAATGGCATTTTCTGCTGCATCTATTCGACTTCTCTGCCCTGAGCCAACTCCATGAATCTTGTCTTTCATACCGATGACTATTGCGTTAGATCGCGTAAAGCAAGAAACATTCCAGTTGAAAATGGCAGCCTCTATCTCTCCAGGCGATGCTTTTCTTTTGGAAACAATATCTACTGACTCAGGAGAAATGATCCTTGAATCAAACCTTTGTTGAATCAAAAGCCCACCAGCAACTCTTTTAAATTCCAACCCGTTATCTACAGCAGCGATGTCGATAAATGTTCCCATTTTTACAACTCTCAAAGGTTTTCTCGATACTAAAACTTTAAGAGCTTCGGCAGTGAAATCAGGGGCATAGACGACTTCAATATTTTTCCCTTTTTCTACTATAAGCATGGCTAGTTTCTCGTTTATTGTGTAGTTAAACACATCAACACTACCAAAATTTGATAGAGAGTCGCACCCCCATGCTTTTTCAAAAACTTCTAACGGCTCACTTCCCATAGCAACGCCGCTAGGCATTTCATGTTTAATTATGGCACAAATACGCTTGTTTTTATAAATTTCCGATAATTTTTTAACAAGCCTCTGTCCTAAATCCATATCCCCCAAATTTATATAACTCAATCCCTTTGTTCCTTCCAGAATAACTTCCAACGTAGCCATGTTAGGACCAGAAGCCCCTGGTTCCTGGTAAAAAGCAGCAGGATAACCGGGGTTTTCTCCATACCTCATGGATAGTTTTTTCTTAAACTTAAGGCCCCCAAAATTAAGTGTTTTAGGGAATTCTTCCTTTACCTTAGTTCGATACTGTAGACGTGCTATTTTTCCGGTTTTTTCCAATTTAATCTTTTCCCCTTTCATACCTGTTTATTATAGAGACATTATATTGACCTGATTCCAAATTTTTAAAAAAAACACAGGCAACTCCCACTCGAAAATCTTTTTCCTTTTTTGCAGGCTTAAGAGCTTTGTATACCTCCTCTGCCACATCCGCTGCCGTTTTTTTTTCGATTTCAACACTGACAGGTTCTCCAAAGAAATATGGCAAAGGATCCTTATTTTCTCCTGCATATGTGGCAATCATCTTTCCTTGGCCAGCTTTTAATGAAAATTCAAAGATAGTTTTTTCTGAGGAGCCGTCAAACGCTCTTTTTATCTGACTAAAAGCAGCTCTTTTTTGAGAAAGAACACAACCGCTTATCCTTGGAGTATAAGTTGGAGCATCAGGCTCGAAGCTCCATTTCTGAAGAGCCAGAGCCAAAATTTCTGCAGTGTTCTGGCTCTGTTCTAGACATGTTTTTATATCCTTTGTTTGTTTTCCATTGCTGACGGCAATCCCCTGTGAGAGGATGAAAATTGCTGGATAGATAAGCAAGTCAATATTTCCCTTTTTTAGGATTTTCTTATCCGTAGGCTTAACCCAAATTGTGTTCCTATCATAATCTAGTTTTCTTGCCTGGCTCGAAGGAGATCTTCCTGTAATAACATAAATAACCACTGTGTTTTCTCCAGAGTTGTCTTGTCCTATGATTATTACTCGCCCAGGATATTCTTTAGAAGAAAGATTTTTTAGACCTTTTGACATCTATTCTCCATCTAGACAGATGAAATATTTTTTGATCTTTTAATCTATTTTTATAAGGGGATAATATAATAGAAAAATAAAAAGTTCAAATAACAATATGCTTACGATTTTTATTTTATACTTTGGATTTTTTTAAAACTATGAGAAAATAAGTTTTATTTGAAGGTAATAATGAGGTCATTATGGAAAAAGCATATGAAAATTTAGAATTTTTAAACTCTGATAATGCTCGAGCCATAAGGATTTTGAGTGAGTATCTCGAACCCCTGGCAAGGTTGAACAAATCCAAAGTTAACAATACTGTGCTTTTTTTTGGATCTTCTAAGATTGGTTCAAATGTTAAAGATTCTCTTCTTGCAAAATATTATTGGGAGGCAGAAGAACTAGCCTTTGACCTTGTGAAGTGGGCTATTAAACTAAAACCTAAAGGCAAAAATTTTGTCATCTGCACAGGCGGTGGGCCTGGTTTAATGGAAGCAGCAAACCGGGGAGCCTCTAGGGCAGGAGGGAAATCTATTGGTATGAACATTTCTCTTTCTCATGAACAGCCCCCAAATCCTTATATATCTCCTGAACTCTGTTTCATGTTTAATTATTTTTTTATGCGCAAATTCTGGTTAATGTACCAAGCCAAAGCTATAGTTGCTTTTCCTGGCGGTTTTGGAACTTTAGATGAAGTTCTTGAGCTTCTGACTTTGGTCCAAACAGAAAAAATTCCTAAAGATCATATTACCATTCTTCTTTATGGAAAAGAATATTGGCAAGAGATCATTAATTTTGAAGCTCTTGTAAAATACAAGACAATTGCCCCTGAAGATCTTAAACTCTTTTCCTACTGCTCCGATCCAAAAGAAGCCTTGTCCTTCCTAAAAGAAAAGCTTTTAAAATGTCTCTGATAAACAAATATAAAGTTGTCAGTTATTCAGTTAGTCTGTTATTCTGTTTTTTTTATAATAAATAAAATGTAATATTTTAGAATTTCCTATGAGAATCAGAAGAATATTTTTTGTTTTCGTATTAATTATATTCCTTTCCTCATGTGCCCGAATGAAATATGCTCCTTCAGGAAATGTTCAAACAGGCTTGGCCTCTTGGTATGGCCAAGATTTTCATGGGAAAATTACTTCAAGCAAAGAAATATATAATATGTATGATATGACTGCGGCCCACAGGATTCTTCCTTTTGGGACTTATGTCATGGTTACGAACCTGGATAATGGAAAGTCTGTCTTTGTCCGAATTAATGACCGAGGCCCTTTTATAAAAGGAAGAATTATTGATCTTTCCTATGCGGCCGCGAAGGTTATAGGTATGGTAGGTCCAGGAGTTATTCCAGTAAAGATTGAGGTTCTTAAGGATATCTCACCAAAAAAATCATCACAAAAGTTTTCTGTTCAGGTGGGTGCGTTTATCTTTAAAAAAAACGCAGTAGAACTCAAGAAAAAACTCCAGAAGGACTACAGGAATGTGTATATCTCAGTCTTTAACACCTCTCATCAGAAATATTACAGGGTTAGAATCAAGGTCAAGAATTCAGAATCAGCCAGAAGAACAGCCTTGAAACTCTCCAAAGATGGCTATACTGCTCTCGTATTGGAAGAACAATAATTCTAAACCTTTCTGAGTTGTAAATTGACAATTGTCCGGGTGTTTAGTATAAATCCTTTTCTTTCTATACAAAATGAAAAAAAGGGTCCTTTTTTCCGCATCTTTTTTCCATGGCCTAAATGATGCTGCAGCAGTTACTGTCCCAATGATTTTTCCCCTTCTGTACAGCCAGCAACTTATCATTAAAAAATACTCTCATATCGGTATTTTATCCACTTTAGGTCTTCTTATCACTTTTATTTTTCAGATTGTACTTGCAAACTATGCACATAGATTTGAATACAAGCATATCCTTTTTTTTAGTGTGGCAGGAATATCATCCTCTCTTCTGCTAATCTCATTCTCTTCGACTTTCGCATCTCTCCTTTTCTTTTATCTGGTAATGAGAGTGTTTACAAGTTTCTACCATCCGATTGGAATCGCTATGGTTTCGAAAACTCATCCTGACAGGGGCCTTGATTTTGCTATGGGTATCCAAATTGGCTCAGGAAATTTAGGAGTTTTTACTGCCTTAATTTCTGTAGGCTTCCTTGCTCAAAGATTTGGCTGGGAGACTCCTTTATATATTTGGGCATTGGTCAGTTTTTTACTTGGGGTAGTCAGCTTTTTATCCGTCAGAAAAATTTCTACTAAAGAAGAAAGAATAAATACGCCTGTTTTTTCCTCCTGGGTAAATACGATAAAAGAAATGAAAAAATACATTCCTGGCTTTGTTTTTGGGGGAGCTTGTTGGGGGACAACTGTCTATTATGCCCCTTCCCTTCTGAATCATAAGTTTAATGTCTCATTGGGCAAAACAGGAATTTATTTGGCTTTCTGGATTGGAATCGGTACAGTAATGACTTATCTATTTGGTTGTCTAAGCCGGAGTTTTGGCCGATGGAGAATTTCTATTGCTAGCTTTATTGGGTCTTCTCTTTTTCTTTTTCTGTTAGGAATTAGCTCCGTGAACTCACTCGCTCTTTTGAGCCTGTTCTTTTTTGGAGCTTTTCTTTTTCTGATTTTTCCGGCTTTTCAGTCCTATGTGGGAAATTTAGTGTCGTCAGATAGTCAAACACTGGCATTCAGCGTTGTTGCCAACGTTCAAATGCTTTCAGGATCGATCGTAGTTCTTATCTCAGGATTTCTATCTGATAAATTTGGTATAAATTCTCCCTTTATTCTTCTCGCAATAATGGGAACGATCATTTCGGTTTATTACCTGATTAAGCCCCCATCCATTAAAACTCAAATCTTAAACTTTTAACCTTAAATATAAATCCAAATATATATTGTTTGTTTTGCATTTATAGCTTAATATTTGGCTTTAACCAATGAAAAAACGTATTAAGAAAATATTTTCTGAAGTTGCAGATACTTACGAATGTGTAAATCATGTATTGACATTCGGCTTGGATATTATCTGGCGAAAAAAGGCAGCACGAGAAGGAATCAAGTCAGGGGGCACTTACTGGCTGGACGTCTGCAGCGGTACTGGAGAAATGGCCCGCAACCTTTCGCTCCAAGCAGGTGAGAATGTGAAAATCGTTTCAGTTGACTTTTGTTATCCTATGATAGCAAAGGCACTGGCAAAGAAGAACATTTCAAAGTTTTATTGCAACATTGCAGAGGCTAGTTTTTTACCTTTCCTTAACGATACTTTCGACCTTGTAATCATCTCATTTGCTACTCGAAACATAAACACAGAAAAAAAAGTGCTTGATTCCCATCTTAAAGAGTTTTGCCGGGTCCTTAAGCCAGGAGGTCGCTTCATAAATCTTGAGACAAGTCAGCCTTCTGTGAAAATTATTCAAAAACTTTTTCATTTATATATAAAATTATCTGTAAAGCCTATAGGATTTCTTTTATCAAGGTCTAAAATTGGATATAGCTATCTTTCTCATACAATACCGCGGTTTTATTCTCCTGAAAAATTTACCTCAATACTCCATCAAGCAGGATTTAATCTAGTTAGTTTCCGTCCGCTCTTTTTTGGTGTTGCTGCCATCCATACTGCTATAAAATATAGAACTAAATAGAAAAAAATGACTCTGTATAAAACCGCTGTAAAAATACTGAATGCAACCCTGGGCATTCAATCTAACAAAGAAGAGCTTCTTCCACGTCTACCATTCAAGGTGGAAGTCAAGTCTCTCCTTACAGATTTTAAAATTGTTGAAAAAATATCATACAGAACAAATCTGGACGGATATCTAACAGTTAAAGAAGCTCGAGAAAATCCTTCTTTTGAATTTTCAGGTGAAAAAGCAATATTTAAAGGATCGTTTCTTAAGCTTACACAAGAAGCATCGGATTTAAGATTTACCTTATGGGGAAACCAGGGCTTCTTATACAGATTCGCTCTTTATCTTCTGGAAAAAAAGCACAATATTTATAGCTTCCATGCCTGTGCACTCTACAATGAGAAGAAAAATGCACTCTATTTGATAATAGGAGGCGCTGGGAGCGGTAAGACTGTATATTTGCTGGGCGGTTTGGCAAAGGGGCTTAAACTTTTTTCAACTGAAACCGTTCACTTCAGAATCCATAACTGCGATGTATCTTGGTTTATGGGTTCTCTTATTGACAATGTGCGATTTGGAACGCTTTTATTCGACTTTCCTCAGTTCCTGCCCGATGTCGAGACTCCAAAACTGGATAAAGTGTGGCTGGAGAAAATCGCGCTTGATTTATCTTTATATAAAGCTAAATTTGAGGAAATCAAAAATCCACAATCAGTATATATATTATTCCCGAGGATTGAACAGGGGTATAAAGGTTTTCTTTTAAACTCGATAGGAGATAAAAGAAAAGCTGCAAAAGCCCTTTTTGATAATATATCCCAGAAATTGACAGAGACTGTCATCCTCTATGATAAAATCCCTGTTCCAGGATTCTATGAGACAAAAATGGCTCTCCAACGGCTGAAAAATGTCAATCGGCTTGTCCAACACAATTCAATTACTCAGATAGCCAGTATTCTCTCTAACCCGAACGACTGCTGGGGAGATATTTTGAAATAATTCGGAAAGGAGGAATAAGATGCGCAAAGCTTGGGAAGGCGTCATTGAAATGCCTGTGGGAGGAAGATCGGTAAAACCAAGAAATGCGGGTTTAACTATGGTTATCGATAAAGGCATGGGGATTCACCGCCTAGAAGATTTGATTCATACTGCAGGGGAATATATTGATAGTATAAAGCTAGCCTTTGGTACATCTGCTTTTAACGATGAAAAATTTTTGAAGAAAAAAAATGCTATGATTACATTTGCTAATATCGATGTCATGCCAGGTGGAACCTTTCTTGAAGTTGCCGTCTGGTATGGAGTATTAGACGAATATTTAACGAGAGCTAAAGAGCTAGGGTTCTCAGCTATTGAGATATCAGATGGTACGATTGAAATGGACCTTTTAACCAGAATAGAAGCCATAAAAAAGGCACTGGATATGGGTTTTAAAGTGATTACTGAAGTAGGGAAAAAAGACCCTAAAGAAGTTTTGCCGATTTCCTTTGTTCATAAATTGATCAGGGAAGACATGGAAAACGGAGCATCCAAGGTGATTATTGAGGCTCGAGAGGCAGGAAAAGGGGTTGGCATTTTTGATCAGGAAGGCAAAACTAGACATGATGAAGTGGACAATATTATTGCCGGAGTTGATGATGTTAATTGTTTAATCTGGGAGGCCCCAATAAAAAATCAACAGCAGGAATTAATCATCCGCTGGGGGCCTAACGTTAACATGGGTAATATTCCACCGGATGAAATTTTGGCCCTAGAAGCTCTCAGACAGGGAGTAAGAGGAGATACCTTGAAACGAGCTTATCTTGCGGATAAAAATAGTTAGTCAGTTAGTCTGTTATTCAGTTTAATTTATCTTAAATTTAATTTATCTTAAATATGATGATTTTCTTATTAACAGATTAACCGACTGACCGACTAGTGTCCTGTCATCTATGTGATGTCGCAAAGATGACCGTCATTCCCGCAGAAGCGGGAATCCAGAAGCCTGAAGTAGCCAGAAATACTGGATTCCCACCTTCGTGGGAATGACGAGTGCCTGATACGATACTTCACGTATGACACGACACTAGTCTTTTTTTTCAAGCATCAGGATAAGGACTGAATGTACTCCTTCTGGAACTTTAAACTTCACTGATTTGCCGCTAAAAATCTTCGTAGGCTTATTATCTACCTCGAGCTGATATTTTCCTTTAACCAAAAATTTAATTTTGATATTTCTTTGCTCTAGCGAAACTATTTCAAAGGAGACTTCGTTTTCAGAATAAAGAAAGTGGCGAAATACAGCGCCTCCATCTGCCCTCAAAATTTCCTTGCCTTCTTCTTTCAAACTGATTTTAGATGAAGAAATTTCTACATCATAATGCCTTCCTTGAATGGAAATTCTAGAAAGCTTTCCCTTCTTTTGAGGATCTATCATTCCAAATCTAAACCCTTCCCAAGGAGTAAAATCCAGATATTCCTCTAGGGCAATTAAAGCGAATAAAGCTCCCCAGCTTTGATATCTTTGTCCTCCTGCCTCTCCTGTTCGCGAGTCATAATTTTCCGGACAAAGCTGAAAATTTTCCCAACTGCGGAGGAATAATGAAGAACTTTTCTTGGCAAATTCTGAGGCTACTGCATCAAAACCATAAGCCTTCAAACCTTGATAGACAAGATAATTAGTGGGAGGCCAGATTGTGCCTCTCCAGTATTGTTGATCCTTAAAAGCTGGGTCATCACGAGAAATTGTAGGGATAACATAATCTCCCCAGAATTCATTCTCGTTAAGAAGGTGTCTCAACATACGCTGGGCTCTCTTCTGGTCAGGAATCCGGGCCAGCAAAGGATAAAAATTTGAGGCTGCTTTTTTCTTTGAGAGTTTTCCATTCCAATGGCGGTCAAAATAAAACCCTTCTTTCTCATCCCAGAGATTCAAGTTAATCATTTCTTTCATTCTCTCGTATTCAGCCATGTAACTTTCATAGTCAAACTTTTCGTCAAGAACACTGGCCATCTGAGCTAAACACCAGGCATCAAGGGTATAAAGGGAATTCAAATCAAGACAATTCATGGTCAATGTTCCTGTGCCTTCATCAAAAAAAGCTTCTTCCCAGTTGGGTGAATCATCCTGGCCTGATTCCCACATCGCTCGAGTCTTTCCGCTGGCTTCTTCTTCCCAAGGAGGAACATCAGGGGATAAAAGTTCTGTATCAGATCCCCATTCCAGAAGCCCATCTCCATTTCCGTCCCTACGGGCCTGACCATTGGGCTTTTCATCTTTCCAAAAGGAATGCCATTTTTTTAGATAGGGGTAAGCGAATCTTAAAAGCTCTGAATCGCCTGTTTTCTGAAAAAATTTCAACACAACATAAGAGCCAATCAAAGGCTGAGAACGATCAGGCGTCCCACCAAAACGTCCTCTCCAGTTAGGAATATTTCCATTAGGATATTGAGTTTCAATAACCGACCTTAAAATTTCATTTGCATGTTTTGTGCTTTCTATAGAGACCTCGAGAGCATTAAAAAAAGAATCCCATTCGAAAATTGTCCAGTGATCTGGAGTTCCGTCAGGCTTAGGGGAAATCCATCCACGACCAGCTGGAGTGTACAGCCTGTGGTTTCCAGGTTGATAGAGGGTCATCCAAAAGATGTTGTTCGTTATAGCCTTAGCAACTCCCTCATAAAGCCCTTCGATCTTTACCCTTTTTTTTCTGTATCTTTTCTCTTCTTCTCTAAGGAAGGAATCAATAGTTTTTTCATTTTTATAGCGATATATATGGTTTCTTAATATCCTGACATCCTCCCCAATTCCCACTACAAAATAGACTTCTCTTTTCTTTTCGGTTGAAAATGCGAGCGTTAGCTCCTCTTTCTTAGATTCGTTGATTAAATCACCTTTACGGCTGGTCCAAAGCAAATAATGGAATTTTTTCTGGCTTCCGGTTTCACCCTTAACCTGGCCATCAGAAAGAAGTTTATATGTGCCTCTGAAATCCCAGGGAAAATAATGTATTAAGTGAATATCAATGTCCTTAGGTCCTTTGATTTTTCCAACCAATGTCCTTTCATCTTGACGTGACCATTCAAAAATTAAGGTGTTGGATTTAGAAGAGGGCTTCTTAAGAATTGGGGTGTCTTTTTCCTTTCCAAATGGAAGGCTTAAATCCATTTTTATCCTTGCGTATTGTCCGTCTGGAGAGTGAGGACCCACTTCAGATATTAGATATAAAAGATCGACACCGTCTGCGATTTCATCTCCCTTTTTTATTCTGATACGGAAAGCAAAAACGTTCTCACGGTTTAGAGCAAAAACGAGGCCTCCCCATGCCTTTCCTTCAAGAGAACCAATATAGACATCCTTCCATGGATAATAGATTTCAGCGTCAAGTCCTTGAATCAGAAAACAAAACAAGAAGAAAATAATTAGGAATATCCTTGATTTTTTCATAGTAACATTCTTTTCAAAAACGACCTATAATGATGAGTAATTTACGGCAAATCCTACCCTAAAATCAATGACTTTTCTCAAATCCTCTTGCTTTTCACTCCTTACTTTAATCAGATTTGAGTTTTGAGCTTTAAGTTTTGAGTTTATCTATTTATCTTGCCAGCCGGTTAAGACCGTATTTTTTAGCCCAATTTAACGCCTCTGCGTTTTCACTCCTCTTTAATCTGCGTCCTATTTTGGGATATTCCATCGCCTTATATTCTGGGCGATATTGCCTCATGATGTTAATGTAAGTTGTCTTGGAAAGATTTTCAGCAACAAACTTTAAAAACTCCTCAGCACCTGAAACTCTGTTTGGCAGGACCAGATGTCTCAATAGTAAACCCCTCACTGCAATTCCTTTATTTGTAGTCAAATCCCCGACTTGACGAAACATCTCTTTGATGGCAATCTTAGCATAATAAGGATAATTGTAAGCCTCATCTGAATATTTAGCAGATTGCTTTGGATCCATGTACTTGCAGTCTGGAAGATAAATATCGATTATGCCGTCCAGAAGTTGTAAAATTTCCAGCCTTTCATAACCTCCTGTGTTGTAGACCAAGGGAATACGCAGCCCCATAGAGATGGCTTCTTGGAGAGCTTTGATAATGTTAGGTAAATAGTGAGTCGGGGTAACAAGATTGATATTGTGACAGCCAAATTTTTGAAGTTTGATCATTGTCTCCGCCAATCGGCTATCCGATATTTCAACACCTTCACCTTCTATACTGATCGAATAATTCTGGCAGTATATACACCGCAGGCCGCAATTTGAGAAGAATATTGTTCCAGACCCTCTTTTCCCCACCAGTGGAGCTTCCTCGCCAAAATGGGGAGCCGCACTTGATACTTTGACAGTGGAGGAGGCTTTGCATTTTCCAGTTTGGCCTTTCATCCTGTTAACTCTACAATCTCTTGGACAGAGTTGGCAGTTTTCATAAATGGAATACAATTTATCAGCCCGCTGAGAAAGTATCCCATTTTTGTAAAGTTCAAGGTAAGACGGGTATTCTTTTAATCCTTTCTTATTGTCAGAAATTGCTTGTATGTTTTTTTGGGAAAAATTTCCCAAATGAAAAAATGCAGAACTTGTTATTATCAACGAATCATTTAAAAAATTTCGCCTGGATATTTTTTTCAATTTTTCTTCCGGTTTTAACAGCTTATATCTATAATATAACCTATTCATGCTTTTTTTGTAAATAATTTCATATCTAAATAAGCATTTCCATTTCCGTGATAAAAAAGGATTTTTGGGAATAACCTTGCCTGTCTTGCTATCTTAATTAGGCAAGCCGTTTTTCACATAATATGTTGCGGCCTCTATGAATAAATCTAATTCACGAAGCGTTGTATAGATACTTGGAGTAACTCGAATACCAGAAAATTCGTCTTGGACTCCAATTCCGGTGACAATTATTTTATGCTTCTGAAAGAGAATCTGTCCAAGTTTTTCCATATCCATGCCTTCAATAAAAAAGCTCCCGATCCCGCAAGATTGTTCTGGATCATATGAAGTGAGGATCCTGATACCAGGAAGCTTCTCGAGGGTTTTTGCCCAATAATTCCTCAGATAACGAAGCCTTTCCTCTTTTCTTTTGCCACCAATTCCATGATGGAAGGTCAAGGCATCTCCTACTGCGAGCTTCAAATATTCCGGATGGGTTCCGATGTGCTCAAACTTCCGTATATCGTTACTCATAGGATCTGGAGCGGGAAAAAGAGGCCAGATTTTCTTGATCTTTTCTTTTTTAACATAAAGGAACCCTGTTCCGATAGGTGCCATCATCCATTTGTGCATATTAGCACCGTAGATATCGCAGCCTAAATCTTTTTGCTTGAATACAAAATGACCGAATGCATGAGCTCCATCAATAACAACTTCGATTCCTCGCTTGCGTGCCATCCGGCAAATTTCTTTAATAGGAAAGATCTGACCTGTAATGTTTGTGATGTGACAAACAAGAATGAGCTTGGTACGAACAGAGACATTCTTTTCGAAAAGATCAGCCAGAACTTTTAGATTTTTAGGAGGAGAGGGAAATGTAAAAGTTTTAACCTTTATACCCTCTCTTTTTTCTCTTTGATACAGGGCATTTTTCATAGAAGGATAATCATGTGTTGTTGTCAAGACTTCATCACCCTCCTTAAGTTCTAAACCGAGAAGGGCAATCTGGAGTGCTTCTGTCACATTCCTTACGAGAGCGATTTCTTCTGGAGAACAGCCGAAGGTCTCGGCTAATTTTTTTCGAATTAGCTCTTTTCGTGGTCGGAGAATTCTCCATGAGTTGTAAACAGGGGCTCCATTGGAGAAATCCATGTAGCGCTTAACAGCATCCATAACAATTGTCGGAGCCGGGTGAACTCCTCCGTTGTTAAGATTGATGATGCTTCGATCGATGTTGAAAGCCTGCTGAATATGAAACCAGAAATCTTCATCTCGAGCTACTTCAGCAGCAGGTAGATGTTTGACTTCTTTTATCTTTTTTTCTATTTTTGCCTGGACTGTTTTTGAAGAAAGGCCAAAAAATCCTAAACTTCCAATGCCAAAACTAAGATTTTTAAGAAAGTTCCTTCGGCTTGTTTCCATTTTGTTCTCCTTTTGTGATAAATTGTATTTGATTTAAACATATATTATGTCAAACCCAGGTGTCAAACCACAAATAAACGGATAAGAAGAAACTCAATACTAATTTCTGTTAGTCTGTTAGTCGGTTTATCTGTTAAATATTATAATTAAAATAACAGACTAACAGATTAACTGATTAACCGACTAACTGATTAACAATACCTTTTACAAGTTTTAGTTTAGAATAGCTTTTGCCAATGTCTTTCCTTTGTCTTATAATTAGGGCAATTAAAGAATCATCAACAGGAGGTTCGTATGCGAAAAATTGCTGTCTTTTTTATTTCTTTCTTTCTCATCTGCTGTTTTACATGGGCAAAAGTTGGAGACATTCTAGCTGTTATAAAAACACCAGGTCCTTGCCCAACTGGCTTAGCCTTTGATGGAAAAAATTTATGGGTTGCTGATAATTTTACAGACAAGATCTACAAAATAAATCCAGAAACTGGAAAAATTCTCAAGAATTTCGATTCACCTGGTCTTCATCCTGAAGGATTAGCCTGGGATGGAAAGTATCTCTGGCATATAGACTCAGGAGAACGATACCTGTACCGCCTGGATCCAGAAACAGGAAAAGCTCTTATGATTTTGGAATCTAACAGTTCTCACCCTCGAGACCTTGCATGGGATGGAAAATATGTGTGGATTATAGACCACAAGAGGGATATTCTTATCAAAGTTTCCCCAGTGGATGGGATGATGGTTCAAAATTTCCCTTCCCCAGCCAAGGAGCCTACAGGGATAACATTTGATGGAAAATATTTATGGGTTACAGACAGGAGCGAGGACAGAATCTACCTTGTTAATCCTGAAGATGGGCTATGTCTTTCTTCTTTGCGTGCCTATGGCCCTTTTGCCTACGGCCTGGCTTGGGGAGACAAATTTCTCTGGAACGTCGATTACGAAAATGATGAGATATACAAGATTAAAGTCTTCTCTAAGGATATTCTTTCCAAATGGGATGAACGTCAGATGTCTCTTCATTTCATAAAAGAATTCCGAAACTATGGCCCCGGGATTGTTAAAACTTTAGATGTTTATCTCCCTATTCCTGAAAACCGCGACAACCAGAATCTTTTAGGACCTGTCCAGTTTGAGCCAAAACCGGATAAGATTATAGAAGATTCATGGGGTCAAAAAATTGCACATTTTCATTATAAGGATTTAAAAAGCAAGTCAGTCGTCAAGCCATCCTGGAAAGTAAAATCGAAGATATACGCCACAGAGTATTTCATCTATCCGGATAAAGTCGGAAGCTTTGAAGATATTCCTGAAAAAATAAAGAAAAAATATACCCAGGATGGTGATAAATATCTTATATATGATCCTTTCATTCAGAATCTTGCTCAAAAAGTTGCAGGAGACGAAAAGAATCCGTATTGGATTGCCCGCCGTATCTATGATTACCTAGGGAAACACCTCACCTATAACCTCAAACCATTAGGAGGTTGGAATCCTGCTCCAACCGTACTTAAACGAGGCACGGCTTCATGCTCTGAATATTCTTATTGTATGATTGCTCTTTGTCGGGCCCTTGGGGTTCCCATACGCTATGTAGGCGCAGTAAGCCGGCGCGGAGATGATGCCAGCTTTGATGATGTTTTCCATAGATGGACAGAAGTTTACCTCCCACCTTATGGCTGGATTCCGTTTGATGCTAACAAAGGAGACACAGATTTACCGGGGAGAAAGGTTCTTGGGATAGGAAATGTTGCTGCACGATACATTATCACTACAGAAAACGGTGGCGGAGATAAATACTTATGGTTTGGATACAATTATGGCTTCAAATGGACATCCGAAGGCAGATGTCGGATTCATGAAGAAAGCTACGGACTGTGGTCGCCGCTTGGAGAGAAGAAATATCACATGCCCTTGAATAGGAAGGAGTGAGGAGTAAAACAAGCTCAAAGCTCAAAACGCAAAACTGAAATATCTTAAAATTCCAAATCCCAAACCACAAATTCCAAACAAATTCCAATTAACAAAATCACAAAACGAATTTTATTATTTTTACTTTTTATAGTTTCGTCATCGGGATTTTGGTGCTTGTTTGGTATTTGGAAATTGTAATTTGGAATTTAGTCTTTTTTGGAAGATAAACAATAAAGAAAAAAGTGCAATTGCTTTCTGAATAGATCGTCCTAAATGTCTAGAGGGGGCTTTTTGTGGCAAATAGGGATTCGGCCGTAGAAAAAATCATCTCCCCATACTGATAAGGACTGTGCAAAAGAAGATTTTGATGTAATCTTCCTTATAAGGTTGTGGAAGAGATTGTCCGGCTTGCTGTAGGGGCAGACAAAAATGCATACCGCACAATCTGTTCCTGCCTTCCTCCAGAACCTATAACATTCCTCTCGATTAAGCACCCATTTGAAAACTCCATTTTCCTCAGCTTTCTCTCCATAAGGAATAGCTTGAGCAGGGCAGTTTCTTGCACATTTTTGACATTTCTGGCAAAAGTCCTGGATGCCTAATTTTACAGGCTTATCCAAAGTCAAAGGAAGGTCGGTTGTTATGAGGCCTAACCTTACACGGGGCCCAAATTTCCTGGTTATAAGAATACTCATCCTTCCCAGTTCGCCCAATCCAGCTTTCCATCCAAGAGGTGGAAGTATAGCTTGATAGTTACTTCCAGCAATATGGGCTCTTGCTGAATATCCTAAATGGCGGATAAAATCAGCAGCTATGATTGAAATCTTTGCTGCTTCGACATATTTCTTTCCAGTTTCGACGAGAACTGGAGCTTTAGGAGCCATGGCAACCATTTCAAAATCCATCTCTAGCGCAAAGACTATGGCATATTTGTGATTGACCTCTATTTTTTTACTGTAAGGTTCTGGCCCTCGGCCAACATATGAATAGATATATTCCTGTTTTAATGCACAAATACCACAGAGTTCAGAGCCTAAATATTTGATGATATTCTTTATCATCCGTGAGTTTTCAGAAGGTGATAATTCAACTTTTTCAGGACTTATTTTCCCTCCTACTTGTGTTAATTGATTTTCAAGAAAATTAAATTCTGCGTCAGCCAGAGAATAATGAAGGGGATTTTTTTTCATGTGTGGAGCAGATAGAATATCAGGTATTTTTCTTATATCATCGTCAATTTTTTTGTATTCAGGTCTTCGTTCGTAGTACTCTCTGAAAATTTTGGTTCCTTCTCTGTAGTCAAATCGAGCAAAGATGACATCCCGTTCATCGATTTTCCTCGGTTTGCCAATAAATTTCATTGCTTGCTTTGGGCTTGGAGAACAGATCAAAATCAGAAGAATAACTACTGATAAAACAAAGACTGTGCCAAACAAGTAATTTTTCAGAGGGATAGAAATAAAAAGAAAGAAAATATCTATGGCTGCAATTAATAGAAATAGAACAAGACTTCGCCAGAATGCTCTCTTCTCTTTTTCCAGAAGGCTGTATATCGAAAACAGAAGGAAAAGTAGAATCAAAACAATAAAGGATACTTCACCTGCTACAACCCAAATACTCACACCTCTAAACTAATAAACTCCTCTTACAAAGTCAATCCACGCTTTTTGTTGAACTTCTCCCCTATTGTATATGTGTATAAATTGTGGATAGTAAACTATTTTATGTTTTTTGTTTTGAGTTTATAATGTAAGTTCAAAATGTACAAAGCTAAAGTCTCTATCGTAAAAGTCAAGGAATATAAAAGCGAAGAAGTTTATAAAGCGATCAAAAAAAGCCTTGACCTCATTGGAGGATTGGAGAACATTCTCAAGCCCAGAAGTAAAGTTTTTGTCAAAATAAACCACCTCTCTCCTCCTTCCTCCCCGGATAAAGCCATTGTCACACATCCTATTTTTACAAAAGGAATCCTTTGCCTATTAAAGGAACTCAATTGTAAAATAACAGTGGGTGATGACATTCAGTCGGAGAACAAAGATGGCTTTCTCATTTCTGGCTATCGTGAAGTTTGTGATGAGCTAGGAGTACGGCTTGTAAACCTGAAAGAAATTGGATTCCGGGGAGTGGATTGTCATGGGCAAATATTGAAAAAGGCATACATTTCACCTCTTGTGCTCGAAGCTGATTTTATCCTTAATCTTCCCAAATTGAAAACACATTCTTTCACTGTTTTTACAGGAGCAGTCAAGAACTTGTTTGGTATAATACCTTGTGGGCTTCGTATTAATTACCACCGTCAGTATATCAGGAATGATGTTTTCAGCCATATGCTCGTGGACATCTTTTCTTGTACACCTCCTCACCTGAACATAATGGACGGCATAATAGCAATGCAGGGTGAAGGACCATCTGCAGGAACTCCAAGGAATGTGGGGGTTATTCTTGCCAGCAAGGATGCTGTGGCTCTTGATGCTGTGGCGACAAGAATAATTGGCTTTAATACCATGGATGTTTTCACCACACAAAATGCGCATGAGAGAGGCCTTGGAATTGGGGAGATTAAAAAGATTGAAACCGCGGGCGAAAAGATACGAGATGTTGAAGTTAGAAATTTCAAACATTCTGCCATTGCCCTGGGTTTCATCCGGAAGAAAATCCCTGCCTTTCTCTATGCGTATTTCCAAGATCAATTGATATTAATCCCAGAAATTCTCAGGAAAAAATGTTCAGGATGTCTGGAATGCACGAACATCTGTCCGAAAGGTGCCGCAAAACCCGACAACGGCAAAGTAAGAATAGATAAAAACATTTGTATTCACTGTATGTGTTGTCACGAAGTGTGCCGTTTTCATGCGATTAAACTCAAGCGGCGACCTCTTGGAAAGATAATAAATGGAGCGTATTCTTTTTATAAAAAAGTAACATCTTTTTTTCCTTAATAATTGAAGGAATCTATATCAGGAGTCACTAAATATAATATCTTATTCCTAAACGCAGGGTGATGGCGTTCAGGCTGAGCGAAAATTTCTCTGTGCTTATTCCAAAATTCATATCGTTTATAGTTGTTGTTGCTTCAGATTTCCTGTAAAAATAAAGGACTTCAGCAAAAAAAGAAAAATTATCTGAGGCCTTAATTAAACTTCCGATTCCGGCATGAAATCCTATGCCATTTTTTATTTTTTGACTGATGCTTACTTCTGGAATAGAGTAATGCTCCCCCATTTCAAAGTTGCAAAACACAAAACTTGATCCCAAAAAGATATAAGGGGTAATGGTTTTTCCTTGAAGCAGAGAGTACTGAAATGAAACAAAAAAAGGATTTACGGAAAGTTTTCCGTTCCAAAGCTTGCCTGGCTCTTTATCTACGCTGCTATTCCAGTGCCCAAAATCAAGAATAATGGACATGTTTTTTGTGAAAGGAAAAGCAAAGCCAAAGCCCGATTCTAACGCAGGCTTTATATTTTCTTCTGTCGGAGAAGAAATTCCTAAATTAGCGTGGAAACTCATTCTGTAGCTTTGGGCGAACCCTGGAGCTCCCAGTAAAATGAAACATAATATTATGGATATAGATTTAATTCTCATTTTTTTTATCATCCATGAATTTTTCTACCTTGTCAAATTCATTTTACGAGAAATAGTATCTCCATTTCCTTACTCCTCACTCCTTAATATAAACAGTTTTGAGCTTTGAGTTTACAATGAGGTGTGATAGATTATATAGTAACTAGCTACTGGAGATATAAAAACTAGTTAATATATAAGAGGAACCTTCAGGTAAGAGAACGATAATATTTAATAAATGAGTATATCTATCCAGAGAAGGAGGACCCATGAAGTTCGATCATTACTTCAAATCTCGTCAAGGGGAAATGATTAATTTATTAAAAAAAATTGTGAGCTTGGAATCACCTTCTACAGACAAAGAAGCGGTCAATAGATGTTCTTCTTATGTTGTAAAGGAGTTAAAAAAAACAGGGTCGAGAATCTCTCGTTTCCCTCAAGAAGAGATCGGTGACATTTATCTTGCGGAATATCCTCTTTCTAGAACAAAAGAGTTAAAAGAACAAATCTTGATTCTTACTCATATCGATACTGTTTGGCCTGTGGGCAGAATAAAAAATATGCCCTTTTATGTATCAGGAAATAAAATTTACGGCCCAGGTGTCCTGGATATGAAAGCAGGGCTCGTCATGGTTATATTTTCCTTCAAAACTCTGAATGAGCTTAGTATCAGGCCAAAAAAAAACATTGTGGTCTTTATCAATTCAGCTGAAGAGATTGGGAGCGAAGCTTCCTATGATATCATTCGAAATCTTGCTAAAAAATCAGCTTGTGTGCTCTGTCTTGAGCCTGCGCTTCCAGGCGGGGCTCTAAAAATCCAAAGAAAAGGACGGATGGTCGTCCGTGTGGACACAAAAGGTAAGGCTGCACATGCTGGAACTCCAGAAGATGGGATCAATGCTATTGATGAACTCATGCTTCAACTTCGTATCCTTCAAAAGATCAGAACAAAAGAGATAACCATAAACATAGGCCAAATCAAAGGAGGAGAAAAGCCAAATATCGTGGCTGATGGAGCCTCAGCCATACTGGATATCAGATTTTGGAGAGGCAGCCAAAAAGAAAGGATTTTAGCCAATCTCAAGCAATTAAAACCAATGCTCCATGGAGCACGAACAAGCTATATGATCGAAAGTCTTACTCCTCCCATGGAAAAAACAGAGGCTTCAACTAAACTGTTTTCGAAAGTAAAGAAAATCGCTGCTTCTTCTTTAAATATGACTCTAGAAGCAGGGAAAACAGGAGGCGGTTCTGACGCTTCAATTGTCTCAAGCTTAGGAATTCCTACATTGGATGGCTTAGGACCTGATGGCGAAGGAATTCATGCAGAAAATGAAAACCTTATTCTTTCATCCCTAGTTGAAAGAACTGCACTTCTTACAGAAATTTTGTGTCAGCTCTAATTGACTGGACAAGAAATTTCTGTTAGTTTTATTTGTTGCAATTATTTTTATACGATAAATATCCAGAGACGTAAAAAAAGACAAAATTTTTTTGTCTTGCCTGTCTTGCTTATTTTTAATTAAAGGAGGCTTTATATGATAAAAAAATATTATCTTCTCTCTCCTGGCCCTACTCCTGTTCCTGAAGGAGTCCTTGCAGCGGCAGCAGTACCTATCATTCATCATCGGACTTCTGAATTTTCAGATATTTTCATGGAAACTGTGGAAGGCCTAAAATACGTTTTCCAGACAGAGCACGATGTTTTTATTCTGACATCATCCGGAACAGGAGCTATGGAATTAGCGGTTGCTAACACTCTATGTCCAGGCGATAAAGTTATCACGTTGAACGGAGGAAAGTTCGGAGAAAGATGGGGGCATATCTGCCGGGCTTACGGAGTAGATGTTAGAGAGATAGTCCTCGAATGGGGAGAGCCTTTTACAAAAGAACAGCTTGCGGATGAGTTGAGAGCTAATCCTGAAACAAAAGCCTTTTTTTCTACTCTTTCTGAAACGTCTACGGGAACTGTATATGATATTCAAGGCTATGGAGAGGTGCTTGCCCAATCAGATGCTATTTTAGCAGTTGATGGAATATCAGGGATTGGTGCCACTCCCTGCCCCATGGATGAATGGAAAGTTGACATCATGGTGGCTGGGTCTCAAAAGTCATTCATGATTCCTCCAGGACTTGCCTATATTGCTTTCAGTCCGAAAGCCTGGAATCTGGTGGAAAAGTCAACGATGCCCAAATTCTATTTTGATGCGAAAAAATACAAAAAGAGTTTGGGAAAAAGAACCACGCCATATACCCCGGCTGTTTCTCTCATAATACAGCAAAAAAAATCCTTGGATATTATTAAAGCTATGGGTCTTGAGAAACTTTTTGAACATCATCGCATTCTTGGCGATGTCACACGTGCAGCCGTTCAGGCAATCGGTTTGGAACTCCTTTCAAAAATACCAGGGAACATCGTCACAGCAGTCAAGGTGCCAGCAGGAGTAGATGGATTAAAGATTGTCAAAACCATGCAGGGAAAATACATGGCCTATATCGCTGGGGCTCAGGATCCACACAAGGGCGAATTTTTCAGGATTGCACACCTCGGATACATGGGTGGATTTGATGTCATAACAGCACTCGTCGCGCTTGAAATGACACTCGCAGAACTCGGATTTGATTTTGAGACTGGAAAAGGAATAAAAGCTGCTGAAGAAATCTTAAGGGAGAATTGGGAATGAAAAAAATACTTGTTTGCGATGCTTTAAACCCGGCTGCTTTTAACGAGCTTAAATCCATTCCAGAGTTCGAAGTCACTTTAAAAACAGGCATGGATGAAACAGAACTGATTAAAACGATTCCTGATTTTAATGCCGCAATAGTCAGGGGCGCTACGAAACTTACAAAAAATGTGATCAATGTAGCTTCAAACCTGGAGCTAATCGTAAGAGCAGGTATTGGCCTTGATAATATAGACGTCAAAGCGGCCAAGGAGAAAGGAATTCAAGTTGCCAATACTCCTTCGGCCACGACTATCTCTGTGGCTGAGCATACGTTTGGGTTGATGCTGGCATCAGTGCGAAATCACGGAAAAGCCAACCTTTCCATGAAAACACATAAATGGGAAAAGAAGATACTTGGAGGTACAGAGCTGTTTGAAAAAATACTGGGGATCATTGGAAGTGGACGGATTGGACTTGCAGTTGCCGAACGTGCAATTGCCTTTGGGATGAATGTGGTTGCCTTTGATATTATTGAGATTAAAACAGACCTTGATGTCAAGCAGGTTACCCTGGAAGAACTCCTTGCTCAATCCGATATAATATCTTTTCATCTGCCCTTGACTGATACTACGAAACACATGATAAGCGATGGCGAATTCACTCAAATGAAAGATGGAGTGGTCATTGTTAATGCTTCACGTGGAGGAGTCGTGGATGAAAATGCCCTTCTCAATGCTCTTGAATCAGGAAAAGTCAGAGCCGCTGCCATTGATGTTTACGAGAAAGAACCAACTGATAATTTCTCTCTTATTGACCATCCTAATGTCATTGCAACACCGCATATAGGTGCTGCGGCAAAAGAAGGTCAGAAAAGAGCCGGATTTGAGGTTGTCAAAATATTAAAAGAAAGGTTAGCTGAATAACTGATAATCTAGAAAATAAAGGAAGCAAATAATCGGAGGAAAAATGGCAGAAATCCAGCCTTTTAAAGGATTACGATACAACGACAAAAAGGTAAAATTAGAGGATGTCATTACCGAGCCCTATGATCGGATTCCTCTTCCACTGCAGGAGGAATATTACAAAAGGAATCCTTATAATGTTGTCAGGATTATTCTGGGAAAGCATGATGACCCTGAATATCCGGGCAAAGATAGATACCAAAGAGCTAAGGTATATCTGGACAAATGGCTTGACGAAGGAATTCTCATCAAAGAAGACCAAGATGCCCTATATCTGTATGAGCAAGAATTTAAAGTAAATGAAGAACAAAAGAAAAGATTAGGCCTTATTGCAAGAGTAAAATTGGAAGATTTCTCTTCAAGGAAAGTCCTTCCTCATGAGAAGACCTTTCCAAAACATAAGGTTGACAGGTTGAATCTACTGCGTGCCACAAACACAAATACGGGTCAAATTTTTCTGCTTTATAGAGATGATGACCTGAAAGTCTCCCAGGCGATCAATAAAGCCAAACAAAATGCTGAGCTTGGAGCAGATGTCGGAGATGAAGATAACCATATGCACAAATTGTGGATAATCAAGGATAAAGAGGCTATCCAAATGATTCAAGAAGCCATGGCAGAGAAGATCCTTATCATTGCAGATGGGCATCATCGTTATGAGACCTCTCTCAACTACAAGCGTGAGATTCTCGAAAAGGGAAAAGTTGCTAAGGGGAATGAACCTTTTAACTATATCATGATGACCCTGTTTCGGCTCGACGATCCAGGCCTGGTCATTCTTCCTACATTCAGACTTGTAAAAGGTTTGGATAAGCTTTCAGAAGAGAGCCTTAAAGAGCTTTTGTCTCCTTATTTTGAAATTTCTGATTTAGAGTGGGCAGATCTATCAGATAAAGCTACCCTCGCGGAGATCCAGAAAAGAGTCAACAGCGGAAGCTATGTGTTTAGTGCATATGTGGCTCAATTTAAGAAATTTTTTATTTTTCGTCTTAAATCAGAAGATCTCCTCGATATAGAAATCAGTGATGAAAAATCCAAAGAGTGGAAGAGTTTGGATGTAGCTATTCTCCATTCACTCATCATAGATAAGCTCGAAGCCCTTTCCTCTGGATTTTTTTCCTTAGAAAATAATGTAAATTACATTAGAAATCTTGAGCAGGGACTCAAAAAGGTTGAAGATGGGGAATTTCAAATGATTTTTCTTCTCAGACCTGTTTCCCTTAATCAAATAAGAGATATTGTGGAAAATGGCGAACTCATGCCGCAAAAATCGACTGATTTCTTCCCCAAGCTGAAATCTGGATTAGTAATGAATCCTCTGGATGAATAAAACCTGTATAGAGGCCAATTCATGATTTATATGGACAATAATGCGACAACTCCTATAGACCCTAAAGTCTGCGAAAAAATGTCGCAGTTTCTAAAGGAGTATTTTGGGAATCCCTCATCTCTTTATCCTATTGGAAGAAAAGTCAAAGAAATAATCACGGAAGCTCGAGAAATCATTGCCAAAGCCTTAGGTGCGAAGAGAACAGAAATCATCTTTACTGGGTCTGGGACCGAGGCAGACAATTTTTCCATCCGGGGAGTTCTGGATGCTTATCCAGAAAAAAATGAATTCATCACATCTACAATTGAACATCCTGCTGTGATCGAAACTGCCATTTATCTCGAAAAAAAAGGGATGAAGGTTATATATGTCCCAGTGGATCAGTATGGAATAATTGACCTCGATTTTCTAAAGGATTCCATAACTCCCCAAACAGCACTCATCTCAATCATGCATGCAAACAACGAATTAGGAACCATCCAGCCTGTCGAAACCGTGGTTAAAATAGCTAAAGAGAAAGAAGTTCTTGTTCACACCGATGCTGTCCAGAGTTTCGGAAAAATAAATGTCAATGTAGATAAACTGGGTGTGGACCTTCTATCTATATCAGCCCATAAGCTTTATGGCCCTAAAGGAATCGGTGCTCTCTATATCCGGAAAGGAACAAACATCCTGCCTCTAATTTACGGAGGACATCAAGAAAGACAGATAAGAGCAGGTACGGAAAACACGGCAGGTATCGTGGGTTTCGGAGAAGCTGTACGGATTCTGCTGGAAAGAGGGGAAAGAGACAAAAAACGAATCGAGAAACTTGCTGACCGCCTTAAAAAAGGAATTGAAGAAAAGATTCCAAAATTGAAATTCAACGGCCATGAAAAGAATAGAATAAAAGGAACGCTGAATATTTCATTTTTAGGTCTTGAAGCTGAAGCCATACTTTTGGCTTTGGCCACAAAAGAAATCTATGTCTCAACTGGTTCAGCATGTAGTGAAGGCTCCGAAGAAACTTCTCACGTTCTCAGTGCCATAGGACTAAAACCTGATGTTGCCAGATCTTCGATCCGTATGTCTCTGGGAAGATTCAACCTAGAAGAAGACATTGATACCGTGTTGTGCGAACTTCCAGAGATGGTGGAAAAGCTAAGAGAAATCTCTGCACTAGATGTTGATGAATACTGAAAACATTAAACCTTAAACCAATTTGGACTCTTGCCTTAAACATTAAACATTCAACCTTAAACCAGTTTGAACTTTACGCTTATTTTAGTTGTGAGAGGTAAATTTTTCTGACCTCCATGAAAAACTTATGGTAGCCCTTAGTCTTATAGTCAGGGTAAGTCCAACTCAAAGTTCTTACATCATTTTTGCCAAACAATAACTCTAGATGGGCATAAATTCCATTCTGAAGAGGAATTCTGTGTGCAAAGTCCTTTGCTGTCGCCATGATTAAAGCTGAAGGATTCAAATAACCAGGGTCTATGTTGACGACTCTGTGGCTACTTTTAAATTCTTCTCGTACTTCTTCTTCGAGTTGGTTTGTTCGGATCTTGATTTCACTTAATTTTTCTGGCTTAAATAAGTTTTTAAAGCTTAAAAATTTTCTTTTTAAATTCTTCCCTATCTGCTTTTCATAATAGTCTGTAAAGTCAAACTCAAACATAGAGCTTTCATGATCAAGAGCTCCGTAGAGTTTCTCAAGGTACTTCTCGGTTCTTTTAAAAATGCGATTCTCAGAAGCAATGATCCCACATATAAGCTTCACTGCTAAAAAAGGCTTTGGCTCTGCCATTATTCTGTCTATTCGGTATGTTTCGTCTATTCCGTCTATTCAGTCAATCACCTAATTAAGTTTATTTCGTCTATTAAGATTTTTCAAGGATGAAAAAGCTAGTTATCTGGTTTTTTTGGTTTATTTATTAATCAAATAAACGTAACTTCTCAATAAGTGTGGGTAGTAGCTATGGATTCCCGCCTCCGCGGGAATGACGATTGAGTGTAAGTGTCTGTCATTCCTGCGGAGGCGGGAATCCAGTGATTAGTCACAAATATAATCTACCCCCAATTATTGAGAACTTACAAAGAAACCAGATAAACCAAACAAACCAGATAAACCAGACAAGGTAGTTGTTTTGATGACTATGATTTAGTATGCTTAAAATCTATTTTTTTAAGAGCGATATAGATATGCGCCATTACTCTTTCTACGGCTATCACGGTAATATACTGGAAATTGACCTTTCTAAAGGGTGTATAAAAACTAAGCATCTGGATCCCTTGATGCTTGAGGATTATTTGGGTGGAAGAGGGCTGGCAATGCGTATATTCTATGATGAAGTTGACCCGTTGTGCGAACCACTCGGGAAAGAAAACATTCTAGTCATCGCCACTTCCCCACTGCTCGGAACAAATGCGCCCACTGCCTGCCGTGGACATATGGTTTTTAAATCTCCGCTTACAGGAATAATCGGAAGTTCTAATTGCGGGGGAACCTGGGCTACCGCATTCAAATACTCAGGATACGATGTCCTTGTAATAAAGGGCAAGGCCGAAGAGCCAGTGATGATTGACATTAATCCAGAAGAGGTCAAAATCGTTTCTGCCGCGCATCTATGGGGCCTGGATACTCACAAGACCACCACAGAGTTAATCGCAGATAAAGATCCTGGGAAGCATTCCAGAATTCTATGTATTGGCCCTGCTGGCGAGAACCTTGTAAGATTTTCTACAGTAATGAACGACAAAAACAGGGCTTATGGTCGTTCCGGTCCGGGAGCAGTATTCGGCAGCAAGAATCTCAAAGCAGTCAGAGTTTCTGGCAGAATAAAAATTCAGATACATGAAAGGGAAAGATATCAATCTGGATTGGATCAGGCTTTATACCTGATAAAGTCAGCACCAGTCACCAAGCGGCTTCTCCGCGAACTTGGTACTTCAGGGCTGCTTAAGCTTATTAATATAATCGAGATGTTGCCTCATAAAAACTTTCAAGATACTGTTCATAAAGAAGAAGATCTGGATAAGGTTTCTGGCGAAACATTAAACAAAACCTTACTTGAGAGAGCCGGAGCTTGTTATGGATGTCCAATTGCATGCCAGCGTCATACCAGGGTTGGAGATAGAAAAGGCGAAGGACCAGAATACGAGACCTTAGTGATGGCAGGCCCAAATTGTGGGATCTATAATCTAAAAGAAATCACTCGTGCAAACTACCGCTGTAATGAATTGGGGCTGGATACAATTAGTTTTGGCGGAACCCTAGCTTGTGCGATGGAGCTTTTCGAAAGAGGAATCATAAGCAAGAAAGAGATAGCCGGAGATAAGCTTAATTTTGCAAATGCTGAAATTCTCGAAGAAATGGTTGAGTCCATCGCATATCGAAGGGGTTTTGGAGATAAGCTTGCAGAAGGGTCATACCGTTTTGCAAGCTCTTTTAAACATCCTGAGTTCTCGATGACTGTTAAGAAATTGGAAATTCCCGCATATGATCCCCGTGCATCTTTTACGCAGGCTCTGGGCTATATGACATCTCCTACCGGAGCTTGCCACCTGCGCGGGGGATATGCGGTCTCGCTTGCATTTTTCGGTGGAACCAGAGAAATTCCCCGCTTCAGCCTCCTTCAATCCCCAATTGCAATCAGGAACATGCAGAACCTAGGCATTATTCAGGACAGTCTTGGAATTTGCCGATTCACAGGCTATGCTTTTTCTACTGATCCTTGGTCTCGCATGGTGAGCGGAACAACTGGCATGGATTTTTCCACAGAAAGACTGGAAAAGATAGCGAATAGAGTTGCTGTACTTGAAAGAATTTTCAACCTTGAAGCAGGAATGAAACCAGAGGAAGATACTCTTCCAGAGCGTTTCATCACTGAGCCAATTTTAGTAAAGGGCATGGAAAAACTTATATCAAGAGATGTAATTGAAAAACTAAGATATGATTATTATGAAGCACAAGGATGGGATGAGCAAGGAAGACCTTCTCAGAGGCTTCGGGATTCCCTAAAAATCAAAGGCAAGAGAAAATGACCAAAGATAAGTGGAAAGTCAGTGAAGAGCTTATTCATCTTTTTCAAACGGTAGGGCGGGCATCTCTTCTTTATGATATCCAGGATAGTCACTGTGGGAACATGGTTGTTCTATGGAAGGATGAAAAGGGGTGTGAAAGAATGGCCATCACAGCAACAGGCTCGCAGAAAGGAGATCTTGAACCAGATCATATTTGTTTCCCTTCCATTTCTGAGACGGATTTTGGATATTACAAGGCGTCTTCTGAAACTGACATTCATGCCCGTATTCTAGCCATCAAAGGTGTTAAAGCTTCTATGCACTGCCATACAAAAGATTTAACTATCACAACGCTCGATGATGAAGAAAAACCTAATCAACCGGTTCCCTTTATTCCTGTTGATCCGCTCGGTTATTATCATCTTAAAGGTCTTGTTCATGTGGACTGGTTTGAAATTCCAAGCGGGTCTTCGGAGATGACAAAAACAATCCCGGAAAGGCTTGCTAATCATCCGGTGACCATGGTTCAGACACACGGTGCATTTGCAAGAGGACGGACTCTAAAAGAGGCTTTTTTCTTGCTCTGTGTTGCCAACAATTCTGGCTATATCGTACGTCTTGCAGGCAAGCTGAGTGTGAACATAGAAAACCTGAGAATTAAAATTAGGAATAGCCCGGATTCCCAATTCTCCCATCCTCCCACCAAATACATGATTGAAAGAGATAACGCTTGCGATTTTCCGGATGATGAGGAGATGGTCAAAGAATTTATTAAAACAGGGGCAAGAATATTTGAATCCCGACTCTCTCCTTTTCATACTGGTTCTTTCTCGATACGAGGCGTTAAAACAATGCTTTTTGCACCCAAAGCATCCATGCCGCGAGAAATCAGAGGCCCTCTTTTAGAAAGGCCCCTTTCTCTCGAAAAATCAGATGATCCGGAATTGCGAATTCATAAGAAGATTTATGCTGAGACCAACTTTCAAACCATTATGCATTGTTATGTTCCAGAGGCTGAAGCACACTCACACTTCATTTATCCTGGAGAAAGTGAACCATGTGAACGCATCGTGGCAATCGATGCTGAAGGAAGTTTTTTGTACCTTGTTATCCCGATTATTCCACCAAAAACTGAGACTGAAAAATTTATACGCCTTTTACATGACTACAAAGTTGTTGTAGTAAGGGGGGGCGGAGTCTGGGGTGTTGGAACTCAGTCCCTCTCAGAAGTTTTACACCACCCCTCGTCTGTGCGGGAGATATGCCTTTATCGTATAGGAGCTTATGAACATGGGCTCGATCTTAAAAAGATAGAACCCAAGAAAGCCAAAAAATGGTGACCAGGTCACCGAGTTACTGAAAAGGAGGTGTAATTATGGCAAAGGTGCTAGTTTGTTATTATTCAAGAACAGGTAATACAGAAAAAATGGCCGAGAAAATTGCAGAGATAGTAAACAAAGAAGGATTAGATGTTGATTTGAAGAGAGTTGAGAATACAGAAGTTGATGGGCTTCTTACCTATGATTGCATTATTATTGGATCACCCACGTATTATGGATCTATGGCATGGCAGGTGAAGAGACTTTTAGATGAGAGTGTAAAATTTCATGGAAAACTGAAGGAAAAAGTTGGCGGGGCTTTTTCTTCTTCAGCAAACATCGGAGGTGGCAATGAGACGACAATATTGGATATTTTAACTGCCATGTTGATTCATGGAATGATTATTCATGGTGATCCAGACGGAGATCATTATGGTCCAGTTTCTATTGGAGCTCCTGACGAGAGAGCTTTAAAATGTTGTGAAGGCTACGCCCAGATTCTTTCATCTTTAGTAAAAAAGCTGTATTCATAATTTTCGATAAAAGTTTCGCTCATTTCACGATTTCACCTTTTCTCGTATATTTAAGCAAGAAAAACCAGATAAACAAGAGATGTTCAGAATAAATCTTATTATGCCTAATCCTGTGAGCAGGCTGCATTAAGAAAATTCAGTGCGCCCTGAGGATCGGGTGAGTAGGCGTCGGCACCGATTTTATAGGCGAATTCTTTTGTCACAGGCGCTCCTCCAATGATGATTTTTACTTCTGGGTGTATTGCTTTGATTTGCTTAGTGATTTTTTCCATGTTGATCATGGTGGTTGTGAGCAGAGCGCTAAGTCCGGTTGCATGAGGTTTGTGTTCCTTGATAGCGTTGATGAATTTCTCAGCTGGGACATCTACTCCGAGATCGATTACATCCCATCCCCCTCCTTTGAAAAACATGCCCACAATTTTTTTCCCTATATCGTGGAGATCGCCTGAAACTGTTCCTATTACAATTTTACCTTTGTATTTCACATCACCAGACATGAAATATGGACTCAAATGCTCCATCCCAGCAGTCATAGATCTTGCTGCCATCAATACATCTGGGAGAAATATTTCATTGTTCCGAAACTTCTCCCCTACTCTTTGCATTCCGACAATTAGCCCCTTGGCTAAAATTTCATTTGGAGAAATTCCCAATTCTATAGCCTTCAAGGTTAATTCATCTGCACCGTCCTGATCTTTCATATCAGGTGGATGGGGCGAGCTTTTGTTAATCTTGCCGATTTCAATACAATAAGCAATTTTCCCCAGAATTTTATTCATATTCGCATCCATTTGTTAAAGATTCACAAAGTAATAAATTAATTTAATTTCGACACTCCTACTTGCGTCTGTTCGTGACTTTTGTTTCGTAACGATGCACATCCTCTATCCAAAAATCACCTGGCGGAACATCCATTTTTAAACAGTAATAATTCCAGACCGCACCATAAGGCATGGCTCTGGCTTCTTCCATGACTGCCAGACGGGCAAAGAAGTCTCCTTCATTTTCTACATTTTTAAGCTTTTCTAGCGGCTGTAACAGAGCTATCAATAAAGCTTTCAAAGTTGCTCTTGCACCAATAACCCATGCGCCTACACGATTCATGCTTGCATCAAAAAAATCCAGAGCAATGTGTATATTGTCTAAAGCTTTGCTCCTGACAATTTCTTCGGCAAGATTTCTCACTTCATCATTGATTATGACGACATGGTCGCTGTCCCACCTGACACCGCGGCTGACATGAAGAAAAATCTCATCTGAAAACTGCAAAATGGCTGAAATCTTATCTGCGACAGATTCTGTAGGATGAAAATGTCCCAGATCGAGGCAGAGCATTTTTCCTTTTGAGATGGCATAACCCATGTAGAATTCATGAGAGCCGACAACAAAGGCTTCGCTTCCTATACCAAATAATTTACTCTCAAGAGAATCCTTCATTTTTGAGGGATTGTATTCTGTTTCATATACCTTATCCAGCGCCTCTTTTAACAGGGCACGATGTGTCCATCGGTCAACAGGAATATCCTTTGTGCCATCTGGTATCCAGAGATTATGAATACAGGGGCTTTTTAGCTCTTGGCCCATATAGGCACTGATTGAGCGGCAACGCCGCACATGTTCAATCCAAAATTCACGAATAACTTTATCCTTACTACTTAATGTAAAGCCAGAATCCGCATTAGGATGAGAAAAGCAGGTGGCGTTAAAATCAAGTTTAAGATTTTCCTGCTTAGCCCAATCTATCCAGCCCTTATAGTGATCAGGGCTGATTTCGTTCCTGTCCACAAGTCCTGTTCCAAACTCACCGTAAATCGCATGAAGATTCAAACGGTGAAGGCCAGGTATCAAGGAATAGGCTTTCTTAAGGTCCATCCGTAGCTCATCAATCGTCCTTGCTTTTCCTGGATAGTTGCCTGTAACCTGGATGCCTCCTCCCTCCAGATGAGCATTGGGCTTTTCAAACCCTCCCAGATCATCCCCCTGCCAGCAGTGAAGAGAAAGAGAGATATTTTTTAGTTTTTCAAGGACTCCATCAGTATTTACGCCTATCCGGTCATAGCGCTCCTTAGCTAATAAGTAAGATCTTTTGATTTCACTGCCGTTAGTCATAATCCCTCTCTATATTTATTAATTATAAAAGTGAAAAGTAAGGAGTGAGGAGTAAGGAGTAAATGTAAATTAAATTATTTTGCTCCTAACTCCTTACTACTCACTCCTAACTTAATCGATTTGTTATTTTGCCCTTTTTTATTAAATTAGCTTATCACTTTCATAATGGCAAGATATCTAAATTATTATATTCATAAATCGTTCGTATGCTGAATTCCATTCCGCAGTTTTATCTGGTTCGTACTTTACAAGCTCGAACGAATTTTGAATAATCTTACGCATTTCAGTGAGAGTGTCGATATATCCTAAAGAGAGTGCCTGAACCAAAATGTTTCCGATAGCTGTTGCCTCGATTGGCCCTGCGATAACCGGAAGCCCTGTTGCGTTTGCAGTAAACTGGCAAAGCAATTGATTAAACGCTCCTCCACCGATAATATGGATTCTATTAATTGGATGCAGATAGATTTGTTTTAATTGATCTAACACAAAACGATATTTTAAGGCAAGGCTTTCAAGAATGCAGCGAACGATTGTTGCAGGGTTATCTGGAATTTCTTGTCCTGTTTTTTCACATGACTTTTTTATTGCAAGCGGCATGTTTTGCGGATTTAAAAACTCATCCCAGTCAGGATCTATGAACGCCCTAAAAGGTGCAGCCGTTATTGAGGCTTGAATCATCTCCTCGTAACTGTGATTTCGCTCAAGGAGCCAGGCCTTTCGGCATTCCTGAAGCAGCCAGAGTCCAGTAATATTTTTTAAAAAACGGAAAGTTCCCTCCACTCCGCCCTCATTAGTAAAATTTAAGTCCCTTGACTGATCTGTAATGATCGGAGTTTTCGTTTCGATTCCCATAAGGGACCATGTGCCAGAGCTGATATAAACCCAATCTTTCCCTTCAGCAGGAACTGCTGCCACAGCGGAACCAGTATCATGCGAGGCCACAGCGATAACCGGAATCTGGTTTATTCCTGTTTCCTGGCAGATCTCCTTGTTAAGATTCCCGATAATTGTACCAGATGCGACTATTTCCTGCATGATTGTCCTTGGAATTCCCAGAGCTTTGAAGAGTTCCTCTGCCCACTCTTTTTTGCGTGGGTTGTAGAGTTGAGAAGTTGTGGCATAAGTAAACTCCGTCCTCTTTTCTCCTGTGAAGAGATAGTTGAATACATCTGGCATAAACAGCAGACTGTCTGTAATGCCCAGTAATGGCGAGTTACCTCTCTTCATTACATAGAGCTGAAATAGCGAGTTGAACTGTATAAATTGGATGCCAGTCAATTTGTATATACGTTCACGGGAAACTAGTTCAAAAAACTCTTCCATAGCGCCTTTGGTACGGGAGTCTCGGTATGCATACGGCAAGCCAAGAATAGAACCATCATGTGCAAGTATGGCAAAATCAACCCCCCATGTGTCAACTGCGATACTCTCAGGCTGTTCAATTGTGTTCGAAGCACAAACCTTTAAACATTTTTTCATCTCTTCGAATAAGCGAAAAATATTCCAGTGTAAACTCCCTCGGATGGAGACCATTTCATTGGGAAAACGGCTCGTCTCTTTAATGTGCAGATGTTTGTTCTCTAAGCTTCCCAGTATTGCTCTGCCGCTTTCAGCACCTAGATCAAAAGCTAAAAAAGAATGCGTGCTCATTCCTTTATCCCGCGTATTTTTTGATAATAACAATCATTTCTCAAACATACATGTTTTTTAATTTCCAATTATCACACCTCAAACACTCTGTCAATTTTTTTCAGCTCATTCACAATAATGAATCACCATTTACCATTCACTATTCACCATTTACCATTCACTATTCACTTATTGAATAGACTTTTATTTTAATATTTCTTATAATCTTTGCGTTATGAAATGGGTTTATATCGAAGATATTGCAGCATCCAAAGACCAAGAAGTCGAAATCAGAGGATGGGTTTACAACAAAAGATCAAGTGGCAAAATCCGTTTCATTCTAATCAGAGACGGAACTGGGATACTTCAAGGAACTATATACAGCACTGAAAAAGATAGTCCCCTCTTTAAGAAGTTTGATGAACTCACGCAGGAATCTTCCCTAATCCTTCGCGGCCTCATCAAGGAAGACAAAAGAGCCCCTGCTGGGTTTGAGTTGAGCATCAAGGATATTGAAATAATTCAGATTGCTGAGGAATATCCTATTACCCCGAAGGAACACGGAATTTCTTTCCTTATGGAACACCGCCATCTCTGGCTTCGCTCGCAAAGACAGCATGCCGTACTCCAAATAAGAACTGAACTTATCAAGGCAATACGTGATTTTTTTGACAACAAGGGATTTCGCAACATGGATACTCCTATCCTGACGCCCAGCGCATGCGAAGGCACTACCACCCTATTCGAAACAGAGTATTTTGACCAAAAGGCTTATTTGAGTCAGAGTGGACAGCTTTACAACGAAGCTACAGCTGCTGCTTTTGGCAAAGTCTATTGCTTCGGGCCAACTTTCAGAGCAGAAAAGTCAAAAACAAGGAAACATTTGATCGAATTCTGGATGGTCGAGCCAGAAGTGGCTTTTGCCACATTAGATGACATTATTGAATTGAGTGAAGATCTTATAATCTACATAATTGAGCGCATTCTGGAAAAGAACAAAAAGGAGCTCGATATTCTGGAAAGGGACACAGAGCCTCTGGAACGTGTTAAGAAGCCTTTCCCTCGTGTAACCTATGAAGAAGCGCTTGCCCAGCTTAAAGAAAAGGGCTCAAAAATAGAGTGGGGCGAGGATTTTGGCTCTCCTGAAGAAAACATAATGTCCGAGATCTATGATAAACCTGTGTGTATTACTCATTTTCCAGCCAAAATAAAGGCTTTTTACATGCAGCCTGATATGGAACGGCCCGATTTAGTCCTTGGAGTAGATGTGCTCGCTTCAGAAGGATACGGAGAGCTCATCGGTGGTGGACAACGAATCCATGACTCTGGCCTTCTTGAACGAAAGATTAAAGAATTCAACCTTCCTAAAGAAGATTATGCATGGTATCTTGATTTAAGAAAATATGGATCAGTTCCCCATTCTGGATTCGGGCTTGGCGTCGAGAGAACACTTTCCTGGATATGCAAAATAAAGCATATCAGAGAATCCATTCCTTTCCCTCGGCTCCTTTACAAAATTTACCCATAACCAGTAACTCAGTGACTCATGTAGTCTATTTAATCTTTACCATTCACCATTTACTATTTACTGTTTACCATTTACAATTTACTTAAAATGAAAAAGGTCGCATTAATCAGTTTAGGCTGTGTAAAAAACCTAGTAGACAGCGAGGTCATGTTAGGCTATTTGGATAAGGCAGGTTATACGATTGTAACCGATCCAGATGATTCAGATATTATTATCATTAATACATGCTCTTTCATTCAGCCTGCAAGAAAAGAAGCTATTGACGCTTTAAAAAAGGCAGTCGAAATACAAAGAAATAAAGAAAAAAAGAAAATAGTCGCTGCAGGATGCTATGTTGAGAGAAACAAGGAGGATCTAAAGAAAATATTTCCTCAAATTGATGTCTGGATAGGCGTTAATGATTTTGATAAAATTGTCCAGGCAGTAGAAGGGAAGCCATTTAAAAGCAGTACAAATTGCTTTCTCTATGATCATAATTCTCCCCGCCTCATATCAACACCTCCGGCATGGGCATACGTAAAAATATCAGAAGGATGTTCCCACCAATGCTCTTTTTGTGCAATCCCCTTGATTAAGGGAGCATACAGATCCCGCAGCATATCATCCATTGTCCAGGAGGTTAAAGAGCTTGCCTCTAAAGGAGTTAAGGAAATTAACCTTGTTTCGCAGGACTCGACCTATTTCTACCGCGACATAAGTTTGGATAACGGATTACCCATTCTGCTTAAAGAGCTCCTGGGTATAAAAAAACTTGAATGGATACGGATACTCTACGGACATCCAGAAGAAATCAGTGATGCTCTTTTAGACATCATGAAGGAGGAAAAAATTTGCTCTTATCTTGATATTCCATTCCAGCACTCTGATCCTTTTATCATTAAGAAGATGAAAAGAGGATTAGATGGCAAAAGAGCCTTAAAACTTCTTCAAAAAATAAGGAAGAAGCTGCCTGGTATTGCTATTCGAACATCCTTAGTCGTCGGATTTCCAGGCGAAGGCAAAAAAGAATTCGATGATCTAAGCAATTTTGTAAAAGAAGCTAAATTCGATCACATGGGCGTTTTCACTTACTCGAGAGAAGAAGGAACAGATTGCTTCACCTCTGGAGATCCCGTCAAAGAGAGTGAGAAAAGAAGGAGAAAGGATGAAATAATGGAAATACAGGCAGAGATATCTTATCAAGCAAAAAAGAAATATTTGAATCAAAAGATTGATGTTTTGATCGAAGGCACCCTAGAAGCTGATGATAGAGGACTCCTGGCAAGAGGCATGTTCCAGGCACCAGAAGTAGACGGAGTTGTTTTTATAAACTTAGAGGGTAATGCACTGGATGTGATCAACACGGTTCATAGAGTTGAAATCATTGACACGGATATATATGATTTATACGGAAATTTGATTAAATGAAACTTTTATCAAAAATTTTTGCGACTTTTTTTGGAGTTGGCTATTTTCCGATAGCCCCTGGAACTCTAACAAGCTTATTGGTCATACTCCTTTATAAATTTTATCTTCACAAGTTAAGCTGGCCATATTACCTAGTACTCCTCTCTTTTCTTTTTTTAGTGGGCACATTTGTTTCCACTAAATATTCATTGGAATTAAACAAGAAGGATCCGCGTACCATTGTTATTGATGAAGCTTTAGGACAACTTCTCGTTTTATTCAGGTTGAACCCGACATGGTTTCCTCTCCTTGTAGGTTTTGGGCTTTTTCGCTTCTTTGATATTATTAAGCCGTTTCCCATAAAAAAAACAGAAGAATTCCCCAAAGGCTGGGGAATCATGATAGATGATATCCTTGCTGCAATCTATGCAGGAATAATTCTCAATTTGTATTTGTATCTAAAATGAAAGAAAACAAAAAGGAAGTTAAGATTGAGATCATGGCAGTTGGCACTGAGCTCCTCACCCCGTATTTTCAAGACTCCAATTCTCTGTACCTCACTAAGCGACTGAATGATTTAGGAAAAGATGTTTCTTTTAAAACCATAGTGGGTGATGATTGGGATGATCTTGTTCTTGCTTTCAGAGAAGCGCTATCCAGAGCTGATCTGATCGTTACTATTGGAGGCCTCGGTCCCACTCAGGATGACAGAACCCGAGAAGCGGTCGCGTCAGTTCTCCAACGAAAACTCATTTTCAAGCAGGAAATTCTCAAAAAAATAGAGGAGAGATTTAACCGGAGAGGTCTCTCCATGCCTTCTGTAAACAAAAAGCAGTCCTATATCATAGATGGCGCTGAAATTTTGGAGAACAAGAACGGTACAGCACCTGGCTTGTGGCTCGACATGGGGTCAAAGACAGTTATCCTTCTTCCAGGACCTCCTCAAGAAATCAAGCCCATGTTTGAAACACTAGTTTGGCCACGGCTTAAGAAATTTCAGACAGGCTTTACTTCTCGCAAGGAGCTGAAGATAGCCGGCCTTACTGAATCAGAGATTGAAACCTTGATTTCTGATATTTATCCCAAGACCTCTCAATTTAAACTGACCACCCTTGCTTATCCCGGTCAGATTGAAATCCACCTCACTTCATATTCGACAGAAAGTCAGGATCATGCAGAAAGAAAAATGCATAGATTAGAAAAAATTATCCTTATGCGACTTAAGGATAAGGTATTTTCTGTAACAGGCGAGGAACTCGAAGAAGTCATAGGCAAGCTTTTGAACATCAACAAAAAAACTTTGGCTGTAGCCGAATCTTGTACTGGAGGCCTTTTGGCTAACCGCATCACAAACGTTGCAGGAAGTTCAAATTATTTTCTGCAGGGGGTGATTGTATACAGCAATGAAGCTAAAACTCAGCTCTTGGGGGTTCCTCCCAGTATAATAGAAATTAATGGTGCTGTAAGCTCCGAAGTCGCCAGAGCCATGTCTTTGGGCATACGAGAGAGATCGCATGCAGATTACGGCCTGGCAATAACTGGCATTGCAGGTCCATCCGGCGGAACTCAGGACAAGCCTGTGGGCCTTGTATACACAGCATTGGCTTGGGAGGGCGGGGATGAAGTTGTAAAAAATCAATTTTTAGGAAATAGAGACACCATAAAGTTCCAATCCAGCCAAAAAGTACTGGATATGCTTCGAAAACATCTTGTAAAATTAAAACTTAAAGCTCCAATGTCTTAAAAAACAAAAAAAATGAGAATCTTTATCGCTATAGACCTTGATAATGAGATAAAAAAGAATCTTTCTCTTCTTATCCTCAAGTTGAATAAAGGCAATAGGAATATAAAATGGGTTAAAAATCAAGGAATGCACATGACTTTGAAATTCTTAGGAGAAATAAAAAAAGAGAAAGTTTCTGAAATTGAATCAGCCCTACTTGAAGTTACAAAAGAATACAAAAGCTTTCCTCTTAGGTTTAAAGGGACCGGAACTTTCCCTCCTGGGAAGAAGGTTCCACGAGTGCTCTGGATAGGGATTGAACGATGTGAAATACTAAAATCCCTTCAGTCTCGATTGGAAGAAGAGTTGGAAAAATTAGATTTTCCCAAAGAAAACCGGGAGTTTCATCCCCATCTCACACTGGGGAGAGTCAAAACAAGCTTTGTTCTTGGCCCGACTCTTTCAGAATTTGAGATACATAACAACACAGATTTTGGAGAGATGGAAGTAAATAAAATAACTCTCTTCATGAGCACTCTTAAACCTACAGGGGCCGAATACACAGTCATTTCGGAGTTTGAACTAAAATGAAGATTCTTTTCGCAATTCTCTCTTATCTTTTTGGTTCCTTCCCAACAGGATATCTCATTTTTCGCATCAGCGAAAAGAAAGATATCCGAGATTTTGGAAGCAAAAGTATGGGAGCTACGAATGTGCTCAGGCTGAAAGGCTTGAAATATGCACTTCCTGTTGTACCAATAGATCTTTTTAAAGGGTTTCTCCCTGTTTTCTTAGCCCTAAAGCTTTTCCCTGATAAGAGATTTGCTCTTCTCTGTGCATTTTTGGCAGTCTTAGGCCATTGCTTTCCTGTTTACATCAAGTTTAGAGGAGGAAAAGGGGTAGCTACGGCTATGGGTGCTTTTTCTATTCTTGCTTTTAATTCTTTCCTTTTGAGTCTGGCTACTTTTCTACTTGTTATCATAATCACACGATATGTCTCTTTAGGATCCCTGGTGGCTACTCTAAGTCTTCCCCTTTATATTTATTTATTCAAAGGAGATATTGAAATTATATATTTAAGCTTTGCCGTGTTCCTCATTATTTTTATTAGACATTTGGGGAATATTAACAGGCTCATCCATGGCAAAGAGAGAAGATTGGGAGAGAAGGCAAAATGATAGCAAGCGTTATAGGTGGCGGATCATGGGGAAGTGCTTTTGCCATTCACCTTGGCCGGCTTAACATCGAAACCAAGCTCTGGATAAGAGAACCGGATGTCTATGAAGAAACAGTACGCTACAAGGAGAATAAGACTTTTCTGCCAGGAGCTGTTTTTCCCTCGACGGTCACTTTTTTTAATGATTTGGAAGGAATAATCAGCAGTTCAGAGGTTGTTTTCATCGCTGTTCCTTCAAGATTCTGTAGAGAGACCTACAAAAAGCTTGCTCCGCTTCTTTCCTCAAAACATATTGTTGTCAGCCTGACAAAGGGAATTGAAGAGGATTCCTTAAAAAGGATGAGTGAAGTACAGGAAGAAGTGTTTTCCCCTTATTTGAAGCCTCGTATTGTTGCCCTTTCAGGACCGAGTTTTGCCAGAGAAGTTGCCGAATCCCATCCAACAGCGGTTGTTGTAGCCTCAAAAGATATGAATCTCGCAAAAAAAATTCAAAATTTAGTCTCGAGTCTCTATTTTCGAGCTTACAGCTCTGAGGACATCCTTGGAGTTGAGTTTTCAGGAGCACTTAAGAATATTATTGCTATCGCAACAGGAATCTCGGATGGACTTCAGTATGGCAGTAATTCCATGGCAGGTTTAGTAACAAGAGGACTGGCGGAAATGATGCGACTTGGAATAAAATTAGGAGCAAGAATGGAAACTTTTGCCGGGCTGGCAGGTATCGGTGATCTTGTTCTTACCTGTACAGGAAAATTGAGTCGTAACCGCTATGTAGGTTATGAGTTAGGAAAAGGCAACAATCTAGACAAAATCGTATCCAGCATGAAAATGATAGCCGAAGGAATCAGCACAACCTTTTCTGCCCATCAACTCGCCGTGAGAGAACATGTAGAGATGCCCATATGCGAACAAGTCTATCAGATTCTTTATCAGAAAAAGAACCCAAAGACAGCTTTAAAGGATCTGATGTCAAGGGAATTAAAAGATGAATATAAACTATGAAAGAGGGAAAAATGAGAGTTAAAATAACAATAATCCTTTTTATATGTCTAAATCTAATCCTCTGTGCATCCGCCCAAAAAAAACTCGCACAGGCCAGAGCAGAAGATCCTCAGTATCAGTACAACATTGGATTGGTCTATCTCAACAATGGCAAAATCAATGAAGCAATTTTATATTTTAACAAATCCCTTTATCTCAATCCACGCTTTGACCTCGCGCTGAATGCACTTGGGTTGGCCTACTTTATGCAAGGAAGCTTCGAGCAATCCCTGAAATATTTCCAGAAATGTTTAGAGGTTAATCCAAATTTAACTGAAGCTCATAACTATATTGGATCCGTTTATCAAGAGATGGGCATTATCGATAAAGCCGAACAGGAATTTAGAAGAGCGATTGCAGATAAAACCTATAAATCTAGAGAGCTTCCTTATTACAACCTTGCTAGATTATACTTCTTGAAGGATAAACTTCAGGATGCTCTTGATTTTGTTGAAATATCCATAGAAATAAACAACCGTATGGTTCTGGCTCATAATCTGAAAGGGGTGCTATTGGAAAAGCTTGAGAAATTTGAGGAGGCTATTCAAAGCTATAAAAAAGCCCTTAAGATCGTTCCAGATGATATTAATCTTAAGTTTAACCTTGCATCAGCATATTTTAAAAATGGCGAAATCACTAAAGCAAAGGAAATTTTTGAAGAAATTCGCCCCAAAGCTACTGACCTGGAACTGAGGGAAAAGATCAATCAATATCTAAAATTAATAAAAAAATAAAAACGGTCCATTCCGTCTGTTATGTTCCTTCTTCCCAATCCAACAAATATTTTTTCTGTTCACCTGTAAGATTGTCTATCTTTATTCCCATAGATTTAAGTTTCATGCGGGCAATCCCCTCATCGATTTCTCTCGGAACAGCATAAACTTTTCCCTTCAAATTCTGTCCTTCCCGGGACAGGTATTCAACGCTCAATGCCTGATTGGCAAAGCTCATGTCCATGACCATAGCTGGATGGCCTTCTGCCGCAGAAAGGTTGATCAAACGTCCTTCTGCCAGAAGGAAAATCTTCCTTCCATTCTTCAATGTATATTCCTCGACAAAATCTCTTATCCTCTTTTTGCTCCGGCTTAATTCTTTCAAAGCGGGAATGTCAATTTCAACGTTGAAGTGGCCAGAGTTTGCAATAATGGCCCCATCTTTCATTTTTAAGAAATGGTCGTTGCTGATGACGTTTTTATCTCCTGTTACAGTAACGAAAATATCCCCAATCTTAGCGGCATCTTTAAGACTCATAACCTGGAAGCCGTCCATCGCTGCCTCTAGGGCTCTGAGGGGGTCAACTTCACAAACAATAACTTTGGCTCCACCACCTTTTGCCCTCATGGCCACACCGCGTCCACACCATCCATAGCCAGCAATAACGAAATTCAATCCTGCTAAAAGAATGTTACTTGCCCTGAGAATACCGTCTATAGTGCTCTGACCTGTTCCGTAGCGATTGTCGAAGAGATGTTTTGTGTTGGCATCATTGACAGCAATGATAGGATAAAGAAGAACTTGCCTTTTTGCCATGCTTTTCAGACGAATCACACCCGTGGTCGTCTCCTCTGTTCCGCCAATGATATTCTTAATGAGTTCTTTTCTTTTAGAATGAATTGTACAAACTAGATCAGCACCGTCATCCATAGTTATATATGGATTAATATCAAGAGCTTGATTGATATGGTTGTAATATGTTTTATTATCCTCCCCTTTTATGGCAAAAACAGCAATCTTATGATACTTAACCAAAGCCGCTGCAGCATCATCCTGAGTGCTCAAAGGATTAGATGCTGCAAGGAAAACTTTAGCACCCCCAAGCTTTAAAGTTTCCATCAAAATTCCTGTCTCGCTTGTTACATGCAGGCATGCCGAAATTTTAACCTCTTTAAGGGGCTTTTCTTTGGCGAATTTTGCCTTGATATTGGCAAGGACAGGCATAAATCTTTCTGCCCATTCCATCCTAAGCCTTCCTTTTTCTGCAAGCTTCAGATCCTTGATATCATATTCCATCTTTATTCTCCTTTGTTACGGACTAAACTGACTAAACTGATTATATCCCTGCATCTCTCTTCAGGGCTTCTGCCTTATCGGTTTTTTCCCAAGTAAAATCTTCTTCTGTACGGCCAAAGTGACCAAAACAAGCAGTTTTTTTGTATATTGGTCGTAGCAAATTAAGAGATCTAATCATTCCTTTAGGGGAAAGCTTGAAATGCCCTCGGATCAGCTCCTTTATTTTATCCTCTGAGATTTTGGCCGTTCCGTAGGAATCCACCATAATAGAGATAGGATGTGCTACACCAATGGCATAGGCTATTTGTAATTCGAGCTTATCCGCAATCCCGGCTGCAACTAAATTTTTCGAGATATATCGTGCCATATAAGAACCAGAACGATCTACTTTAGAAGGATCCTTTCCAGAGAAACACCCCCCTCCGTGGCTGCCAATTCCTCCGTAGGTGTCCACTATAATCTTTCTTCCTGTGAGGCCTGTATCTGCTAACGGCCCACCATGTTCAAATCGGCCGGTTTCATTTATGTAAATATCAGTATCTTTATCCAACATATCATGTGGGATTACTTCTTTAATAACAACCCTCATTACGTCTTCTCTCAAATCACTCATTTTTACCAGAGAGTTATGCTGGGCAGCAAGTACAATAGCAGCCACTCTTTTTGGAATATCCCCCTCATATTCAACTGTAACCTGAGATTTTCCATCCGGTCTTAGATAATTCAATATTTTTTCTTTTCGTACATGGCTCAATCTTCTTACTAATTTATGAGCCAACATGATAGGCATTGGCATAAATTCTTCTGTCTCCTGGCATGCGTAGCCAAACATCAACCCTTGATCTCCAGCACCCTGTTCATGGTCTTCTGTCTCATCGACGCCCATGGATATATCCAGAGATTGTTCGTGGATAGAAGAAATGACACAGCACGTCTCGAAATCGAAACCATACTTTGCGTTTGTGTAACCGATTTCCTTAACTGTGTTCCTGACTATCCTTTGGAACTCACAATAACCCTCACTGGTTATTTCTCCAGCGATAAGAACAAGTCCAGTTGTTACCAAAGTTTCACAAGCAACCCGGCTCTTGGAATCTTGTTTGATAAGATCATCGAGTATGGCATCTGAGATCTGGTCACAAATCTTATCGGGATGACCTTCTGTTACAGATTCTGAAGTAAATAGATGTCTTCCATCTTTACTCACAATCAACCTCCTTTGCAAGGATAGTATAGAAAGACGATGAGCAAAAAAAGTAACATAAAAAAATTTCATTTTCAATGTATTTTTTAGCTTCAAACAAAGAATTAAAGCTTATCAATTTGAATTTACATTCCTATTTATGTTATTTTTAAATCCCTTAAAATAAAATTGGAACAGTAATATTATGTCAAAGAGAAGATCATATTTTATTAGCTTAATCATGATTCTCTTTTTGGGCAGTTCTTCAGCAATAGCTCAACAGAAGAAAGACCTCCCTTTTCCAGTAACTCAATTCACATTAAGAAACGGCCTGCAAGTTATTCTTTCTGAAGATTATTCATTGCCTCTTGTTTCTGTTGTTATCGCTTATAATGTTGGCTCTATCAATGAAAAACCTGAAAAAACAGGTTTAGCCTATCTGATGGAGAATTTGATGTTCCAAGGCTCAAAGAATATCGGCCAGATGCAGCATATAAACTTTATCCACAGGATCGGGGGAGAGCTGAATGCGACGACAACTGAAGATAAAACAATGTTTTACCAAACTGTACCTTCAAATCAGCTTGCTTTAGTATTATGGCTTGAATCTGACAGGATGAAATCTCTAGAGATTTTTACTTCTAAAGTAGAACGAGCTAAGGTGGCACTTATCGAAGAAATTCGTCACAGGAAAACATCTGATCATTATCTGGAAAGCTCATTATACTTTGACCGACTTCTTTTCCCCGATTTTGCTTATAATCACCCTGTTATCGGGGACGAAGCTGATTTAAGAGAGATTACAATCGGAGATGTAAAAAATTTTTATTCCACTTATTATGCACCAAACAATGCTGTCCTTTGTATATCTGGAAACATTGATAAAAGAAAAACAATACAACTCATACGAAGATATTTTGAGAAAATTCCTCAAGGAAAAAAAACCCCGTCACTTGCTCTACCTGAAGTTTTAGAAACAAAAAGCACAAATATTACTATAGAAAACTCTCTTGCTTCTTACCCTGCTTTTCGCCTCGGTTATAGAATTTGTTCACCTTACGCTGAGGATTATTATGCCTTATCAATTCTTGAATATGTTCTATTACGAGGGCAGACTTCACGTCTTTATAGAAGACTAATTAAAAAAGACCGGATAGCTTTGGATTTAAATGGTGGTATTGAAAAAAAGTTCGATCTTGCCGCATTTAAAATATTTGTGATTAACAATAATGAAATATTAAGGGAACGAAGTCAAAAGGCGATTTTTTCGGAAATAAACAAGATTAAATCTAATTTGATATCAGAAAAAGAACTTATAAAATCGAAAAATATGTTTAAAATGGATTATATAAAACAATTTGCAACTTCGCTCGATAAAGCTATTTTTCTAACAGAAGGCTTCCTCACGCGAAAGAGCTTAGACGATATACCGGAAGATTTAGATCGCTTCCTTTCTATAACACGTTATGATGTTACACGAATAATAAACAAATACTTAGGCGAAGAGAAAATTCTTATCAATATAAAGATAAAATGAATATAAATCTTAGAGTTTTTTGCAGTTTAAAACTATCAATCTTTATTTTCCTATCTTTTCTACTGACCTGGGGAACTCCACTTGTTTCTCAAGAAAGATTTCGAAGGTCTCCTCCTTATCCTGAACCTCTTCCAGAGCTCAACCTTCCTGACATAGAATCTACTACTCTGTCCAATGGGCTCTCTCTATCTGTCGTTCGTCGTGAGAACCTTCAAGCTATCAGCTTGCGTTTGATCATATTAGCAGGAGAAAGCTCGTCTCCGAAAAGCCTGCCAAGTTTGGCCACAATCACAGCTAACATGCTTAGCAAAGGAGCGTTAAATCTTTCCTCTTCAGAAATTGAGGAAGCAATTGAATCCATTGGAGGAAATTTCTCGTCTTCCATATATCCTGACTATTCTATCTTTTCATTTTCATTCCTGGAGGACTACTTGGATGATGCTTTGGAGATTCTTAGCAGAATGATTCTCCAGCCTACATTCTCAAAGCAAGAAATTAGAAATGTAGAAAGATCCATGTTCTATGATCTTGTAATGAAGAGCACAGACCCGGAATTTTTAGCTAGAAGACTTTTTTTTCAAATATTGTTCAAGGATCATCCATACAAAAACATGGCCTATAATGAAGATATTATAAAAAAAATCGACCAAAAAAATATTCTTTCATTCTTTAATAAATTCTACATACCAAATAATGCAAAGCTTGTCTTAACAGGCAATCTCAATCTCCAGACAGCCTCAAGAAAGGTCAGCAAATATCTACAATCTTGGAAGAAAAAAGATCTAGAATATCGTTTTATTCCTCCTCCTGATCCCCTTAAAGAATTAAAGATTTGTTTTATTGACCTTCCTAAAGCTAAGGATGTCACAATTTACATGGGAAATATCATTTTCCCTATAACCGATGTTGATTTGTTCCCTTTTGTAGTACTAAACCAGGTTTTAGGCGGAACTCCTAACAGCAGGCTCTTTATGAATTTAAGAGAATCGAAAGGATATGCATACCATGCTTTCAGCGAGCTTGAGTTCTTCAAGTCCTGCGGAATTTTCACTGTTAAAGCCAGAGTGAGGCCTGAAGTAAGTTATGCTTCAATTATAGAAATTCTAAAGGAAATCGAGAAAATTACTAAAGAGAAAATCCCAAGTTATGAGATAGAACAAGCCAAATCCTATTTGATTGGAAATTTCCCTTTAAAAATTGAAACTATTGATAAACTTTCTTCTAAAATTTCTGAGATCCAGGCATTTAATCTCGGTGAGAAGCACTGGAATAAATATTTGGAAAACATAAAATTTATCAATTCAGATATAGTATCAAAAATAGAAAAAAAATATCCACTTTCCCCAGTAGTTATCATTATTGGGAATAAAAATATCATTGACTTTCTTGGAGGGTTTGAAAAATTGGAGGTGTATAACAGCAAGGGGATACATCAGTACAATATATCGAGAGGAGAAAATAAATGAAACTTGTTGAGTGTGTACCCAATTTTAGTGAAGGAAAAGACCTCGAAAAAATCAAGACAATTACCAAAGAAATAGAATCCACACCTTATGTCACTCTTCTTGACGTTGATCCTGGTGAATCGACAAACCGAACGGTTGTAACATTTATCGGAACTCCTGAAGGAGTTAAAGAAGCGGCATTCAAAGCCATAAAAAAAGCATCTGAAGTCATTGATATGAGAAAGCACAAAGGAGCACATAGCCGCATAGGTGCTACAGATGTCTGTCCTTTCGTCCCTGTCTCTGAGGTAACAATGGAGGATTGTATCAAGCTTGCCCATGAATTATCAGATAGAGTAGCGAAAGAACTCAATATTCCCATTTATTTATATGAAGAAGCAGCCCAGAGACCAGAAAGAAAGAATCTTGCAAACATTCGAGTTGGAGAATATGAAGGACTCCAGGAAAAATTAAAGGATCCTGAATGGGCTCCAGACTATGGGAAGCCTGTTTATAATGCAAAAGCGGGAGCTACAGTTATCGGAGCTAGGGAATTTTTAATAGCCTACAATATAAACTTAAATACAAGTGACCGAAAACTTGCACAGCATATTGCGCTTAATATAAGGGAAAAAGGGTGTGCAAAAAGAGATAAAGATGGAAATATTATAAGAGATGAAAAAGGAAAAGCCATTAAAGTGCCAGGCAAATTTAAGGAAGTTAAGGCTGTAGGATGGTTCATCAAAGATTATGGAATTGCCCAAATTTCTATTAATTTCACTAATTATAAAATTTCCCCTCCACACCTTGTCTTCGATGAAACGATCAAAGAGGCAGAAAAGATCGGACTCCGCGTGACTGGAAGCGAACTGGTTGGCCTAATTCCAAAGGAAGCCATGCTTATGGCTGGAAGGTATTATCTCACAAAACAGGGGAAAAGCCCGGGAATCCCTGAAGAGGAACTTATTAAAACAGCAGCTATTTCTTTGGGCTTAAACGATGTTGCTCCCTTTGACCCCCAAAAAAAGATTATTGAATACCAGTTCAAAGAAGTAGAGAATTCCCTTATCGATCTTAATCTGGGCGAGTTCATCAATGAACTTTCTATGGACTCCCCTGCTCCAGGAGGGGGAAGCACTGCAGCCTTATGCGGAGCCTTGTCAGCAGCACTTTCTTCAATGGTCTCCAATCTTACAGTTGGGAAAAAAGGCTATGAAGGTGTTCAGAAAAAAGTAAAAAAAATAGCTGAAGCTGCCCAGACCTTAAAAGACAATTTTTTGAGAGATGTGGATTTAGATACAATGGCTTTTAACAAGGTCATGGAAGCATTTAAAATGCCAAAAAAAACCGATGATCAGAAAGAAGAAAGAATTTTTGCTATAGAGGAAGCATACAAAGAAGCCACTTTAGTTCCATTTGGAGTTATTAAAAAAAGCGTTAAAGCCTTAAAGCTTGCTAAGGAAGTTGCTCAAAAAGGAAATAAGAATTCCATAAGCGATGCAGGTGTGTCTGGCTTAACAGCTCTTGCGGCAGCTGAAGGGGCTTATTACAATGTCAAAATTAACCTTCCAGATATCCGGGATAAGGAATTCAGATTAAAAATAAAACAGCAAGCTAGCTCACTTAGGAAAAAAGCGATAAAACTAGGCAGTGAATTGAAAGAAATTATTGAAAGAGAACTAAAATGAGTGCCTTTTCTGCTATTTGTGCGGATAATAGGGAATTATAGATATTGTCATTTTTTAAATCCACCAAAAAATTATAATATTAAAAACATAATAGGGACAGAAGATGAAAGCTCTTTTTATTATCGACATGCTAAAAGATTTTATTAATAAGGATGGTGCGCTCTATTGTGGAGATGCTTCCCGAGAAATCATACCTTTTGTTAAGAAAAAAATTGAAGAATTCCACAATAACAGAGATTTAATTGTTTTTGTCTGCGATTCTCACAAGAAAGACGATTTAGAGTTTAAAATGTTCCCAAGACATTGCGTCAATAGAACCACGGGTGCGGAAATTATCGATGAATTCTACATAGGAAAAAAAGATGTGATCATAAAAAAAAACCGCTATAGTGCTTTTTATAACACAAATCTGGATCAAACCCTAAAAGATAAAAATATAGGAGAAGTCCATATTGTCGGGGTTTGTACTTCTATCTGTGTCATGGATACTGTAGGAGATTTGCGAAACCGTGACTTAAGCGTCATTGTCTACAAAAACGGTGTTGCTGATTTTGACCAAAAAGCACACCAATTTGCTTTAGAAAGAATGGAAAAAATTTATGGAGCTAAAATTATATAACAGTCTGTTCCGTCTATTCAGCCTGTTCAGTTCAATAAATTCAAAATAAAAAAATAATTTAATCAGTTTTTGCTTTTTCTGCCTAGACAAGACGGAATGAGTTTGACTATAATAATTTTTCATTTTAATTTCTATAGTCAGCACAATCGAAAATACTATATGGTGGTAATAATGAAAGAATGGATTATTAACGGAAGAAAAATAAAGCTTGTTAAGGGAAATCTTGCTCTTCTTGATGTGGAAGCTGTGGTTAATGCTGCAAACAAATCTCTAATTCTAGGAGGAGGTGTTGCAGGAGCCCTCCGGAATTTTGGGGGACATTCTATCCAGGAAGAGTGCAACAAAATCGGATCCATAGAAGTTGGAGAGGCTGTGATTACAGGAGCCGGTAATTTAAAGTCCAAATATGTTATCCATGCTGTAGGCCCTGTCTACGGAGAAGGAGATGAAAATAAAAAATTAACCAAAGCTACTCTAAACAGCCTCATGATAGCAAAAAAGAAGAAAATAAGAGATATCGCATTTCCTGCGATCAGCACCGGGATCTTTCATTTCCCTATGCGGAAATGTAGTGAAATCATGTTAAAAACTGCAATGGGTTTTATAGAAAAGTATGATTACCCCCAGGAAATAATTTTCTGCTTATACGGAGATAAAACCTACTCTATTTTCGAAAACACCTTGCAAAAACTAACAACCGTATGAGAATTTCTTATTCAATTAGGAATCCACTACCCACTCAATTTGGATAGGAGCCATTAAATTTAACTTTTTCTTGGAATGAATAAAAGAGGAAATGCTATATCACTTGTACAACAAGGGACCCAGACTGCAAGGAATAAAAATATAAAGATAGGAAGAAATATAATCCAATCTAGAGTTTGGCCTAAGGCCATGATGATATGGAATAGAGACGCCCATGTGCTAAGTAATACGTGGCCAGAATGCGGAAATTTAGTTGTTGGTTTTATAAAGGCAATTATAATTCCTATGAATGCCGCGGAATTTGTCAGCAACGGTTCTTCAATAAAGCCAATATGAATTCCCCTGTTCGGTAGATTAAGTAGCCATTCGCCTAAATAAGGAATTATTGAATCACTCAATGTAGCGATACCAATCGAGCCAATGTAACCAATCACGATTCCATTCAATATTTTACACTCAGGCCTGTGCAGTTTATACATTGCAGTAGTAGCAATCGCACTTAAGACCACATGAGTTGGATGTAGAATGTAAAATATAGTTGAGGAAATCTCGAAAACCTGGGGAAGCAATTTTAAAAGAATAATTATGACAATTGTAAGAATTCCTATGATTGCTCCAAATGCAGTGAATGGAGCATGCTTTCTAAGTTCTTTTACTATTTGACTAGTTATCTTTCTCTCCTCTGACTTGTCTTTATGATATTAGCATAATTATTCGATTGGATAGTATTGTTTTATTTTATCTTTTGCAAACATCTACATCCCCATGTCACGCTTTCATCTTTTCCTGCATATTTAAACTAGTGTCGTGTCATGCGTGAAGTATCGTATCAGGCACTCGTCATTCCCACGAAGGTGGGAATCCAGTATTTCTGGCTACTTCAGGCTTCTGGATTCCCGCTTCCGCGGGAATGACGATTGAGCGTAAGTATCTGTCATTCCTGCACCTGCTACCCGCCTCCGCGGGAATGACGATTGAGTGTAAGTGTCTGTCATTCCTGCACCTGCTACCCGCCTTCGCGGGCACAAGCTTCGAAGGTGTAAACTTGTCCCCGCGAAAGCGGGGAGCAGGAATCCAGTGATTAGTCACAAATATAATCTACCCCCAATTATTGATAACTTACATTTAAACCAGATAAACTATTATATGGTTGAACCAAAATAGATTTTATGTCATTATTCTAATTCATTTATAAAAAATTATTATCTCATTAAAGGGAGGACAAAAAATGTCATCGATTTTTGAAGGACTCAAACCCGAGCATCTTTGGAATCAATTTGAACAGATTTTAAAAATTCCTCATTGTTCAGGTAATGAAAAAGCCATTGGTGACTATATCATTTCTGAGGCCGAACGTCTTAAACTTGACTGGAAAAGAGATGATATAGGCAACATCGTTGTCTCGAAAAAAGCTTCTCCAGGCAGTGAAAATCCAGAGGGCGTTATTCTCCAAGGGCACATGGACATGGTATGCGAGAAAAATTCCGATGTGGAGCACGATTTTACGAAGGATCCTATAGAAGCAGAAATCAAAGGAGAATGGATTTATGCAAAAGGAACTACTCTTGGAGCAGACAATGGAACTGGTGTTTGCGCTGCACTGGCAATCATGGAAGATGACAGCATAGTCCATCCTCCAATGGAATTTCTTTTTACTGTAGACGAGGAGACAGGTCTTACAGGTGCTACCCAGATTCAACCTGGTTTTCTTCACCATAAAAAACTCCTTAATCTTGACAGCGAAGACGAGGGAGAATTTACGATAGGTTGTGCTGGAGGCGCTGACACTCAGGTCCTCCTGCCTCTAAAGAGAGAAAAAAACAATAATGGAGAATTCTACAAGGTTAAAATCTCTGGGCTCAAAGGTGGACATTCAGGAATTGATATCAATCAGGGAAGAGGGAATGCAATAAAATTACTTGCCCGCATTCTCTGGCAGAGTATGAAAGAAATCCCTTTTATGCTGGTTAGCATTAATGGGGGAAATCTGCGAAATGCCATCCCTCGAGAAGCTTGGGCTCATATATTTGTTGTGGATGGACAGAAAGATGCATTCTTTTCTTTTATACAAAAAGCTTTTGATAATATAAAAAATGAATATAAAACAGTAGAGACAGAAGCAGCTTTATCATTTGAAAGATCGGATAAACCTGCAGAAGACCCTCTGACTAAGGATACTATGCAAACCTTAATCAACTTTCTCTTTTCCCTTCCACATGGTGTAATTTCCATGCATCCGGAAATAGAAGGCCTTGTTGAAACGTCCACAAATCTTGCTGTAATTCATACGAATGAAGATAAAGCTCAAATCATCTGCAGTACAAGAAGCTCTGTGGAATCAGCTTTAGAAGCCACACGAAATACTATCGCAGCACTCTGCGAACTTGTTGGTGCTGAAATTATCCAAGAAGAGGGTTATCCTGGCTGGACCCCAAATCTCCAGTCTTCGTTACTAAAAACACTAAAAGAGGTTTATAAGAAGAGTTTTGATAAAGAACCTGAGGTTGGCGCTGTCCATGCAGGCCTGGAATGCGGTATTATAGGAGAAAAGTTTCCAGGCATGGACATGATTTCTTTCGGTCCAACGATCGAACATCCACACTCCCCAGGAGAAAGATTACATATAGGTTCAGTCGAAAAATTCTGGAAATTTCTGACTGCTGTGCTGGCCGAGCCGGCATGATTATTTCATCGTAAGCCGTAAGACTTAAACCGTAATCTAAGAAAAATTTTAGTTTTATCTAATCCAGAGGATATTTCTCAAAAGAAAGCCTCTCTTTCTTCCTAAAAATCTTGAACATGTCTTCAGCTATCTGGCAAATAGTTTGGGAATTTTCTACATTTAGAACCCATTTATCAGGTATTGCCTCAATACCCAGTAAAGTTCCCAGAATAGCTCCTGTAACAGATCCTGTTGAGTCGCTACTTCCCGAATGGTTTACTGCAGCCTGTATTCCTTTTTCATAGTCATCAGAAAACTTTAATGAGCAAAATAAGGCTATTGCCAGTGCCTCTTCTCCAGTCCACCCCTCACCTATTTCTCGAATCGAATTTTCAATTGGCTCTTGAACTGTAAAGAGTTCAAGTGCTTTTTCGATTTTTTTTAACGTCTCTTCATGCCTTTCATATATAGAAAGTCGTTCCGTACTCAACTCTATGGAATCTCCGAGAGTTTTACCCTCAAGAATATGGGCTATCAACTCAGAGAGAAATCCCGCAGGCAGATATCCTTGAGGATTTCCATGAGTAATCGATGCATATTCGATCCCCTCTCGAAACGCCATATCTGATGGAAAGGCTAAGCCAACTGGCGCGATGCGTACCAATCCTCCGCTCTCCTTACTATCATTTATGGGATTTTCAATGGAACCCATTTTCCCGCTCATTAATGCACTCAAGCAAGTATAATTTGGAGATCTTATTTGAAATTGATTACTCTGAGACTCAATCCATTCTAGATATCTTCTATAGATGATATTAACTGAGTTACATTCCCCTTTTGTAATCAATCTTTGATATGCTTGAATACAGCCAACTGCAGTTGCTAATGATAGTTGGGAATCATCGGTGTATGAGCCGGCTTTAAATCCGGTCCAGGTATCAAAATCAGTAATCCCATCTTCTCCGTATTTTTTCTTAATTTCCGTCAAAGAGAGAAACTCAACTGGTGCCCCCAAGGCATCGCCAATCGTAAGTCCCAGAAAGCAACCTTTAAATTTACTGAGCATTGTATCTTCCATTATTTTTGTCGATTATATCAGTTATAGTTTTGAATTTTAAGAAGGATATTTATCAAAAGAGAGCATCTCTCCTTTTTTAAAAAGCCTGAACATGTCCTCGGCAATTCTGATGATGTTCTCAGAATTTTCTAATTTTAGAATCCAATGTTTTGGTATGGCTTCCTTTCCATGCAAAGTTCCCAATAAAGCTCCAGTAATCGATCCTGTAGAGTCACTGTCTCCTGAATGGTTAACTGCAGCAAGTACTCCATTTTTAAAATCATTTTCGTGTATCAGTGCACAGTATAGCGCTATGGCCAATGCTTCTTCTCCTACCCATCCTCCTCCTAATTCTTGAATGGCTTTATCAGCGTTTTTTCTAACAGAGGAGAGTTTGCGTGCATGATTAATTTTATTCAATGTTTCTTCGTGGCCTTCAAACGTTTTAAGTAGAGTTATGCTCAATTTAATAGATCCTCTAAGTGTTTTTCCTGCCACTAGATGAGTGATCATTTCAGACAGGAATCCTGCCGGCAGGTATCCAGAAGGATGCCCATGAGTGATTGCAGCAAATTTAACTCCCTCTCTAAATGCCATGTCATTTGGAAAAGCCAGTCCAACAGGAGCTGTACGTATCACGCCTCCACAGCCTTTGCTGTTGTTGATTTTAATTGCAGTTGTTCCCATTTGACCACTTTCTAAAGCACTCAAAGTTGTATTTCCCGGAAATCTTCTTTGAAAACTTTCATCTTGAGATTTAAACCATTCCAGATATTTTCTATAAACCATTGAAACATTATTAAAGACTCCAGTTTTTCTCCAATTCTGATATCCGAGGATGCAACCGACAGCACTGGCTAGTGACATCTGAGTGTCGTCTGAATATGAGCCTGCCTTAAAACCTTTCCAATTTTCAAAATCTGTAATCCCTTTTTTTCCATATTTTTCTCTGATTTTTTGTAAGGAACGAAATTCTACAGGAGCACCTAGCGCGTCACCGGCCGCAAGTCCCAAAAGACAACCTTTGTATTTATTGATCATAGTGTTTTCTTCAATATTTTTAGCATTGATTCAAGCTTTTCTTTATCCGTACCTATAAGTTTTGCTAAATTCTCTTTGTTGATCTTTTTCTTCCTGTACGCTTCTATAGCCAAGTTCTGGAATCGATCAGAGAGAAGTGCTCTACTTCTTCCTTTTTTTTGTTGCATTTCCTCTGCCATGTTTCCGAAAAGTTCCTCCTCATGATGGTTGGAATCAAGTTTTTGGTATTCCTTTAATTTTGTTTGAGATAAATATTCCAGTTCTTTCAATGTACGCAGCAAAGCAATGGTGCTCACACCAAAGTAACGTTTGAGATAGAGTACATCCTCATAATTTAGTCGTTTCATTCGGATGTCCTTTTCAATAATTTCTTGAACTTTTTCAGGGGGTATCAGGAAATGTGAGGCAAATGTATGGGCAAAGCGTTCTCGTTTATGATAGAGTGTGAGATACTCATCGACAAAGATATCCGGATTGTCAACCACGGGACCATCATAACGGTGTTTTAAGTAATGGCAGTATTCGTGAGCAGCAACAAAAACCTGGTAACCAAACGACTGGTTGCTGTTCACAAGGGCAAAAGCAGCCTGCTTCAACTCGATAAAGATGAACACGCCTGAAATCTTCAATTCTTCAGAAACTGGATGTCTTAACACGCGGAGGCCGTTAAGCTCTAGCAGAGAAAAGATGTCACGAATAGGCTCACTGCCCAGGCCAAGCCGCCGCCTTTCTTGTGCTGCCATTCTTTCCGCAGTGATATGGGTATAAAGTGGTGCAAGGTCTAAATGCCTTCTAGTCAATTCTTCAAGCCGTAAGTATTTATCGCAATAATTCTGGAATTTTTTCAGCACTCGCTTTGTTTTTCTATTCATTCCTTCTCTTTTAAAGAGGAAACTGAAGGCTTCCTCTCTTTCCACAATAAAATAGGAGATGTCTTTCTTCAGAAATTTTGCGATGCTGGACAAGCTTTCAAGCCTTGGGGCTCTTTGCCCTAATTCAAGGAAGGAGATGAATTCGTTGGACAGGCCAACGGATTTGGCCAATTCTTCCTGTGTTAGGCCAATTTCTTCTCGTAGTTTTCTGATTTTGGTACCTATAATTTGATACATTCTAATCCCCTTAAAAAGGATAATTTTTTATAACCTTATGCCATAAAAATGTCAAGATGTACAGAAAACATTTATTTTGACTTCCTATTTTTACTTTGATATAAATAATATAAGGATTAAAAAAAGTTAATAATAAAACTAAGGAACCATTGCTAAAGAATAACCAAGGTCATTCAGAAGATGCTTTTAGTAAAAATTTTTATGAGATTCTTCTGAATAACCTTAATGACGGAATATATTTCCTTGATCAGGAAAGAAAAATATTCTTCTGGAACCAAGGCGCAGAACAGATTACTGGTTTCAAGGCATCTGAGGTAATCGGGAAAAGATGTTCAGATAACATCCTCATCCATGTGGATGAGAGAGGAATCAGTCTATGTGAGGAAAACTGCCCGGTTAAAAAAACTCTCTCTGAAGGCAAAATTCATAGCTTGGAGGCCTATCTTCATCATAAGGATGGCTACAGGCTTCCTACATCTATCCGTGTTATTCCGATACACAATAAAGAACTAGAGGTAATCGGGGCTATAGAAACCTTCTGTGATATATCTCCCAAGCTTTTAATGCCCCAAAGAACTCAAGAATTGAAGAGAATGAATTTGTTCGATTCGCTTACAGAGACAGGTAACAAAACGTTTCTTGAGATGCATCTCAATTCCCGGCTTGATGAAATGCATAGATATCGATTGCCATTCGGTGTTCTATTTGTAGACATTGATCACCTCTCAACGGTTAATGAGACCCATGGCACAGATGTTGGTAACAGAATATTAAGGATGGTAGCTCAGACACTCTCCAATAACATTCGATTTTTCGATATTATAGGCCGTTGGGGAGGTGAAGAGTTTCTTGTTATTGTCCTTAACGTCGATGAACATAAGCTGGATTTTGTTGCAAATAAGCTGCGATTGCTTGTTGAACAATCTAATATTATGGTTGAAGAGACGCATGTAGCCAGAGTTACTGTTTCCATTGGCGCAACTATTGCTCAAAGGGTTGATAGCGTAAAGATACTGGTGAAACGTACTGAATCGTTGATGAACCACAGCAAATGGTTAGGCAGAAATCGAGTGAGCTTGAATTTTGAAAAGTAAGAAATATAAATTTAACTGATTTACTTTATCTTTTCGGGTATGAAGGCCGTTTTGGTTTTTTTGGCGGATTTTTCTTAAGCTCCTCTAAAATAACTTCAATGGCTTTTTCAAGCTGCGGATCTCGTCCGGCAATCACATCGGCTGGCTTTTGCTCAACTTCTATATCAGGGGGAACACCAACATTTTCAACTACCCAACCGTCTTCTGTCCAGATTGCAAGGTTAGGAGCACTTACATAACCACCGTCCATCAGTACAGGAAACCCTAATGTTCCGACAAGACCTCCCCAAGTCCTTTTTCCAATCAATTTGCCGAGTTTGAACTTTCGGAACATCCAAGGGAGTAGATCACCACCAGAGCCAGCTGTCTCATTGATGAGCATAACCTTGGGACCTTGAATAGAAGCTCCAGGTGTTTTGAAATCTGCTCCGTATCGCATATGCCAGTAGCTAGTTAAAGGGCGCCGCAGGATATCGATATAATAATCCGCTATAAGGCCTCCACCGTTAAAACGCTCGTCGATGATAATAGCATCTTTATCAACCTGGGGGAAGAAATAGCGCTTAAAATAAGTATGGCCCAGAGTTGAGGTGTTTGGCACATAGACATAAGCTACACGCCCTCCAGTAGCTTCGTCAACTTTCTTAAGGTTTCCTTCTACCCAGTCGCGGTTCCGCAGGGCACTTTCACTCGATAATGGAACTACCTGGACTGTACGGGAACCTTTTTCATCAGGATTTGACCCCACTGTTATTTCTATGATTTTTCCGGCAGTATTCTCAAAAATACTGTAAAGATTCGTCGGCACACGAAGTTCTTTGCCTTGCACGGAAAGAAGATACTCCCCTGCTCTGACATCTACACCAGGCTCTGTTAACGGCGAACGCAGCTCTGGATTCCAATTGAGCCCTCCATATATCTTCTTGAAACGATAGCGTCCGTTTTCAATAGAATAATCGGCTCCAAGCAACCCCCCAGGAACACGTTTTGGCTGGCTGAGAAAATCACCTCCTCCTATACGATGGTGTCCAACAGCTAGCTCACTGCACATCCACTGGATGACCCGATTAAGGTCATTTCGGCAGGCAAGATGAGGAAGGAAAACAGCGTATTTTTTATACATGGCTTTCCAGTCCACACCATGCATATTGGTTGCATAGAAGTAATCGCGGTTGATTCGCCAGGATTCGTGAAAAATTTGCCGCCATTCTTCTCTTGGGTCAATGCGAACCTCGACGGCATCAGAGTTGATCTTCCCTTGACCTGGTTTAATCTTGTCGGATAAAGCAGCGATACTCCATATGTTTTTCGACACATAAAGAACCTTCTTTTTATCGGCTGAAATTTCATATCCGTTAACCTCAGACATGACAATTTCATCTTTGCGCTTTTTAAGATCGTACTTATGCAGCTTTGTTCCTTTTGCATAAGGGCCTCTGCTTGTTGAAGGCGCCTCCAGGTAAAAAATTTCTTTCTCTTTGCCTGCTTGCAGGCTGAAATAATTACCGGCAGATATTGGAACTGTTAGTATTCGGTAGCTGATGCCTTCGAAGTCGATAGTGAAGGTTTCTTCATCCTTAGACTTCTCCTTCTCCTCCTCGGGTTTTTCCTTTTTTTCAACGCCCTTCTCTTCATCACTCTCTTTTGCAAGCGGTGAAGGAATATCCTTTTGAAGCACAGCAAGATAAATTGAGCGTGTCATACGCATATCCGCACTCGACATAGCAAACCATTGTTTTATAGGCCCGGCATCGGTGGAGGCGAAAAAGTAAAGGTATTTACCACTCTCGTCGAAAACCGGATCACCGATATCGCTCATTCCATCCGAAACATGATAGGATTTATCTTGTTCAATGGAATATATAAAAACCCTGTCAATATAAGCAGCGGTATTCAGTGTATAGGCAATCCATTTTGAATCAGGTGACCATACAGAGTGGATCGTCTTGGCCCGGTTTGGTCCGCACAGATAATCCGACCCTATCTTTCTCATAACACCTGTCTTCAAGTCTATCCAGTACAAAGTCCTGGAGTTGTCGGTAAAAGAGATCTTCTGGCTGTCAGGTGCCCAAATAGGGGAATTATAAAAGCCAGCTCCATTTATTTTAAAAGTCTTTACTTCTCCCTTGCCCTCTTGCTTTCTTATATAAAGTTCATATTCGCCGGATTCATCTGAAAAGTAGGCAATATGTTTACCGTCAGGTGACCAGACAGGTGACCGCTCATGAGCGCCTGTTGTATTTGTAATGTTGCGAGGATCACCCTTCTCAGCAGGAATCGTAACAATTTCACCACGAAACTCGAATACAGCCCTTGCTCCAGAAGGAGAAATCGAAGCATTACGGAAATAACTCGCTCCTTTGATATAACGAGGCCGAAGCTCCAGAAGATCGGCAGCCACACCGATTCTTAGTCTTGTGCTCTGTGCCTGGCTTGGGTCGAATATGTGAAGATGTGCACCCTGTTCATAGATTATTTTTCCTCCTCCAGCAGAAGCGCTGAGTACAGGAAAATCAGCATGTTGGGTCAACTGCTTAATCTCTTTGGAATTCGGATTGAAATGAAACAGGTTAAACTCTCCGTTTCTGTCAGAGCGGAAATAAATCTTATCCTCTATCCACATCGGGTCTGTATCGTTGCATCGTCCTTCAGGTTGAGGAATTTTCTCAACAGAATGATCACTGAACTTGTAAAGCCATATGGTTGTAACTCTTCCCCCACGGTAGCGCTTCCACTGATGGAAAGGTTCAGAAAGAGGGGTATAAGCCATTCTTGTGCCATCAGGTGAATAGGCCGCCTTGTGTGCATTAGGAATCTTTAAAGGTTCAGGAAATCCTCCTTCAATATCTACAGTAAAAAGCTGAGTATAACGTCTTGTAAATACAGAGCGTGGAGAAATAAAAAGTACGGAAAGGCCATCAGGTGTGAAACCGCGGACACTATCTCCTCCTGGATGCCAGGTCAGTCGTTTCGGAATTCCGCCTTCAACCGGGACTATAAAAACATCTGTATTACCGTCGTATTGAGCACTAAAGGCAATAAGTCTTCCGTCAGGAGAAAAAGCAGGGTTGGATTCAATTCCTTTATCAGATGTCAGACGGTGAACTCCTTGCCCGTTTATGTCAGTTACCCAGAGGTCACCAGCATAGACAAAGGCAATATGTGTTTTACTGACAGCAGGTTGACTCAACAGCTTTGTATCTTTGATATCAATTTCACCTGCCATTAAAACAGGGAGGATAAAGATCAATATCAAAATAAACAAGTTTGAATAAAAATATTTTCTCATTAATACCTCCTTCTTTTTGTTTGTAAAGCGTTAAACATATTTTTTGTAATGAAAAAATAAATTTTAATATATATGATGTGTAAAATGCAAAGGCTAAGAAAATACTTTTTTCTGGAATTTCAAGCCCGGTTTTTATACAATTAAAGCTATAGCATATATGAAAAGGAAAAAAGTAGAAAAAGAGTTAGCAATAAATGTTCTCTCACAAATTTAAGGAGAGCTTAAAATGAAAAGAAGAGAAGCTCTAATAACCTTAAGCTGTGTGACCTTAATTGGTCCAAATCTTTTTTCAAAGATAAGAAGGAGAAAATACATGAAAAAAGAAGTCAAAACCGAAAAAGCCCCAAAGGCAATCGGGCCCTATTCACAGGCAATAGAAGCAAACGGTTTCATTTTTGCTTCCGGTCAAATTGCAATTGATCCTTCGACAGGAGAGTTAAACACCGGAAGCATTGAAGAACAAACGAGGTTGGTTTTAAACAATCTCAAGGCCGTTCTTGAAGCAGCAGGAAGTTCTTTCGATAAAACTGTTAAATGTACAGTATTTCTCCAGGATATGAACGATTTTAGCCGGATGAATGGAGTGTATGCAGAGTTTTTTAAATCTCCTTTTCCTGCGCGTGCAGCTGTTCAGGTGGCCCGTTTGCCTAAGGATGTAAAGGTTGAGATAGAAGCGATAGCAATAAAATAGAGGGAGGGAGCTAATCGAATGGCAAATGCAAAAATATTGGTTGTCGAAGATGAAGGCATAGTATCTATAGACATTAGAAATATGTTAAAAAATTTGGGATATACCATTGCGGGAGTTGCCTTTTTGGGGGAGGAGGCCGTTCAAAAAGCAGAGAGCACACAGCCGGATTTAGTGCTGATGGATATCGGATTAAAGGGAGAAATTGACGGTATTGAAGCTGCTAAAACTATCCGCGATCGATTTCATATTCCGGTTGTATTCCTAACAGGTTTTGTAGACGAAAACACATTGACAAAAGCAAAGGAAGCAGATCCCTCTGGTTTTATTATTAAACCGATAAAAGAGGAAGAACTAACAGCGACTATTAAACAAGCGCTTTCTAGTAATAGTGAAAAGTAAGGAGTGAGGAGTAAGGAGCAAGAAAAGTCAAAGCTCAAAGCTCAAAATTGGTTGAAGGTTTAAGGTAAAAAATAAAGGTTCATCTCCCATTTAGTTGAAAGATAATAGAAGAGACATATAATTAAGCTGTCATCCACGACCCTTTTTGTCATTCCCGCGAAAGCGGGAATCCAGGACTATACGCATATGCTTTTATACATATACTTATATAAATCAACCTATGGCTGATTTTCTTTTTCAATTACTTGTAACCTCCAAGCCATTTTTCTAGATTCCTGCTTTCGCAGGAATGACGATTGAGTGTAAGTGTCTGTCATTCCTGCACCTGCTACCCCCAATTATTGAGAACTTACAACTAAAGTTGCTGTTTTTTTAAAAATCAGCTAGAATGATTCTAGCATGCCGATATATGAATTTACTTGTAAAAGATGCGGAAAACGCTTTGAAACCCTCGTATCAATAGGGGCTGAAAAAAAAGTTTCCTGTTTAGAATGCGGGAGTAAAGATGTTCAAAAACTTTTTTCTTCTTTTGGAATAGGGGGAGGAAGCAGCCGCATCAGCTCTTCAAACAGCTGCCCTACTTGTACTACAACCACATGCAGTACTTGTAAATAAAAAAACGTACTCCTAACTTCTCAATTTAAGTTTAAGGTTTCTTTTTTACTTTAAACATTAAACCTTCAACCTTAAACCATTAGGTTCTATTCCATATCTCTCTTTTTCTACTTACGGCTTACGATTTACGGCTTACGTCTTCTGTCTCTTGCCTTAAACATTAAACCTTTAACCTTAAACTCGTTGCGGCTTACGATATATATCAGTATGACAGTATAGCAGTGTAAGTTTGTCTGGTTTATTTAGTTTATTCAGTACGTCAGTATGGCAGTATGACAGTCTAGGAATGGGGAATGGTAAATGGTTAATGGTTTTTTCTGCTTACAGCTTACTACTTACGATTTACGGCTTACCTGTACTGTCTTGACTTTACCTTGTCTTTAGCGATAAATATACCCGTAATGAAGGACGAAATTCGAATCGGGATTGATACTGGCGGCACTTTTACAGATTTTGTAATCTATATAAACGGCAAGATCCTGATAAAAAAAATCTCTTCAACTCCTCACAATCCCTCGAAGGCCATCCTAGAAGGTATAAAGGAATTTTTGGGAATCAGTATTTCTCCTTTGGTGATTCATGGAACAACTGTAGCCACAAATTCCCTCCTTGAAGGAAAAGGAGGCAGGATTGCTTTTATCACCACTGAAGGATTTGAGGATGTGCTTTTCATAGGGAGGCAGACCAGAAAAAACCTTTACAGCCTGAAAGGGGAACAGAGGACTTCTCTTCTTCCTCACAGTCTTTGTTTTGGACTGAAAGAAAGAACATCCGCTGCGGGGAAAGTCGAAAAAAAAGTAAATCTATTGGAATTAAGAAAAATCCTTAAAACAATAAAAAAGAGGGATGTGGAAGCTATTGCTGTGTCTCTTATTAATTCTTATGCAAATTCTTCGAACGAAAAGATCGTCCTCAGAGAGCTCGAAAAAGAAAAAACCATGGCTTCTGTATCAAGCAATATTCTCCCAGAACATCGTGAGTACGAGAGAAGCGCTGTCACTGCTGTCAATGCTTTTTTAATGCCTGTTATAAGCCGGTATTTGACGGACTTAGAAGAGAAGATGCAATACGCACAACTTCGAATCATGCAATCAAACGAAGGATACATCTCTCCATCCATGGCTAGAACAGAACCTATAAGGACTGCTTTGTCAGGGCCAGCAGGAGGAGTTGTTGGCGCTTTCTACCTTGGTAAAGCAGCAGGATTTAAAAAAATTATTACTTTTGATATGGGGGGAACTTCATCGGATGTTTCCTTAATAGACGGCGAGATAAAAAGAACTCATGAAAGTGTTATCGGTAATTATCCCATTCGCCTTCCCATCATCGACATTCATTCAGTAGGCGCAGGAGGTGGATCCATCGCTTATGTGGACAAAGGCTCTTCTCTTAGAGTTGGACCCCAGAGCGCAGGAGCTGATCCGGGACCAGCATGCTATGGACAAGGTAAAATGCCAACGGTTACTGATGCCAATCTAGTTCTCGGACGGCTTGTTCCTGAATTTTTCCTTGGAGGCAGGATGAAAATTTACCAGGACAGGAGCATTAAAGTTCTGGAAAATTTATCAAAAAAAATCAAAAAATCAGTTGTTGAAACGGCCGCAGGAATCGTTGAAATTGCCAATGCCAACATGGAAAAGGCGATACGGGTTATCTCCATCGAGCGAGGTTTTGATCCAAGAAACTTTGCTCTTTTCTCTTTTGGAGGAGCTGGTGGCATGCATGCAGTTGAAATTGCCTCCCACCTTAGAATAACCAAAGTGATTGTACCGGCAAATGCAGGTGTGCTTTCTGCCCTAGGGCTGCTCCTGGCCGATTCTATAAAAGATTACTCAAAATCCATCCTGAAAACAGCTGATAAAATTAAAAGGGGAGAACTTGAGGCACACTTCTCAAACCTTAAGCAAAAAAGCCTAAAATATATGGTAGAGGAAGGATTTGTCGAAGATGATGTCAAGATCTTACTCTTCCTTGATCTCAGGTATTTAGGCCAATCCTATGAGATTACGATTCCATATAGAAATAAGAGCTTTTCTGACTCTCATTTTGTGTCCGAGTTTCACAAAGCTCATCAAAGAATCTATTCTTACAATCATCCAGATAGACCGGTGGAGATCGTTAATATCAGAATCAAAGCAGTCGGATCTGGCAAAAAAATAAGGCTCAAAAAATTACCTCTCAAAGATTCCAATCCGGAAAAAGCCTTTATTAAGAAGCAAGCCTTATTATATCACGGCAAAAAATACCAGGCCTCAGTGTTCACAAGATCTCTTCTCAACCCTAGAAATACGGTTTATGGCCCTTCTCTTATTGTGGATTGCGAATCAACAACATTCCTTCCTCCATCCTATTCGTTAGAAGTTGACAGATTCTTAAACCTCATTATTCAAAAGGAAGAATAACAAAATGTTTAAATTTGACCCAATTGAATTGGAGGTATTCAAGAATATTTTCGTCTCTATATCAGAAGAGATGGGTGCTGTATTAGGACGCACTTCACTCTCTCCTAACATCAAAGAAAGAAAAGATTTCTCCTGCGCCCTTTTTAACCAAAAAGGAGAGACTTTTGCTCAGGGCTCCCATATTCCAGTTCATTTAGGCGCCATGCCTCTTTCCGTTCAAGCCTCATTAAAAACCATCCATTTTAAGAAGGGAGATTTGGTGATTCTTAATGATCCGTACAAAGGAGGAACTCACCTTCCTGATATTACTTGTATTTCTCCAGTCTTCGTGGATAAGAAGCTAGTTTTTTTTGTTGCTAACAGGGCACATCATTCCGACGTAGGGGGGATGACTCCAGGCTCCATGCCACTCGCAACAGAGATTTTCCAGGAAGGATTGATAATTCCGCCGCTGAAAATAATCCAAAAAGGCAAGCTTAACAAAGCACTTCTCAATATGATTCTTGCCAATGTCCGCACTCCAGAAGAACGCAAAGGAGATCTACTGGCTCAGATTGCTGCAAACAACAAGGGAAAGGAGCGCCTGGAAGAAATCATTAAAAAATACGGATTAAAGAAAATACTACTCTACTCAAAAATTATCCAAGATTATACGGAAAAGATCTTAAGGGATTCGATAAAAGCCATTCCTGATGGGATTTATACATTCTCTGATTATATGGATGATGACGGGATTAATGACAGTCCTGTCAAGATCGGAGTCAAAATAAACATCAATAATGACGAAGCAATTATCGACTTCAGCTCCTCATCATCCCAAGTTGCAGGAGGGATAAACGCCAATTTCGCAGTCACATGTTCGGCAGTTCTCTATGTTTTTCGCTGCCTTGTCATGGAAGACATTCCATTCAACACAGGGCTTATGAGGCCTTTAAAAATTGAAGCTCCCCCAGGCTCGATTGTCAATGCCCAGTTTCCAGCTGCCACTGCAGGTGGAAACGTTGAAACATCCCAGAGGATAGCAGATGTTCTCCTGGGCGCTTTATCAAAAGCCATTCCTGAAAAGATTCCAGCCGCAAGTTCAGGGACAATGAACAATATCACCTTCGGAGGATTCGATCCAGTCAGGAATACGAACTTTGCGTATTATGAGACAATCGGTGGAGGAATGGGAGCAAGTTTCTTCAACCCGGGTCTAAGCGGAGTACATACCAATATGACTAATTCTCTCAATACTCCCTTGGAAGCTCTGGAAAACTACCTTCCTCTGAGGATAAAAAAATACTCCCTCCGGCGAGGCTCTGGAGGGGACGGCCAAAAAAAAGGAGGCGAAGGAATCATTCGTGAGTATGAATTTTTTGTTCCCACACAAGTGACCATCATGTCTGAGAGGCGGAAATTTGCACCCTATGGTATCCAAGGAGGAAAAAGCGGTAAAAAAGGCCAAAATATTCTCTTTTCTAAAGGCAAGAAGATACTCCTGAGTTCAAAGATCAACTTAAAAGTATCGCCTGGAGATGTGCTGCGAATAGAAACACCTGGAGGTGGAGGTTATGGCCGGAAAAAATAAAAAATCATCTTTCGGCCCAGGTTTTCTTGTAACAGCAGCATTTATTGGACCGGGTACCGTAACTTCATGCTCCTTGGCAGGAGCAAAATTTGGATATGCTCTGATCTATGCTCTGGTCTTTGCTACAATAACTACTCTCATCCTTCAGGAGATGAGCGGCAGGCTCAGCCTTGGCTCTGGTAGCGACCTTGGTCAATCACTCAGAGAATATACTCAGAATCGGCTCGCTAAGCTTATGGTTATCATACTCACTCTTTCCTCAATCACTTTTGGTTGTGCTGCCTATGAAGCCGGCAATATCATAGGAGGCTCGCTTGGTCTGGAGATGGTAACTTCAATTCCGAGAATAATCTGGGTTGCGTTGATCTCATTGTTCGCTGTCTTTATACTGAGTAGAAGAAAATATAAATTAGTCGAAAAATTCTTGATATTTTTTGTCTTCCTGATGAGCATTTCTTTCCTGACAACGTTTATCATCGTCAAGCCCAATCTTGTTTCTGTTCTCAAAGGGATGACTCCATCATTTCCTAAAAACTCTCTGTATCTTGTGCTGGCCCTCGTGGGGACAACAGTCGTCCCTTATAACCTCTTTCTTCATTCCTCAGCCGTCAAAGAAAAATGGCATTTAAAGGAAAATCTTAAAGATTTGAGAAAAGACCTCCTCCTGTCGATCTGCCTGGGTGGGATAATTTCAGCAGCTATAGTCGTCACTTCTGCAGTTGCTTTCTATGAGAAAGGAATCCTCCTGGAAAAAAGTACACAGATGGCCCAGCAGCTCAGGCCTCTGTTTGGTTCTTTTACAAATCTGCTATTTGGCATAGGTTTTTTCGCGGCAGGAATGAGCTCAGCCATAACAGCTCCTTATGCAGCAGCTTTTGCATCTTCTGGAATTCTCGGATGGAAAGGAGGTCAAAATTCCAAGGCATTTAGAGCAGTCTGGTTTGGAGTTATTCTAATAGGATTTATTATTTCATGTTTTAATCTCAATCCTATTGCAGTCATAATCTTTGCCCAGGTTGCAAATGGTCTAATTTTGCCAGTAGCATCAATTTTTCTGCTCGTCATGCTGAACAATAGTCAGAAAATGGGTGATTTAGCCAACAATCTAAAACAGAACATTTTTGGGATTTTGATCATACTCATTGTATCATCCCTGGGGATATGGAATATTGTCAAACTATTTATATAGCTCAAACCTTAAAAGTGGTTTAAGGTTGAAGGTTTAAGGCAAGATTCGTAAGACGTAAGCCGTAGGACGAGGAAAACGCAAAACTCGCTGTCATTGCGAAGCGCGAAGCGCTGTGGCAATCCCAATGTGTAGCGCCACAGAATGAGATTGCCGCGTCGTTTCACTCCTCGCAATGACACACCCTCCTGTTATTGCGAACGAAGCGTTGTCTTGCCGCCCGATAGGGCTTTGTCTTGCCCTTTAGTTTGTCTTGCTTTTATTATTATTTGAGTTGCTGAGTCACTGTAAAGCATATTCAACAGCTTCTTCTGCATGGATTCTTGTTGTATCGAATAATGGAATTTCATAATCTTCTTTATCGATCAATAAAGGAATCTCTGTACATCCCAGTATGATTCCTTCTGCACCTTTTAAAACAAGGTTATCTATTATTTTTTTAAATTTATCCTTAGAGATTTTTTTTATTTCTCCCATGCATAATTCATTATAAAGAATATTATGAATGGCTTCCCTTTCTTCATCGTCAGGGATCATAACCTCGAGCCCATGCTTTTTGATTAATCTACCTTTATAAAAATCCTCTTCCATGGTAAATTTGGTTCCAAGCAAGCCGACTTTTTTCAGCCCCTGTGCCTTAATCCTTTCAGCAGTCACATCGGCTAGATGCAGCAAAGGAATATTGATACTGTTTTGGACTTCCTCTGCCATCTTATGCATTGTATTCGTACAGATGACAACAAAATCTGCACCTCCCTTTTTTACCCTTTGAGCAGCATCGATCATTAGAGCGGTAGCCTCATCCCATTTTCCATTACGCTGTAGCTTTTCCACTTCCTCAAAATCGACTGAATACATTAAACATTTGGCAGAATGGAACCCTCCAAGCTTTTCTTTTACGGTCTCATTGATTATTCGATAATATTCAAGAGACGATTCCCAGCTCATGCCGCCTATTAGACCTATTGTTTTCATTACATTCCTCCTAATGATAATATTAATTAACTATCATTATAAAATACTAATATTTGAAAAGATATATCAATATAGACGCAAACCTTCCAATTTCCTCGATTAGAAAAGTTTTAAATAAAATGTTAGTCTGTTATTTAATTAAAATATTTAGAGACAAACAGATTGACTGATTAACCGACTAACTGAAATCAGTTTTTTGTTTTGAAAAAGGAAGCATCAAATGATAAAAAAAGACCCGCCACCTACAATAGATATAAAAAAGGAAGCCTTAGAAGCAGAAAAAAAGATCAGAAAACACATCAGAGAAACGCCTGTGGATTACTCGCCTTTCCTCAGTTCATTGGGAAATTGTGAAGTTTATCTCAAGCTCGAAAATATTCAGTTAAGCGGTTCCTTTAAATTTCGAGGGACCATGAATAAACTATTGTCCCTCACAAAAGAGCAAAGAGAGAAAGGTATTGTTACAGCATCATCCGGAAACCATGGCGCTGCTGTTGCCTATGCGCTTAAAATACTGGGCTTGAAAGGAACAATCTATTTGCCTGAATATGCATCGCAGGCAAAAATTGAGTTTATTCGCAATTACGATGCGGATATTAAGTTTTATGGAGATGATTGTGTAAAAACAGAAGCTCTTGCCAGAGAAACAGCAGAGGAAAACGGACTTGAATTCATCTCTCCCTATAACGATCCAAAGATTATTGGAGGCCAGGCAACAATAGGAATTGAGTTAGAAAGGCAACTCGATAGGATTGACACAGTCCTTGTTTCAGTAGGCGGAGGAGGATTAATCGCAGGAATTGCCGGATACCTAAAAGCCGTAAACAAAGGCATTGAGATTATAGGCTGTCAACCGGTAAATTCTCCAGTCATGTATGAATCCATTAAGGCAGGTAGAATCGTGGAAATGGAATCAAAGCCTACAATTTCAGACGGATCAGCCGGTGGAATCGAGCCGGGTTCTGTGACCTTTGATATATGCAAAAATATTGTTGATGATTTTATTCTTGTCTCTGAAGAAGAAATCAAAGATGCCATAAGGCTCATTTTAGAAAAACATTATATTTTAGCCGAAGGAGCAGGTGTTCTTTCTGTAGCATCCTTTGTCAAGGCAAAAGAAAAATTCAAAAATAAAAAAGTTGTTTTAATCATAAGCGGCGCTAAATTGAGCCTGGATAAATTACAGGAAATCCTTTGCAAAGGAGACTAAAACAATGACAAAAATTTTTAATCTTAGCCAGATCAAGGAAGTTTTAAAAAAACTTGACCCTATTCAGACCATTGAAGAGGGTTTCATCGCTTACTCGCAGGGAAAAACAGTCGTGCCTCCTGTCGGAGAGCTCATTTTCAAAAACCCGCCCGGAGACATGCATATCAAATACGGCTACATCATCGGAGATGAATACTATGTCATCAAGATTGCCTCAGGATTTTACGAAAACTACAAACTGAACTTGCCGGCAATTTCAGGGCTTATGCTTGTATTCAAACAAAAAACAGGAGAATTGGCATGCATATTACTGGATGAGGGATATCTCACAAATATAAGAACAGCGGCAGCAGGCGCAGTCGTGGCCAAATATCTAGCCCCGAAAAATGTGCGCTGCATTGGAATCTTTGGGGCAGGAATACAAGGCAGGATGCAACTGAAGTATTTGGAGACGATCATAAAGTGCAAGGATATAGTAGTCTGGGGTATAAATCAGAACGAATTAGATGCATACAAGAAAGATATGGAACCTCTTGGATATAACATTCAAACTACTTTAGATGCTAACGAAGTCGCCTCAAAATGCAACCTTATTATCACTGCGACTCCATCCAGGTCTCCTTTATTACATGCTGATCAAATCCAGAAAGGAACTCATATAACGGCCATGGGTTCCGATACGCATGAGAAAATCGAGCTGGATCCTCGAATCCTCCAAAGAGCCGATATTGTTGTAGCCGACAGCATCAGCCAGTGTCTTTCCCGGGGAGAAATATATCAAGCATTAAAAGTAGGTTTATTGGAAAAGGATAATCTTATCGAACTGGGAAACGTGATTTCAAAAAAAGAACTGCAGCGATCATCTGAAGAGCAGACTACAATCGCAGACTTAACGGGAGTGGCTATTCAGGATATCCAGATTTCCAAAGCTGTCTACGAAGCTCTTTCATCTTAAATAAAGGGCAAGACAAAGCCCTATCGGGCGGCAAGACAAACTGAAGGGCAAGACAGCGCTTCGCGCTTCGCAATGACAGCGAGTTTTGAGATGGTTCTCTATTTTTTAGTCAACAGTAAGTGTCTTACTGATGTTGCGGGGTTGGTCAGGGTTGATCCCCTTCTCCTGGCTGACATAATAGGCAATTTGTTGAGCAACGATCACAGAGAGCAAAGGACTGAGAAAGAAATTTTTTGAAGGGAGAGTGATGAGTTTATTTGAATTTATGGCGAGCGAATCATCGGGAGGTGAAATGGTACATATTTTCCCTCCGCGACAGCTTACTTCGTTGATATGGGAAATTGTCATGTAGACGTCTTCTATAGTGGAAAGAAATAAAACCCAATCATCCTTTTCTATTATTGCAAGAGGCCCATGTTTAAACTCAGAAGAATACATTCCCTCACAAGGGATATAAGTAATTTCCTTCATTTTTAAGGCTGCCTCTAAACAGGCACCATAGCTTATTCCATAGCCAAGATAATAGAGGTATGCTTTCTGTGCTAAAAGAGGAGCAATCTGCTGACATTGTGTTGAAGTCTGGGATAGAGTCATCTCGATGAGAGATGGAATCTCCTTGAAATCTCTCTCTAAAATAATATTCTTCTTGCCTTTTGATTCACTCAATTTCATGAATAAATATAGAAAAATTATCACCTGATTAACAAATGTTTTTGTAGCTGGCACGCTGATTTCAATATTAGAAAGAAGAGGAAGATGGTTCTTTACCCTAAGCTGAAGAGAAGAACCAAGAACATTCACTACAGCAAAAATCTTCGACGCTTTTCTCTCTTCTAAATGATTTAAAACCGTCACCACATCTTTTGTCTCTCCGCTCTGAGAAACGAGGATGTAGGCTCCTCGAGAATAATCTCCTTGGCTGAAGAATTCTTTGAAGGAGCCAGCGATTATAGGAATAGCCTCTATTCCAGGGGTTTTATTCAAATAATAGGCCCCAAGTACACAGGCATTATAAGACGAACCCGAACCTATGAGATAGATTCTATTCTCACCCTTCAAGCCATCACAGAATTCATCAGCCTGGCCTGATTCGCACAGAAAATTGATCAGTGCCTGTGCTTTTTCTGGCTGTTCATGAATTTCTTTGAGCATAAAATGAGGAAATTTTCCTTTTTGGGCCTGCTCAACATCCAGTAAGCAGCGGTAAGGAGCTCTTTCTACCTTCTTTCCTGAGGAAAGTTTTCTGACTTGATAGTCATCAAAAGTGTATTCAACATATTCTCCATCATAGATCGGAACAATTAAATCTGTGAATGGGATGATGGAGGGCAGATCAGAAGAACAGCATATAAACCCATCGCCAATCCCAAGATGGAGAGAAGAATATTTTTTAACACAGTACATCTTGTCTGAATTTTTTTCTGTAATCACATAAGCATAGTCGCCCTTAAGCACAGTATCGGCCTTATGAATGGCTGATTTCATGTCTTTTTTATGCTTGTGTGCCTCCTCTACCACATGAACGACGACTTCTCCGTCATTTTCCCCTCTGAAAGCATGGCCTTTTTTCTCCAGTTCTACAATGAGTTCTTTAGTGTTCACAATATTTCCGTTGTGAGCTCCTACCATATTTTTCATACAGTCAAAGTGCGGCTGAGAATTAGCCTTGGAGGGAGGGCCAAAAGTCGCCCATCTAAGCTGAACTATTCCCTTATAGCCTTTTAAGTTCTCGAAATGGCATTTTTTGTTGACTTCTTCAATTTCGCCCACATCCTTTTCCAATTCAACAGAATCATGAGTAAAAGCAGCCATTCCAACAGAATCATAGCCTCTGTATGTAAGCTTCCTTCCAGCTTGAAGCAGAATCTTTCCCAGATCTTGTTTGTGATCTTTAAAAATGATGCCGAAAATTCCACACATTTTCTTTTAGATAACCTATTTCCTTTGGTAGAATTTCTTTATACAAGTGACGAGGAATTCCTGTTGGTTCGTCGTCAATTCAGGATATATGGGTAAAGCCAGAACTTCGGAAGCAGCCTTCTCTGACTCGGGGAAATCTCCCTCTTTATATCCAAGATCAGCAAAACATTTCTGGAGATGGAGCGGTAGGGGATAATAGACAGCTGTAGCAACTCCCTTTTCTTTCAAGAATGCTTTTAAATCATCTCTGTCCTTTGCTCTCACAACATATTGATGGTAAGTATGATAGTCTTGAACGCCAGAGTCTCTATACACTGCTTCTGGGAGTTGAATAAGATTTTCTCCCACTAATCCCGATTCTTTGAATAATTTATTATAATGTGAGGCGTTTTCTCTCCTCTTTTGCTGCCATTTATCTAAATATTTGAGCTTTATTCTGAGGACAGCAGCCTGGAGTGCGTCAAGCCTGAAATTTCCGCCAACAATCTCGTTAAAATATTTATTTTTTGACCCGTGTCCTCTCAAGAGTTTTAGTTTCAGTGCTAAATCTTCTTTATACGTCAAAATCATTCCACCGTCACCATACCCCCCCAAATTTTTAGAGGGAAAAAAGGACAAAATACCTAAATCGCCAATTGTACTAGCTTTTTTCACACCATCAGGGAAAGGATACTCAGCTCCCACAGCCTGGGCTGCATCCTCAATCACGAATAAATCATATCTTTCTGCAAGAGCTAGGATAGGAATCATGTCTGCACACTGTCCATAGAGATGGACAGGAATGATGGCTTTAATCCTTGAATCTCCATGCCTGTGGTTCCCCTTTTTGAGTAACATTTCCAGGTTGTCAGGGTTTATGTTATAGGTAACCTTATCAATATCACAGAATACTATCCTTGCACCCAATCTGGAAATCGCACCTGCTGTTGCAAAAAAAGTAAAAGGAGTCGTCACTACTGCATCTCCCTGTTTTATTTCCAATGCCATTAGAGAACTGATCAGGGCATCAGAGCCGGAAGAAACTCCTACGGCATATTTTGCTCCGCTGTAAGCGGCTATTTCTTTTTCAAAGTTTTCAACTTCAGCGCCTAGAATGAATTTCTGTGATGAGATGACTTCTAAAATTTTTTGATCTATTTCCTTCTGAATACTTTTGTATTGAGCTTTGAGATCTAAAAACGGAATATCCATTATTTTACCCTTTTTAATGTAATCTTGGACTTAGCACTGTATTCAAAAATAAAATAATTGTCAATTTATACAGTAAGCATCTACTTTTAGTTTTGGCCATTGGTGCTTGGAATTTATTTGTAATTTGGTGCTCGGGATTTGGTACTTTTTGTTTTATTTTAGTATTTTCTTCAGCTTCTTCTTTTCGATTATCAACTGACCTTGATAAGAAACATAACTAAGGAGAATTAAAACACGTTCCTTCTCTGTAATTTCCTTTTTAAATATTCCCCTCATACCTTTTAGGGGGCCTTCCATGATCTCAATTTCATCGCCAATTTCCGGTTTTCCTCCGTATTTATCGAGCTCGATGAGTCCGTTGATTTCTCTTTTTTTTATCTCTTGAATAATTCTTTCTGAAATTGGAATAGGGCCCTTCCGACTCCCGACTATCCGTTTTACACCCCTTGTGTATTTTACCATCTGATATTGGGCAGGATAATCAAAATAAATGAATCCATATCCAGAAAAAAAAGGCTTTAACCTGTTCTCATGCATGTATTTAGGGGCGTATATTTTAAAACCTCCTGCAATGAATAATTTCTCTACTTGAAATTCTTTTTTTGGCTTTGTATTCAGAACATACCAGTCTTTCATGTCATCCTTTCATTCTTCAAAATTTCTCAGTCTAATTATACTCTTTCTCTATCAATGTCCTTATTTATTTTTCTTAAATACTTCATGGGCTTCTTCAGGGGATGCTTTCTCATGAACAACTGCCTTAACTGCCTTTATCATAGGTACAGGGTAGGGAGACTGCCAGATATTCCTTCCCATATCCACTCCTACTGCTCCTTTCTGGATAGCATCATAGGCCATTTTTAAGGCATCGAGTTCTGTTCCTGATTTGGGTCCGCCAGCAATTACAACAGGAACAGGACAGCTTTCAACAACTTTTTCGAATTCATCGCAATAATAGGTTTTTACAAAACTAGCACCTAATTCTGCAGCGATACGGCAGGAAAGCGAGAGAAAACGGACATCTCTTTTCCCCAGCTCTTTCCCGACTGCTGTTACCGCAAGAACTGGTATCCCGTATGGCTGGGCTTCATTCACGAGGCAGGACAGGTTAAGCAGAGTCTGGTGTTCATAATCAGTTCCCACAAAAATTGAAAGCGCAACAGCAGATACATTCAAACGCACGGCTTCTTCTATGGATGTCGTGATTCCTTCGTTAGCCAAATCTTTTCCGGTTATACTGGCCCCGCCTGAGACACGGAGAACAATCGGAATAATTGCTTCGGGATCGACAGAAGTCCTTAAAATTCCCCTGGTCAGCATCAGTGCATCTGCATAAGGCAAAAGGGGTTCAATGGTCGTTCGGGCATTTTCTAATTTGGTTGTCGGCCCTAAAAAATAGCCGTGGTCAACTGCCAGCATAACTGTACGTCCAGTTTCAGGCTTAATGATGTGAGATAGGCGATTTTTTATCCCCCAGTCCATGTTATCCTCCTCTCATAAAGATAAAATTCTGTCACTTTTGAGGCTCAATGATTACTTTCATGGAGTCTTGCGCATTTGACACGATCTGAAATCCTTGCACAGTCTCCTCAAGGGGCAAGCGATGAGTTATCATCTCCTTAACCTTGATCAAAGGGGACCGGATAAGTTCAAGTGCCAGCCAGGAATCCAAAGGGCTTGCTCCGTAAGAAGTTGTCAGTGTAACATCGTTTCGTGTAAAAAGATCGTTTATCGAAATAGGGATCTTTACATCAGGGTCAGTTAAAGCAAAAAACAGAACCGTCCCTCCCCTATCCACTGACTCGAGCGCCCGGATTTGAGCTTCCTTTGCTCCAGTGCAGACAAGAACAAGGTCTGCCAGCATTCCTCCCGTCATATGACGGAGACAAGCTCCAAAATCTTCAGAGGGTGAAATTGCCTCATCAGCTCCGAATCTTTTTGCGACTTTCGAGCGGAAAGGAACAGGGTCAACAGCTAAAATCCTTCCTGCTCCTGATACTCTGGCAAGATGAATATTCAAAAGTCCTGCAATCCCGCAGCCAATCACGAGCACACTTTGTCCTGGTTTCAAACCAGCAATCCGAAGGGCTCTTACAACACAGCCAAGGGGTTCATGGAAAGTAGCTTCTTCATAAGTCAATTCTTCAGGAATGATAAACACCCCTCTGTCTACATTAATGGAAGGAATACGGATGTATTCAGAAAAACCTCCTGGATCAAAATTCGTCCGTCGCAGTGTATCACATGCTGTATGATGCCCGGTGAGGCAATAATGACAAGTATTACAGGGAACGTGATGTGAAACAACAATACGGTCTCCATTTTTAAACTTTTCAACGCCTTCTCCAATTTGAACGACATCACCTGCGACTTCATGTCCTAAAACAAGAGGGGCCTTTTTCACACGATACCATTCCAAGACATCACTCCCGCAGATTCCACTGGCTTCGACTCTCATGAGGAGCTCCCCTGGTCCAATATGAGGAACAGCTATCTCTTCGATTCTGATGTCATTGTTGTTATAGTACATTGCTACACGCATGAATTCTTTCCATCTTAAGGTTTTCATGTACTATGTATAAACTCCCTGAAAAAAAGTCAAGCCATTACTGACCTGACTAGGAGTTCCCTCGTTATTTTTCTATCAGTTTGGCTACAAATCACAAATTCCAAAATCCCAAACGAATTAAATAAAGATTTAGTAACTTCTCAATAAGTGTGGGTAGTAGCTATGGATTCCCGCCTCCGCGGGAATGACGATTGAGTGTAAGTGTCTGTCATTCCTGCACCTGCTACCCGCCTTCGCGGGCACAAGCTTCGCAGGTGTAAACTTGTCCCCGCCTCCGCGGGAATGACGATTGAGTGTAAGTGTCTGTCATTCCTGCGAAAGCAGGAATCCAGTGATTAGTCACAAATATAATCTACTCCCAATTATTGAGAACCTACAAAAATAAAGAAAAAAATGGGGGGAAACTGAAGTTTTTTCTAATTGCTGTATTTATATTTATAGTTATGGGCTAAGGTTTCTTCAATGATATTATGCAGTTCTTTTTCTCCAAAAGGTTTACTTATAAATCCAAAATGCATTGTTTTCTTTACTCTGTCCATCGTAGAATTATCTAAATAAGCAGTGAGATAAACTACAGGGATTCGTAAGCTCTTGTAAATCTGATTGGCAGCACTCACACCATCTATATTCCCTTTTATTTTAATATCCATCAAGATTAAATCAGGAAGCATTTTATACGCTTTTTTTATTGAATCTTCTCCGGATGATACTACGCCAGAAATTTTATATCCTAGATTTTCAAGCATAAATCGGATGTCCATGGCAATGATATTTTCATCCTCGACAATTAATATATTGGGACTTTTTTCCAGAATTAATCCATACATTTTATTTACCTCTACCTTTCAGAGATTAATGCATCTTTTAAGATAATTTAGTCGAATAATTGGTATAAAAATTGAAAATAGTACAAAGTCTGCTTTTCATTATAGAACCTTTGTATCATTGACAAGACAAAGGGCATATTTTACTATAAAGATAATAAAATGTGATTTGGACGGAAAATGTACGACATCGAAATTAACATCTACCGCGTTTTTAATCGCAAAACCGGGCGGGATTTCCTATTCCTGCTTTCCCTCACTAATTATCACTCAAAGAAATCCTGACTAAAAAGAGGGAAATCATGACCAAGAAAAACAAAACAAGAATACTGCATCTTTTAAATAAAATGCGCGGTGTTCCGATAATTGAGCTGGATTTAAGGAAATACAAGGAGATTCTTTCCAAAATCAATGAGTTAAACCTGGAAAAGGTTTCGGATAGAGCGCTCAAGAAAATGTCTGTCTACCTCATTAAACAAGCAAGGCAAGGAGTTCCCCTAGACGATTTGTTAATTGAGGCCTTTGCCCTTGTCCGTGAAACAGCATGGCGTACGATAGGATTGCGGCCCTTCGATATCCAGGTCATAGCTGGAATCGTCATGTTTCAAGGCAAACTCGCTGAGATGAACACCGGAGAAGGGAAAACTCTGGCTGCTGTCTTCACGGCTTACTTGAACGGTCTTGCTGGTAAAGGTGTGCACATACACACTTTTAACGATTATCTGGCGCGCAGGGATGCTTTGTGGATGGGACCTATTTATAAGTTTCTAGGACTGAGTGTAGGATGTATCCAGGAAGGGATGCCTCCTAGCAACCGTAAAAAAGCTTATGCCTCTGATATCACATATGCTACAGCCAAAGAAGCTGGCTTTGATTACCTTCGTGATCATCTATGTTATAAAAAGGAAGATCTTGTTCATGGGGATTTCCATTTTGCTATTATTGACGAGGCAGATTCGATTCTGATTGACGAATCCCGTGTTCCTCTCGTTATTGCTGGAGCCACAGGCAAACTGGATACGGATCCCAGCTATCTAGCTGAGATAGTCAAAGGCCTCAGAGACGGGATTGATTTCGATACAGATGAAGGGAAAAGAAATATTTATTTGACAGATTCGGGATTAGAGCGTATTGAAAAAATACTCGCTTGTGGAAATCTCCATGATTCTAATAATCTTGATTTATTGACCAGGTTGAATCAAGTACTCCACGCCGAGTTCCTCCTGCACCGAGATATCGATTACATTGTGAGAAATGGAAAAGTAGAGATTGTGGATGAGTTTACAGGTAGGGTTGTTGAAGATCGGCACTGGCCAGACGGCCTTCAAGCTGCAGTCGAAGCCAAAGAAAAACTCCATCTAGGCTCAGGAGGTTCAATCCTCGGCTCAATAACTCTGCAGCATTTTTTACGGTTATATCCAAAAATGTGTGGAATGACCGCTACTGCTCACCCCGCTGCTTCGGAGCTATATGAATTCTACAATTTGAAAATCGTTGTTATTCCTCCTAACCGACCCTGTGTCAGAGAAGACTTCCCAGATGTTATCTTTACCCATAAAGAGGCCAAGACAAAGGCATTAATAGCAGAGATCAAACATTGGCACGCCATCGAAAGACCAATTCTTGTGGGAACGGCAAGCGTTGAAGAATCAGAAGAGTTAGCTTTGTCTCTCAAAGAGGCCGGTATCATGTGCCAAGTTCTTAATGCGAAAAACGATGAATTAGAGGCGAGAATCATAGCCAGAGCCGGTTCACCTGGTACAGTGACGATCTCAACCAACATGGCCGGCCGGGGAACAGATATCAAACTTGGAGGGGATAAAGAGCAGGAACGGGATAAAGTTGTGAAGCTCGGCGGATTATATGTAATTGGTACGAATCGGCATGAGAGCATCAGGATTGATAACCAGTTGCGTGGACGGGCTGGTCGTCAGGGAGACCCAGGGGCCTCCCGTTTTTTTATCAGCCTTGAGGATAATTTTATCGAACGATATAGAATCCAAAATCTCTTTCCAAAAAATATTCGCAGCCTGAGGCAGGACTCCCCTATTGAGAATCCTTTTGTTAATCGAGAAATTGCAAGAGCACAGCGTATCATAGAGGGAGAGAACTTTGAAATCAGAAAAACACTCTGGCGATATTCCTCTCTTGTTGAAAAACAACGGGAAATGGTCCAGCGCAGACGTCAAGAAGTTCTCCTTGATGAATCTCACTTAGATTTGCTTTCGGAAAAATTTCCCGAGCGCTATTCAGAGCTCGAATCTTGGTTGGGAAAGGATCTGATGCAAAAAATAGAAAAACAGATCACAATATTCCAAATAGATCGCTGCTGGGCCGAACACCTCGCGAGAACTTCCGATGTTCGAGAAAGTATCCATCTAATGAGTGTAGCAGGAAAATCTCCACTTGATGAATTCCATAAGATCGCGGTCAATGACTTTCGGGAATTCGAGCAAAGAATTGATGCCGAGATCATCAATATATTCAAATCACTCCCTATCACAAAAGAAAGCATCAATTTGGACAATGAAGGTATCAGAGGACCATCTTCAACCTGGACTTACCTCATCAACGACAATCAATTTGAAGAGATGCTTAAAGGGAGCAACATTGGATTCAATGCTGCCGCAGCAGGATTCTATGGGCCACTCTATATTGTTTTGAAGCTTTTTCAAAGATTTTATCGGAAAAAGAAGGGTTAATTCGCGCCATTTTTCCTAGATTGACCCTTTTTTTCATGTATGTTATTTTAACCTGAACGCATTCAGACAGAATCGGTGAATAATTGAGAAAAAATCGACGGCGCGTAAAAAACCAACCCAAATCTATACAAATCTTTATAAGGGATTATAAATCATGAAAGCTAAAACCTCATTTACTCTCATTATTATCTTCCTTATTACGGTGACTTGCCTCTTTGTCAAAGCCCAGGAATCTGAAGAACCAAAGAGCCCTATCCTTGACTCATGGGAACAATACTTAAATCTTAAAAAAGATTCAGAATTCGGCCTGCAATGGATTTCTATCGGACCTGTCATGAATTCGGCAAGGGTTGAAGCTGTTCAGTGTGATCCAACCCACCAGGGAACTATGTATGTTGCCTTTGGCTCGGGGAACCTATGGAAAACCACAAACCACGGCCTAACCTGGAATCCTATCTTTGAGAACCAGTCAGCTCTTGGTATCGGCGACATAGCACTGGCACCTTCAAATCCCGATATCATCTGGCTTGGCTCAGGAGAAAGCCTCAAAAAGGCAAGGAATTTCACTATGCCGGGCACTGGCGTATTTCGCTCTGATGATGGAGGTAATACGTGGAAAAACATGGGGCTTCATGATTCATATCATATTGGTGAGATTGCAGTTCATCCAAAAAACCCGGATATAGTCTTTGTAGCAGTAATGGGGCATTTCTGGTCAACCAACAAGAATCGAGGGCTTTACAGGTCAATTGACGGAGGGAAAACATGGGAACACGTTCTTTGTGTTAACGAGCGCACAGGAGCCAACGATGTTGTTATTGCCCCATCTGATCCGAATATCGTCTACGTCTCTATGTGGGAAAATAATCCCGGCATATACGGAAAAGAAAGCGGAATATATAAAAGTACAGACAGCGGCAAGACATGGGCCAGGCTAAAAGGCGGTTTTCCAGACGGCCCTAAAACAGGCCGAATCGGCCTTGCTGTATCCTGGTCCAACCCTGATAAAGTCTATGCCCTTTTGGACAACCTGAATAAAAAAAGGAATCTTGCAGCAGAAGTATACCGTACCCTTGATGGAGGCAAAACCTGGGAAAGAACTCATAAGGATGAACTTTTGATCTTTCCGGGCATTGGGTGGTATTTTACCGACTGTTATCTGAACCCCAAGAACGATGAAGAGATCTTTGCACTTGGCGTGAGGATCGCACACAGTACTGATGGAGGTAAAAGATTTGAACTGATCGGTGGAGATGTGTTTCATATATTCCCAAGCCCGGCCGATCCCCTGCACCTCGACCATTGTGAGCTATGGATAAATCCTCTCAACCCTAATCACCTGGCTCTTGGGAATGACGGAGGTCTATATGTAAGTTATGACAAAGGTAAATCCTGGATGCATTACAATAACATTCCAGCCGGGGAATTTTATGACATTTCCGTTGATAATCAAGATCCCTATTACGTATACGGCGGTGTTCAGGATGACTCATCAGTATTTGGCCCTGCAAAAGAATGGAAGCCCAAATACCCTGATGGGTGGAAATATGTCTGGATCGATGCATGGTCTGGAGGCGACGGCTGTTTCACGATACCCGACCCGGAAGACCCGAATACAGTTTATTTTTCGTCACAATACGGGGGAGTAATGCGTAAGAATATGAAGGCTGACCGTTCTGTGTCAATACGCCCCAGACTGCTCAAAGGGCATAAAGGAAACCTGGCTTATACTTTTGTAGCCCCATATTTTATTTCTCTGCATAATCATCTAACACTTTATCATGCCGGCAACTATGTTTTTAAAAGCCTGAATAGGGGTGACTCCTGGAAGCTTATCAGTCCTGACCTGTCAAAGTCATCATATAAAGAGAAGATATCCATTGCAATGGGCGCCATCGCCGAATCCCCCCTGGAGCCGGGACTTCTTTATGCAGGAACCGATAGAGGAGCTTTCTGGGCTACCAATAATGACGGCATAGAATGGACAGAACACTCCAAAGGGCTTCCAAACAGGTATATCAGGAGCATCTGCCCTTCCCGATTTAACAAATCAAGAGTCTATATTGCTATCACAGGCATCAATGATGATGATCTAAAGAAATACCTTTTTGTTTCGGAAGATTACGGAAAAACCTGGAAATCAATCACCTCTAACCTTCCCGACGAAGTAGCATATGTCATCCTGGAAGACCCCGTGAGTGAAAATATTCTATATGCCGGTATGTACAGGGGGGTTTACATATCTACGGACCGTGGTCAAACCTGGTCCTTGCTGGGCCCTGAAATGGCAGCAACATGTATCTCCGACCTTGTCATCCAGGAGAGGGAAATGGATCTTGTGGCAGGGACACACGGCAGAGGAATCTACAAAATGAATATAAGGCCTATTCAGCAGGCATTTGAAAAAGGCAATCCTCAGAGCCATGTTCTTTTTAAAACGCCAGTTGCACGCTTCCCCTGGATCAACGACACCCACCGGGACCCAAAGTACAGTACAGTAGAAAAGGTTCCGATTACTTTTTATCTTATGAAAGATGCAGAGGTTACTATCAGCGTGAAAAACAAGAAAGGTAAGCTCATCTGGTCCTTTACTTTTATGGTCCGCAGAGGCTTCAACCAGTTCAGATGGGACCTTGTAAGAGAAAAAGTAGATAGTCCTCAACCCTATTTTGTTCACTATTACAAATTTGCCACTCCTGGGACTTATGAAATTCAGATTTCTGGTGATGAAATTGACCTGAAGGGCAAACTTACCATCATTGAGCGCAAATCACCGGATCTTTAAACCTTGCAGCTTCTCTTTTTCTTCAATTGTTATTGCGAAGCTCCCGTAGGGAGCGTGGCAATCTGCTGCGTGTGTCATTGTGAGGAGTGAAACGACGCGGCAATCCCATCCTGTAGCGCTGCACAATGAGATTGCTTCGTCACTAAGTTCCTCGCAATGACGGGCGGGTGTGTCATTGTGAGGAGTGAAACGACGCGGCAATCCCATTCAATGGCGCTACACTTTGGGATTGCACAGCCTGTTCCGAGCGAAGCGAAGGAATCTTCTAAGTTCCTCGCAATGACGGGCGGGTGTGTCACTTTTTTCACTTAAATTTGGCATGGATTATGCAACTTGACACATTAAGGGCTTTACCATATCTTATTAAAAAAAGAAAGGAGGCAATTAATGTTTGTGAAAGCTATTGACGATGTGAAAACTATTTCTTATGCTGAAGGCGTACAAAAACGCGTAATTATTGGTCCTAAGGAAGGGGCGCCCAATTTTGTTATGCGAGTCTTCGATGTTTCACCAGGCCATAGTAGTATGTACCATACTCATAACTGGGAACACGAAGTATTAATTCTCAGCGGTGAAGCGATTTTAATAAATGCAGAGGAAAAGGAAATCCAGTTAAGACCTATGGATGCCATCTTTATCTCTCCTAACGAGAAACACTGTTTAAAGAACACAGGAAAAGAAATACTACGTTTTTTATGCATGGTGCCGATATCGGGCGAAGACACACCGTAATTCTAACTTATTAAACTTAAAAAATGGAAAAATTATTTAGCAACGAAAAAAAAATTGTTATTCTTAAGCTATTTTCAAAATAGGAGGATAGATGAAAAAGATCAATCTTCGCGAGTTAATCAAGGATATTAAAGAACCGTGGGAGCCTCGCGATATTACTTTTATTAATGAGACTGCTCTCAGAATTGCCAAAATTGATGGTGCTTATGACTGGCATGTCCATCAGAACGAAGATGAATTATTCATGGTCCTTAAGGGTAAAATATTTATTGATACTGAGAATGATTCTACTGAACTTAATGAAATGGAGTGTTATTTAGTTAAAAAAGGGATAAGGCATCGTTCGCGTTCGGAAAAGCCTGCATGGATATTATTGATTGAACCGAAATTGACAGCAACTAAAGGGGAATAAACATAGAGATTTCTTTTCACTTAATGCGTGGCGTGCAGGAAAAGAAATACTATGTTTTTTAGTAACTTCTCAATAACTATGAAGCCATCTGATATAATTCAAGTCCGCTCCTATGGCAACAGTGGTCCGTATGTGGTCTTACTTCATGGGGGACCTGGTGTCCCTGGAGATATGGCTCCGCTTGCCCGTCATCTGTGTAACCAGTTTCGGATACTCGAACCCCTGCAGCGAATCAGTGGTGATGTTCCGCTCACAGTAGCTCGTCATGTTTCAGATCTGTATGATGTGCTCCAAGACCCAGTGCAGGAGGGGCCTGTACGTCTCGTAGGTCATTCATGGGGGGCAATGCTAGCGCTCACCTATGCTGCTCGTTACCCGGATGAAGTTGACCGTGTCGTAATCATCGGCTGTGGCACATTCGACAAACGCTCTCGGAAAGCCTATCAGACCCATATGGCGCAACGTATGAACTCCAATGATCGGCGTCACATCAATAATCTTAAGGCTCAACTCGCAGTGGAAAAAGGTCGCCAACGCCGGAATGAATTGTTCGCGGAATTCGGTGCCATATATACTCGCATTCAGTCCTTCAATTCTCTTGTGACCAACTCGGAGGTGTTGAACTACGACGAGGGCGGCTTCAGCGAGACTTGGAAGGATGCGATATCTCTTCAAGACCGGGGTGTCCAGCCTGCGGAGTTTAAGCGTATCCAGGCTCCCGTCATAATGATCCAAGGCGATGAGGATCCCCACCCGGGATCATCGATCTATAGGTCTATGACGCCATTCATCCGGGATATTCAATACCGGGAGCTGTCGCGATGCGGCCATATTCCATGGATTGAGCGCGATGCAAAAGACGAGTTTTATGAGCTTCTGACGGAATGCCTTAGATAAAGCTTTAGACAACAGTCCTTTTCATAACTCCCTCAAATTTCTCTTTTCTTAGAAAGAACTTTTCCGGATGCTTTTTCGTTTATTATAATGAATTAAAAGAACAAAGGAATGATCTATGTTAAAAAACTATATCAAGATAGCTCTTAGGAATCTGCTTCGTAATAAATTGTATTCCATATTGAATATTATAGGGCTGGCTATCGGCATTGCATGTTGTATTTTGATAATGCTATATGTTCAGGACGAACTCAGCTTCGACAGATTTCATGAGAAGGCAGACAGAATTTATAGGGTAAGCACCTATTTTGCTATTAAGGACCGAATTATGAATTTCGCCACAACTGCGCACGTCCAGGGCTCTATGTTTAAAGAAGGATATCCTGAGGTTGAAGACTATGTCCGGTTCAATGACTATGGGTCGCGCAGAGTTATTCGGTACAAGGATAAAACATTTACTGAAGAAAAATTTATATGGGTGGATAATTCAATTTTTGATGTCTTTTCCTTTAAACTGATAAAAGGCAATCCAAAAGACGCTCTTGTCAAACCTAATACTGTTGTTATCACTGAAGAAATGGCAGAAAAGTATTTTGGCAATGAGGACCCAATAGGGAAAAACCTTCGGGTGCACAGCGATACGTTATACATGGTCACTGGTGTCATTGAAAATGTACCAAAGACATCGCACATCCGACCGGACTTTTTTGCTTCTTTCATTACGCTTGACCTGAAACCATCCGGCAATGTCGCTGGAGATTTAATGGGTAATGTAGATTACTATACTTATATACTTCTCAAGAAAGGGACGGATTATAAAGAACTCGAACAAAAATTCGTCGGATTCACAGATAAACATCTTGGTGCCCTTATGAAGAGCTTCGGGGGAACGGCAAAGTATGAGCTTCAACCCCTCACAAGTATTTACCTGCATTCAGATAAGGAAAACGAATTGGAACGCACCAGTGATATCACTTATGTTTATCTTTTTTCTGGAATCGGGCTCTTTATACTTCTTCTTGCCTGTTTGAACTTTATGAGCCTTTCCACTGCACGTTCAGCTAATAGGGCTAAAGAGGTTGGACTGAGAAAAGTTGTCGGCGCTCATAGGCACCAGCTAATCCGACAATTTATAGGCGAATCTATGATCTTAACATTTATCGCCATTATTATATCATTTCTGCTTGTGTTCTTTTCCATGCCGGTTTTCAATAGTATTTCTGGAAAAGATCTGGCTATGAGTTATTTTTCCAGTCCTCTACTTTTAATAGGGCTGTTCGGGCTTTTCATCATCGTTAGTATTATCGGAGGAAGTTACCCGGCATTCTTTCTTTCTGCCTTTCGTCCTGTAGAGGTTTTGCAAGGAAAACTCAAAAGAGGAGCAAAAAGCTCAATTCTTAGAGTCGCCCTTGTATCGCTTCAATTCACTGTATCTATTGTGCTTATCATTGGAACACTCATCGTAAGCAAGCAATTAAATTTCATCCGCAATAAAAAATTAGGCTATGACAAGGATCACGTTATTGCTCTCAGGATACGGAGTGAAGAAACCCAGAAAAAGTATGAGATGATCAAGAATGAACTACTGAGGCATCCCAATACCCTCAATGTCTCTGCTTCCTCGAGTCTTCCATTAGGGAGGAACAGTTTTAGCGCACATCATGCTGTTGGGAAACCACAAGGTGAGTTGATTATGCTTTATTCACAGATCGTTGATGATAACTTCATCGATACCTACAAAATGGAAATTATTCAAGGCCGAAATTTTTCAAAAAATCACCCAACAGATCCCCAGGAAGCCATCATTATCAACGAAGCTGCGGTAAAAAAATTAGGGTGGCAGGACAATCCCGTAGGCCATGAAATTGAAGCTTTTATGTCTCTTGAGTCGAGAAAAAAATACAGGATTATTGGTGTTGTGAACGATTACCACTTTCAATCACTTCATGATGAGATTCAACCGCTTGTTCTGTACAACGCTTCCCCTTATGGTGGATATTATTACTTAATCTCTATGCGTACCAGACCGGAAAATATACAGGAGACCATTGCATATCTCAAATCAAAGTGGGGGGAATTTGATTCCCAGTATCCTCTTGAGTTTGTCTTTGTTGATGACCAGTATGATTCTCTTTACAGGACTGAAGAACGTTTAGGCCAGCTTTTCGGTTATTTTACAGTGCTTGCCATTCTCATCGGTTGTCTGGGCCTATTCGGCTTAAGTGCGTTTAGCGCTGAACAGCGCACTAAAGAGATTGGTATCAGAAAGGTGCTTGGTGCAACGATTCCAGGTGTAATCATGCTGTTGGTTAGAGAATTTATAAAATGGGTGATACTGGCGGTCCTGATTGCCTGGCCAGTAGGTTATTATATCATGTACAAATGGTTGCAGAACTTTGCCTATAAAACAGGTCTGGGATTTGACACTTTTTTACTAGCGGCATTGCTTGCCCTTACAATTGCAATAATTACAGTCATCTATCAGGCTGTCAAGGTTGCATTGGCCAATCCGGTCGATTCGCTTCGGTATGAATGAATATTTACAGCCTCCTTAAAGCAATGATTTTTTTGGCAAAATTACCGTTCTAAGGCAAAAAACAGGGCAATTTTTGTAAGTTCAGAACTCATGACATTATACAGGGAGGACGGCACCTATACCAGTCAAAAATAGGGGGAACTACAGGTAAAGTGGTAAATTTATGTGATGCGACATAATTAACACGCAAATAAAACTTGACAAAGG
>Ga0209979_1000096_pt1 | contig 152174 bp, 128 predicted proteins | sample AnhtaG_FD_183114 | JGI IMG/M metagenome (GOLD analysis project Ga0209979, IMG submission 183114) | Deep subsurface microbial communities from Anholt, Denmark to uncover new lineages of life (NeLLi) - Anholt_01485 metaG (SPAdes) (version 2) | ecosystem: Environmental > Aquatic > Marine >...
CACAACATAGGCAACCTCCTTGAGAGTTTGACGTTTATCAGATTCTCAAAAAATATCATCTCTCTTGGGCGTTGCCTAATCTTTTCCCGCCAAAGGCGGGTTGTATGATTTGTATTTGGTCTCTACAGAGAGTAATGTAGAAAGTGCTTGACAAGGTTGCATAAATGATTATATTATATAATATAAATGGAATGGATTTCCCCAGAAATCGGGTTAGGGCCATTGCTTCCCGTTGGTGTTCTTCACCAACGGGAGATGAACGGCGTGTGAAGCCTGCCAGCCATGGAACACCCGCCTTAAGCAGGAGTTAAAAAGTCTATAAAAGTTTAAATAACTAAAATCATTGCAAATCATTTGTAACCCTTTTGAATCCTATTTGGAAGGAGGAAATCATGAAAATACTAAAATCAATTCTTTACACCGCCTTTGCACTACTTATATGTACAGAAATCATTTATGCTCAAGATTTTAAGATTGCACCAAATACAACTCTCCCCGAAGGGAGCAATTTCTTTAACGTAAGTACAGCATCTGATCCAAACAATGGTTTTCTTGTCACATGGATTAATGAATATCATTCAGGTGCCAGTTTTTTGTTAAGGAATTATGCTTGTCGTATATCAAAAACAGGAGAGATGTTGGACTCTACAGCGATTTTTCTATGTAAAGGTAACTGGCCGTATACTTGTCCAAGTGTGGTTTTTGCAGGGGGCAACTGGATTATTGCTGGCAGTCAAGGTAGTCTTTATGAATACGTTGGAGCAATTAGGTTGAGCCCATCGGGAACAGTTTTAGATTCGTTACCCGTGAATATATGCTGGTCGATTGGAATGGCTACAATTAAATACCCTACCATCGCAACTAATGGTCAAGAGATTTTATGTGTTACGGGTATTGCAGGTGAGGGGATTTATGGATCTATATTTGACTCTGATTTGAACACTGTGGTAGATAGATTTCTCATACTTTCGCAAGGTTTAGTATATTCTATGCCCACAGTCTGCACAAATGGAAATAATTTTTTCATAACTTTTCTAAACTGGGATGATAATAAAGTTAAATTAGTGATAGTAAATCCAGAAGGACAAATCTTATCAACTCAGGATGTATATGAAAAAGTCAATGTTTTATCTTATTTTGGTTTTCCTACTATAACTACTTTGAATGATACTACTTATATTACTTATCTCGATGCCTCAGCATTGTGGATAAAAAGATATTCTTCTGATGGTAATCCGATAGATTCAAGCCCAGTTAAAATTGTCGAATCTCCAGACTTTGATCTTTTAGTGCAAGAACTAGATATAGGTCGTCGAGCTCCTGGATATACAGATTTGGTATGGGCAAACGAATGTTTTTGCTTTTTTTGGCCAAGGATGTCAGATCCTGGAATATCAATGATGAGCTTCAAACCTGATTTATCGACAGGTAATTACCAACCTGTTCTTTTAAATAGTCAATGCCGAATATGCTTCGAACTTCATTGGGACGACTGGCCAGGGAGGGATTCATATTCACTAATACGGGCATCATCTCTTGGAGACAAAGTTCTAACAGCCTGGATAGATGAGAGAGAAGGAAACACGAGAGTTTATGGAAATTTTTTCGATGTTAATGAATATACTGGAATTGAGCAGGAAGAGAATCAGATTATGATACCCGAAGATTTTTCAATCTCCCAAAATTATCCAAATCCTTTTAACCCCTCTACCACGATTGAATTTTCCATTTCCCACTCCAGTGAGGTCTCGCTAACGGTTTACAACTGTCTGGGACAAAACGTTGCCACTCTGGTTTCGGAGAAACTTCCGGCCGGTAGATACAAAACACAATGGACGGCTGGAAACGTTGCGAGTGGAGTTTACTTTTGTCGTTTGCAAGCTGGGGCATTTACGGAGACAAAGAAACTCGTTGTGCTTAAATAAGAAAATACGATTATATAAAACAATTTAATCGACTGAATATTTGTGCCTTCCGGTTCTGTCAGGTCTTGCCCAGCGGGTGTGACCTGACAGTTTGGCAATCAGTAATAGGTCAGGAGCCCCGTGCTCCTGGGACTATTCATTTGTCAGGTACGCGGGGTACCTGGCAGAGGAGGCTGGCTGTTCAGACAGGCACGGGGCTTATCCGGAAACCAGATAATCAGTAGTTAGGTCGACATATTTGTCCGAAATCAGGAAAGCAATTACTTGGTGAAACTTTTAAAAGGAGGTAACCCGATGAGAAATCTGAGCCTTTTTTTATCCCCACTCTTGATCATTCTCATATTAACAGCATCATGCGATAATAAATCTAAAAATAACGATCAGAGCAATGCTCCCGCTTTGAAAATGCCCGATGATGTGAAAATACTTGTAGAAAAGTTAGAATCTAGTGATCCTAATATTAGGGTTGAGGCTCTCAAGGAACTCGGAGAAATGGGCTCAAAAGCAATTTCAGCCATTCCACATCTTGTTGAGCTACTTAATGATAGTAGTAAAGTCAAGAAGTTAATCTTACCCGAGAAAGGTATATACCTAATCAGTGATGTTGGAATAGAATCCAAAGATGCATTAGTAAAAATTGGTGACCGTTCCGTTGATCCCTTAATTAAGGCTTTATCGGACAGCAATCCTAATGTTAGATGGAAGGCTGTATTGGCATTAAGAGATATAGGTGACAAGCGAGCTGTTGAACCTCTTATTCTATGTTTGACAGACGAAAGTAGCGACGTCAGATGGAGAGCAGCATCGTCCTTGGGAGAATTAAAAGATGAAAGAGCATTAGAACCACTTAAATCAGTTCTTAATGATCCCGATCAAGAAGTGAGGGAAAAGGCTGAAAAAGCGATATCACTTATCACTAGTCCGTAGGTCAGGTGCCCCTCGCACCTGACACTGTTAAAGGTTGCGTTAGGAGCTTACTTTTCATAAAACAAAGACCCCCTCTCCTTATTCCTCTCCCCATTGGGGAGAGGATATTAAGCTTTCCCTCTCCCCTTGGGGAGAGGGTAGGGTGAGGGGGTCTTCAAAATAAGTCAAGACTTTTCCTGACATGGCATAATCGAATAAATAATTCAAATTAAAAGTCCGTAGGTCAGGTGCCCTGAGCACCTGACACCACTAATATCGGCAATTCCTTAACTTCAATGGTGAAAATGACAGCTCCCCTATTTATGGGGGATGAATATATGCTGTATGCACATAAACTCCCCTTGTGGGAGAAGAATAATCTCTCTGGAGCACCGCCGAATGGCTGAAAAAAATTTTAAAACAACCACCAGTAAGGTCAGTAAGGTCAGAAATACCAGTTTCGTACGTCAGGAGCCCTGAGCTCCTAATCTACTAACTACGTTGCGGGATACATTTTCAGCACCTTCTGGATGTATCGGGTGTGCAATCTCTCATGATCAACCAGTCTCCTTAAAACCTTTCTTGCGGTCCATAGATCACAAATTGGACTCTTATATTTGCCTGGTTGAAAGATACCTCTCATCTTATCTTTGGGAAGATTGCGCAAGGAATTAACCACCATCTCTCTGGTATAATTAAGCAATTCGAATACATCTTTCGGATAGTTTTCCGGCAATTCAATATTGAGGTGGGTTATATACCATGGTTCAACATAAGCAATATGCTTCAAGCAGTTTCTTACTGTGCGGGGTTTGTCTGGAGGTTTAAAGCTAAGTTGTTTTCCAGTTAATTTAGAGACTAAGTTAAGCAAATCTTTACGAGAGTAATTCATTAACCGAATAGTTCTTTTAATATCATCTTTCTTTACAGGAGGAACTTCAGACCAGAATAGTGGCTCAGGCTTACCTGCTTTAGCAGGATTGTAATCTACTCTTAGCATCTCGGCAATTTCAATTTCTATGTTATGCCTCTTATCTTGAGCTTTCTCTTCATGTTTCTTCAGCCACTCAAACCATTCATCTATAGCAATTCTCACCTTCTCTAAGGCTCTTTTTTTTGTCTGTGCAAAAACCCAACACCCCGGACAGTCTGGAACAAACGCTCCTGTAGCTTCTGGTCCCGCCTCAAGACATACAGATATTTTCGAAATCATGTTTTATTCCTCTGCATAAGCATAGATCAATCTTCCATGATAATTACAGACTTACCAAGCTTTGCAATTGATAAGCTAACCTATAAACCAGCATGGTAGCCGCACCCTTCAGGGTGCGAAAAATGTGCGCCCCGCCAGAGGCGGGGCGGCTACCGATAAGCACCCTGTCTATATAACTCCCCAGCCTAGCAAAGATAAGTAAACGAACACATGAGAATCCATCGACCGTTTCTGTCTGATTTCGGATCCTACGTATCCGAGAATATCAGCACCGTTTAGAACATCAAACCAAAGCTTTAAGCCGTCTAACCAAATGTTGAGCCAATCCAATGACCAACATAGTGGGTTATGATTATTACCACCACAGCGATGAGCAAATGTTCGCCCACTACTTTCCAGGGTTTTTCATCCTGTCCTTTGGCCAAGTAAAAACTAAAAATTGACAACATAGATAGCCCCCATACTATGCTAACCGTAATTGCCGTGGTGAGAGGAAATAACAGAATAGGAATGACAAATGTCATGGCAAAGATGAACTTAGCTACAAAGGTACAGATAGTCGATTCCCATATCTCTTTGGTGGTGTGCTTATTCTCAGATTCTTCGGAAACATGAATACCCAAAGCATCCGAAAATGCGTCTGCTATCGCTATGGTCAATATACCTCCGAGAACCACCAGCTTTGAATGAGTCCCAGAATGCAAACCCACCATCAGTCCAAGCGTGGTGATTATTCCTGAAGTTAAACCGAAACTCAGGCCCGTTTTAAGAGAATGCCTCATCATGAGAGCTTGACTCCTATTATTTGACGTGGGAAAATATTAATTAGTGAAAAAGTCAAATATATTTCCAAGCATATTGCTCTTGGCTTTGAAGATTTCGGTATATTTGCATCTTGAACAGGTAATGGTTGTAAAACGCCTGCTTTGTACATCAAAGATCTTAGTCCAGAACCCACCTGCCGCACGAAATTCACCTATTTCATATTCGGTATTTGAACATTTTGGACATGTGTAGTTCAATCGCTCCATGTCTTCACCTCCTGAATTATGTGATGACAGATAACGTTTTGCGGATAAAAGAAGTCCCGCCTTATCGGGATTCGGGGACATCTTTCCTGTCCGCCTCTGGAGGAGATTTCCCTTTTATCCGCCGTTATCCGCAGTCGGCGAAGGGAATGCTTTTTCCTCCAGATTAGCCAACCAGAGAATGTTTCTTATCACAATATCGTAGGTTCTTCTTCTAAGCTCCGCGTGTAGCCCGGTCAGTATTATCCTACCCTTTCCATAAGTGGATGAGACCTGAGCCGCCTTCCCTCTTAGGCTCCCGTTTGGGAATACCCAATCATCAGCGTAAACAATATCAATGCTTACAGGGGGCACACTTTCTTTGTCGCCTGGACCTGGTGTTGCAATCATAAAAGCCCAATTTGCCTTTAAAATTTGCTTTGCATACGGCTTGAGCGCTGATATCCCCGTCTCAGTGAAGTAGAAGTTGACCGGAGAGAAAAGGATTCTAAAGAATAAGGTTCTTATCTTCCAATTGCCAATCTTCTCCATAGCACTTAAATCGGTATAGACATTCACTACTCCTAAGAATGGCTCTAAACGCGCGACCCTTCCCACCTGTTTTATAAAGACTTTTTCCAATCTGGGAGAAAGGTGAGCAAATCCCAATGTTCCAAAGGATCCGTCCCCACAGATACCAAGATAGTTTCCACCATTGGCGATATAATCCCGGATTCTCTCCCGAAACTCTTCTTTGGCATGCCATGTCCCACTTCCACCCGGGCCAATAAGAATGTCAAATCCATCTCTCTCCAATCTTCCTGAAATAATGTCATCCTCATATCGCACTGTAAGATCAAATCTGAAGCCATAGTTTACTTCTCCCCACTTCAAACACGATCTCCAAACACGTTTCATCAAAAAGCTCACATCCCAGAGGTCGTAACTTTGGAGCATTAATGCGATCTTTAATTTGCTTGATTTGAATTGTTTTGTGCTATTCTTCATCGTGTTAACCATTCCGAAGACGATTGCGTATAACGGAAGGCGCATTTGCTAAGTTGCTCGGTCAAGGCGAGCGAAGGTTCCGCCCATTAGAGCGAAACCGAGTGAGTCAGAAGCCCGCTGTTATGCGAAGGCCTGAGCCAATACTCTAAAAATGCTATTATAAATCATCGTAAAATCTTATCCATAATGTTTTTGAACCTTGTGTTACTTGTTGGATGATCAACAAGCAGTCTACCATTATAGACTATACAGAAGACTCCATACGCTGAAGGAGCGTTTTGCGATTCCTTGCAATTTTTTAGCTCGATTATTTTTGCTTTTATGCCATACTTCTTCTGCGCAGTCTCAGTTATCTCTTTAACAGATTTCGCCGAATAAGGACATTGATCTGATTGAACAATCGTTAGGCCTGAGCTAAATTTACTCAGTCTTTTATCCCAATCTCCTTTGAATTTAGGTAAAGGCACATTCTTTGCAATTTTTTTTACAAGTAACTCAAAACAAGGGGGCGCTTCTTGGGCAAGCTCAAACCCATTTTTTAAGAATAGATCCTTCTTTGCCATCCATGTGCTTTTAGAAGTTACAACCGCGACCCCATCCATTTTTTCTTTTTTTACATCTTGTAAACATTCTTCCAATAAAAATGATCCATAGCCTTTTCCTTTGTATTCTCGTTTCATAATCACTATACAGTGAATGACCATATATCCACGTGCTTCAACTGCTCTCCAGGTATATTTGCCTGGAATATATTCAATAAAGCCGACAGATCCTTCTTTAGCTGAATACAGAACTTTAAATTTCATACCTTCGGAAAAACGTTTTTTTAGCCAATCTATCTTTCGTTTGTATCCTTCTTGCTTAATGCTTTTGTAACCACAGAAACCATATTCAGAAATATTGTCTGCATTTGTATCAATTATCTCTATTTTTCCCATTTTTCATATCTCCTCTGAATCTTAGAAGGTAGTTTTTCTTCTACATCATACCCGGTTTCTTGTTCTGCGCTGCCTATCTGACAACCTGCTTAATCCTTTTTCCCCGGATTTCCTTCCTCTTTGCACTTGTTATCCTACCGTAACTTCGACTAACGGTTATTTGCATGAACCTCGTAAACCGTGACATTATGAGCAGTATTCGTGTAAACTTTCACAAATTTCTCCGGATTCGCCGTAAGCACGGGAAGGAGGCGGGTCTTGGTAAAATCATCCAGTGTATGTCTCCCAAACGTTGGAATTCTCGGCGAGATTATAATGTAGTCAACGCTGTTGACCTTAATGTATTCTTCAATATCTTTTCCATCAGGGGGGTACTCTACGGTTTTTCTTCTTGCATAAAGATAATCCGTAATTGGGTTTCTGGCCATAATCACAGATTTCTGAGGTGTTTTCTTGTAAACCCAATCAGCTCCTACAGTCAAGTCAATTGATCTACTGCGCAGAGGGTCTCGCAAGTCCTGAAAGTTGCAACCTAACGAGAGCAACATGATCGGCGATACCAATCCTATCACAATCAATGTAACCCACCTGTCCTTTTTGTCAGCAATCCAACGCGCAAACCATATAATCCCTTGCAACAGGTAAAAGTAGAGGAAAGGAATAATCGGTATAAGATAGCGGGTTTGCGCGCTCGGCACATCCGGGTTCCAAAAGGCAAGTACGCCGGCAAAGTAAATCCCCACGTATAGGTCACTTATTTGGAAACGCCGGAATGAACGAATGATGCCGAGAATAAGTAAAAGCAGGACGAATATATTAACTATAAAGGGTACTATCTTAGGTTTATCAAGGGCAGACGAAAAACTTGGTTTGAAAGCCAATACAAGCGAACCAGCAATGATCTCCTTCATGTAAGATTGCAAATTTGCCCACATTTGGGAGATTTTTGCGGTTAGCGGGCTGCCAAGAGCTTGCGACTGATAACCTGGAGAAACGAACGAGCCGTCGCTCTGTGGATTGAGCCAAAGTTGAAGAATCAGTCCTAAGATGATTATCACTACCACAATCCCTGTCTGGCGAAAGCGGCGTAAAAACAACAAATACCCAATGATAGTCAGTAAGATTGATAGCCCTATCGTGCGAATCAGTTGGGTGTATAGTGCGATACCCACAACTGCAATAAGTAGCCAGTTTTTTGATGAGTTGTGTTGATTGTTCCAAAACTCGAACAGGTTCAGTGTGAGAAGGGAGAAGAAGATATACGCTGCTTCTGACATTACCATTCCTGAAAATCCTATCGCAATGGGATTTAATGCGACCAGTCCAACCAATATTTCAAGGTACGGCGTTGCGATACGTTTGGCGAAGAGCCTGTATGTTAAAAAAATGGATGCCAGCCAAAAGGCTAATGAGAGCAACTTCAGAGCCGTGTAATTGCCAGGAAATAGGGCTACGATGGGAGACAACAACAGAGGCCATCCAGGTGGAAATGCCCATTCTACTGGTGCATGGGGGAAATTGATGAGACGGTAGCCTTGTCCACTTGATATACTTTCGGCAAGCACAATATAGTGAGCGTCGTCGGGAAACGCACCAACTTGAAATGAATTAAGGCGAAGTAGTCCTATGATTCCACTTATTATAATGATCGCTGCAAGCACTACTTTTGAGCAACGGGACATATGTTTCATTTGAGGGTCATCCCACGAGTTGAATTTACAGCCACGAAGGTGGGCTGTCACATATAAACTCATGTCTTGGCAACTATTCTTGAGAAGATACTGAAATCAGAATAACAGATATATAGAATCTTCTCCGAACCCTGCCAGCCAAAGTCCATTTTAGTTTTTTATTTCATTCCCAGCTTCTTGTTTTGCGATAAAAGCTCTATAGCTTCTTTAAGGTGTTTCTTCTTTGTTTCTTCTTTTTTTGCACTTGTTATCCAGCCAATGTATTGTTTTTTATAGCTGGGAGCAAGGTGGTTGAAATTCTCCCAGGCTTTCTTATTGCCCAAAAGTGCTTTTTTTAGATCAGAGGGAATAATTAGCTTCTTCATTGCTGGTTTTGCTTTCAACTCTTTTTTATTATTCTTCTTTATCTCTTTGAATTTTGCCAATCCTGCTTTTGCCATCCTTCCTTCCCTTATCATTTTTCTAACTCTTTTCTTATTCAGCTCGGACCATTTGCTTTTTTCTCTGCGGGGAGTGAATTTTTGGGCAAACTTCTCATCATCAAGTCTTTTCACGTTGCTGTCTATCCACCCAAAGCACAATGCCTCTTCAACTGCGTCATCATAGGGGATTTTGGGCTTGCCCGTGTGTTTTTTATAATAGATCAACCAAACTTCTTTCTTGGTGTCATAATTTTTTTCCAACCAGGCGCGCCAATCATCCCTATCAGTTATATACAGCGTTTCAGTTGTTTTCATAATTCGTGTTTAATTTTTGGGTTTTTCTCCAAATTAGTTGCTAATATCTGAATGAATATGCATAGGCACATATCCGACTATGTGGGTTCAATTTGGCATTCCGCCTTAAGCGGAAAGGTACAAATTCCCGTCTTTTTCTACCTCTCCCCCTATCCCCCTCTCCACATTTGTGGAGAGGGGGATAGGGGGAGAGGTCTCAAAAAACGTCACTTTCATTGACTCCTTACATCTGTTTTTGTTACTCAGAATTCTATCCACTAAATTGGAGAAGATCCAATTTTTGTAATATGCAAGATTTTCTTGCTGGATTTGGAACTTCATATAACCTTTTACGCATTTGTGAAGTGCCAAAGGCATTCAGCAGACCGTCCCAATCAATGCTGTTACCTGAAGTTGCGAAATCCTTCGTACCAGCTTTCTATCACTGCTCTTCAGTTAGACGTTCAGCCACCACTATGTTACGAACTGCCTCAGGAGCAGGTGGTTTTGGCGGAACAGTGAGATCATCATTAGAATAGCTGGCAAGATATCGTAACCCCGCTTTGGAAAGCATTGCCCGCATTTCAGGAAGGGTGTAACACCGAATAACTTCATTAGCATGATAGCCCGGTTCCTCCTTAGGACGCAACAGCGTGCCATCCTTCCGGATGATGAAGATTTTCGATCGATAAGTACTTGTCTCAGTATCGAACCAGCTTTCACTTACTAAGGGGAGCATATAATTGTTTACATCCCCCCTTTAGAAAAGGGGGGAAGGGGGGATTTGAAACTTGGAAAATCCCCCTAAATCCCCCTTTACTAAAGGGGGACTTCAAGTCAAGCCCAAAACAGGTGTGGGAGAAAAAATCAATAATAAGATGTAAACTGTTTCCTGCTCCTCTTAGTAATTCCCAACCGTCCTTTTTCTCTGACCATGACTTACTGTGCTTGTTCATTCGATTGGCTGACAAAAACATTATAAACACTTTGCCCCCAACCTTAATGGCCCGGCAGATGGAGTGCAAAAGTTTTTGATCTTCGACCTCACCAAAAAAGCCAAAGCTCCCACTCAGGATCACACAGGCGTCAAACTCAGCATGGTAATCGATATCGCGCATATCCCCAACCATGAAAGTGCCTCTTAAGCCTTCCTCTTGGAACTGTTGCTGAGCGAACTTAATTAGTGACGGAGCAATGTCGACTCCAACCACTTGGTAGCCTTTCTGTGCAAATACCTTTGCCTGATCCCCACCGCCGCAGCCCAGATCGAGAATACGCTCTCCAGGCGAAAGTTGGCAAACATTCTCGATAAAGTTTACCAGTTGACCATCCCATTCAAAGATTCCTGGAATGCTGTGCCGGTCATCAATCCGCCAGTACTCTGCCCAAAACTGGTTCCACGTTTTCTCTACAACCTTAAGCATGATTAACTCCTACGTTTTTCTTAACCAGCAATTTCGGACAAGGTCCTGAGTGTATCTGAAGTCTCCCGTCCAGGGGATTTTGGCGAATCCCGACAAGCGCTGGAGAAGCCAGATACGCTCTCCTACCTGCCGCTTTTCACCTGCCGCTTAAGTTGTCGAATCCTCTCAACAAATTCTTCCTGCTTACGTTTAACCTCGCCATTTTTATCATGTTGCCGTAAAACTCGGTTGCAATTTGATGGATGGATAAAAGGGAGGAAAGAGATTTCCTTTCCTCCAAGGCTTAGATTCCACTGAACGTCTGTAGATCTGATATGTTTCATAATCCCTCTTGTATGAGATAACGGCTCATCTTCGAGAACATGCCTGCATAAAGCTAATGCATAATTTCCAAACGCAATTATTGCTAATCCCCTTGAAGGAATTAACCTCAACTCCTCTTTAAAGTGATTTGCACACAAGGGAGCGCACTCTGCCCATTCTTTTTTGATGTCTTCATCACGTGTCGTTGGAACGCATTTCAAAGCATGATTCCAATAGATCTCATCGGCTGAAGGATCAAAGTTACCAAAAATCTCAATCATTTTATTGACCGGGGAGGTTCCGGAAGCTTGAGAGTTTAAACAGTCATTTATCAAAAAGTTCTCCATCTCCTCGCTATGGATTAAATTATGTGTTTTCTTCAGGGAAGTCCCCGGTTCTTGAGATACCACTAAGAATTTTATTTTGGATAGAGAATCTTGCTTTCTATCAAACAATATGGGCAATTTTTGTCCATTATTCCTTGGGCAATCAGTAAATCGGCAGTTCTTCACACTGGTTCTTAATTCTTCCCAACTCGTGTTAAAAGTACGCATAACATCCTCCTCTCCATTTTACATATCTGCGTTTTCTGCGAAAAATCGCAGAGAACATCCCAAGCGTATCTGAAGTCCAGCCATAAGGCTGGATTTTGGCGAATCCCGCCAAGGGCGGAAGAAGCCAGTTACGCTCTGTTAAGCGATGTTGGCTGGCTAAACTTTTGGAATGTCAACATCCTATGTTGGCTTCCCATACTAAATTTTCTCCCCATATAAAGCAAAGTGTCTTGATGCCCCTCTAATAGAAGGCTCTTTAGCCAACCTTAACAGCATCTCGGCTGTCTGCCTGAAGAATTTTTCATCCCACTTTTGGGACTCAAGAACGTTTTCCGGGATAGAGAGCGATTCCCATATATCGTAGGCGTAGATCTCGATAATCTTAATTCCTTCCTTCTCAATGATTTCTTCAATCTCTTCCTCGCCGACAACCCTGTATTTCTCATCTTCATAGTAGTCATAATCCGATTTTGATGTTAATAACGCAAGAGCATGTTCGGGGTTTTCACGAAACTTACTAATTGCAGTACCGTACCTATTTGCTACACACATCGAAATTCCCCCTTTCTTCTTTGTTACCCTTACCAGCTCCTTTACAGCTTTTATCCCTCCACCCCAGCACAGGACAAAATCAAAGCTCTCATCAGGAAAAGGCAGATTACAAACATCGCATTCTGAGATGGTCACTTTATCTAATACCCTTTCTTTGAGTATTTTTTGCCTTGCTACCTCTAACATACCCGGAGAGATGTCACATAAAGTAACTGAATAACCCATTTTTGCCAAAGGTAATGTTACTCTCCCAGTACCACCCGCGGCATCTAAGATATTTGCATTCCTGCGTTTGGGAAGATGAGCTCTTAAGATTTCCCACTCCACATAATGTTCAACAGCACCCTTAAAATCCTTATAATACTCATCGTAACTCTTAGCACACTTGTTCCATCGCATTCTACTTCTTTCAATATCTTTGGATTCATCTTCTAACATCTTACCCCATCCTGGGCATCCAGCCAATTTCGCCTCATATCTTGCGAATAAAAGAAGTTGAAGAAAACAATTTGGAGAAAGATTTGATTTCGATTTTATCCGCTGTTAGCCGAAGCGCCTCGATGGTGATCACTTTTCAAATTCATCCATAGTCTCAGGTGTGGGGATCAAAGATATAAACCTTGCAAGGATTAGCAACGCCATGAATAAACCAATTACTGACTGAATAAAGACAAGCATATTACCCAATATCCCGGTAGGAGAGATAGCAGCATGGCCAAAAGTCGTCATTGTAACGAAACTAAAGTTTAAAGACACGAGAAACGAATTAAGGGTGCTTCCGCTGGTGTCGAATGCGCAGCTTGCGTTACGATAAAAGAGGGCGAACCAGAATATAATCTCGACATAATTATGCAGTAAAAGGATCACAATTCGTCGAAATCCTCGGACAGCATAAGTTTCCCCTGCCTTTCTTGCTCTGTACTCATCAAACAGTAGCACGTTGATTTGATAGATAAAAACTTCAAAAACTCGTATCCCACCATAGCCAATAGCAATAGTCTCCCACCAGCGTAGATTGGGGGTTGAACACATCAACAAGAGAACAATTGAAAGTAGCAAATTTCCCAAAACCCATCCATCGACAAAACGATAACTTCTTCTGGTGGCTGGAATCGAAATACGGATTATCTGGAACGGCGACATCCACCGTAGTACGTGGAATATCTTTGACCACGTCTCGACTATAAATGATCTCATTAGTATCTGCCTTTGTAGTATTTCAGCTAACTTAGAATAACCGGACTACTTCGTTTATGCTCTCAATTTAGCATATTTTGCTAATTACCTCATTATTTCAAGTGTGACTTAAATCTTCTGATACCCTCTTTATCAAAAACGCGTAGGCAAGCCTTTACGGCTTGCCTGCCTCGCCTTTGGCGGGGCTACGTGCTTTTATCTGTCTAATCTTTTGGGAATCTCACTCCAAGCGTGACTTAATATTCTGATACTCGTCTTCACCAAAAGCAAGCTCTCTTTGTGCCAGGTTAAAAGACTGGATATGCTCCTCCACTTTTGCTATCCGGTCAACTGTTGGAGGATGAGAGGCTAACAGTTGATCTAAAGCGCTATCCTTTCTGCCTTTTTCCATCTCCTTAAATTTCCCGAAAAGCTGGATCATTCCCCGGGGATGGTATCCTGCCTGGGTCATGTAAAGTGCCCCATTATAGTCTGCCTCGAACTCATTTTGTCGGCTGTAGCCTTGCATGATTAAGACGAAGCCGGCACTTATCGCCTTCTGAGTTATCTCGCTTGACTCTCCTAAAGCTATGGACAGGAGCACCTGAATGCCCAGAACCTGCTGCAGTCTTTTTACGCTATGCCTTGCCACCACATGTCCTATCTCGTGTGCCAGAACCCCGGCTAACTGAGCCTCATTATCCATGGTCTTCAAAAGTCCGGTGTAGATGTAAATGAATCCACCGGGACAGGCAAATGCATTGATTTCAGGAGAATCCAAGACTTTGAAATGATACTCAATGTCGGTCCTGTCGGAGATTTTTGCTAACTTTTGTCCCACATGATTAACATAATCTGCCAGGATTGAATCATCGGTAACCTTGTTTTGAGATTCTATATCCTTGACCAGACTTTCCCCGATGGAGACCTCTTGCCGGGTGGATATCAAAATCAGGCTTTTCTTGCCACCGGGCCCCGTGGTGGCGCAACTAAGTAGCAACAGAGAAAGACTGACAAGAATCCAAAAGGTCAGATGGATTTTTCTCATAATCTGATGCATCCCTCCTTTACTTAATACAAACGCACGAAAATTCGTATGAATGTGCGTATGCACTCATACGAGCTTCACATTTGTTACATTTTACTTGATTGCCCCTCACCCTTGCGTATGCATTCATATGAATCCCCTCTCCCCACGGGGGAGATTCGTATGAATGCTTCGCAGGGATACGGAGACCCCCACCCGTACGGGTGCTCGTCTGGGAGGGAGAGGGGGCAGTTTCATATCAGAAAAAATGCGTCTGCATTGGTTAGATTAATTTTGTTTTTTCGTTATCTCTGAGCTTGAAATAACCACCATCCAACATCCTCTCTCACATATTACAGTCTCTGCCAAATTATATCACTTTTTTGTTGTTTTGCAAAGAAGTCTTTAAAGTTTTTTGTAGTTACTAAATACGAACAAGGCATTGCTTGAGTCGGCTTTAAGGGCACAAAATGTTATTCTTTTTGTTTTCTTACAGGATACAATCCCGAACGCCCCTGTAAGAATGCCACCCTGTATGTCGGGCTGCGAAAGAACTTTGGGGCGATGGCAGAGCATCGCCCCAACATACCTTATATCTTTTATCTCAAAAAAGGGCGTATTCAAGGTGGGTCGCCAAGCTAACCTTGGGGAAAGTTTACGGCGATATTTCCTGGATCTGGAGCAATGAATCCACTAAAAGAAGCTTCTGGTAAGCTTCAGTCAGCGATGGGTCAAACTGAAGGCTTGTCTGGAATTCTGTCTTTGCGGCTTTCAGCTTCAACTGCTTGGCATAAGCCAATCCTAAATTATAATGATAGACCGCATTTTGTGGATTCAGGCTTATTGCTTGCTTTAGCAGAGGTATTGCCTCTGCACCACGCCCGGTGTGATCGTAAAAAATCCCTAAATTGGCATACGCTTCGGCAAAATCTCGTTTCAAAGAGAGAGCCTGCAAGAGATGAGCCTCTGCCAGATTTATCTCTCCTCTTTGCACATAGATGGTTCCCAGATTAAAATGTGCCTTTGCCCGAATACGGCTGTTTTCCAGATTGTAAGGATCCCCTTTCTGGAAAAGACTCTCCAGATCGTAGGCGACGTCCCGGTAAGAGGATGGCGGATGGATGATTCTTTCAAATCTTTTTATGGCTGAATCAAATTTCGCCTCAGCCTGATAGATTTCTCCCAGGAGCAATTCACCCTCGAAAAAAGGTTGAACATTTAAAAGACCCTGGCTAAGAGCCTCCTTTGCATTGTGAGCCTTCCCATTTTCCCAATAACTCAAAGCCAGATTCATGTATGCATTTGGAGAGTAGCTTCTAAGTTGCACCGCTTTTTTCGCCATCTGTTTCGCCTTATCATAAAGTCTTTGCTTAAGGTAAATTGCCGAGAGGTTATTATAAGCTTTGTCTTCATCCGGATTGAGTTCCAGCTCAGTTAGAAACTCTTTTTCAGCTTCATCATATTCTCCCTTTTTAAAGAACACCATGCCCCGGTTGAGGTGAGCCCGACTAAGACTGGGATTCGCCGCCAGGACGGAGTCATATTCCATTAAAGCCAAATCCAGTTTGCCCTCTTTTAGATAAACATTTCCCAGGCTAAAATGAGCCTGGGAGAAATCTCCTACTCCCAAGTGGTAGGCGTTTGAATTGGTAAAAATCAGAAAAGGGGCGAGGATTAAAAAAAATAGCTTTAAAGAGGAGATGTCTCTTTTAAAGAGTCTTTCCACAAACCACACCAGCGAAAAACCAGAGAATATGATCAAAAAGGGGATTGTCGGCAGTCTGAATCGGGCGGTGACAAAAAACATCACCACAGTCACCATGCAAGAGAAGACAAACAAAATGGGCAAGGACACTTCCTTTGTTTGATCCTTCAGTCGACCGGAGTTTCTTTTTGCCGGACGCTTACCCACCAGAATGGATAAAACCATCCCCACCAAGCCTAAAGGTCCAATTAACCAGAATCCTAAAGGTAACGTGTGTATGAGGGAGGAATATCTGCGAAAGAAATATATATCCTGATTATTGCTGATCTCAAATCGATTCCAGAAAAGATAAAGTTTTTTTACCAAAAGTTTGAAAGCGTGGGAGGGATTTTTTAAAAGGAAGTCGACCCCCTTACGATAGTAAAAATTCGAAATCTCAGAAGGCTTCAGACTTCCACCTGTTTCCTTTTCTGCCACCTGTTGAAAGTCCCGATATTGCCAATCCTCCTTATAAAAGATGGCGCTCATCCCGTCCGAATTCTTATTATTTCCTATATAGAAATTTATACCGCCCTGAGAAGCGATTAAAACTGAGTCTTTTCCGGCAAGCAGGTTTCTTAAGGTGACCGGCGAAATTACCAGAATGCTTCCCAAGAGAAATGAAGCCGAATAAGTCAGGATTTTTTTAAATGACTTCTCTTTTTTAAAGACTAAGAAGATCCATAGCCAGACGAAGGGGATAAAGAAAAGAATGTTAGGTCGGGTGATGGCAGAAAATCCCAGAATGATCCCGCAGACAAACCATCTGGATAATTTAGGAACCTCTTTGGCTTTGAGCAAAAGCAGTATCAGCAAAAGATCAAAAAAGACCAAGAATGAATCCAAAAGCAGTTCATTTTCAAAATACAAAAGCATTCCATAGCTGGCGGCAATCAAACCGGATACTACCGCAACTCTGAAGTTGAACAATTTTTTTGCCAGAAAATAGACTAAAACGCAGGAGAAAGAACCGATGAGGTGTTGAATTAAACGTGGGATGATATAGTTGTGCCCAAATATCTTGTAAACTATTCCCAGAAAGTAAGCATAAAAAGGTGCTCTGAAGAATACTTTGCCACCGATCCAATTTCCACTGGCTATGTTCTGTGCCCACACATCGTGATAAAGTGGATCCATGGTGGGGGAAAAGAAATGGGGACTGCTTTTGATCTGAAGCAGATATATTATCCTTAAAGCTAAGGCAAGAACAAGGATTGCCAAAATCCATATTTTCTCTCTGTCTTTGTCTGGAAGTGTTTTAATCATAAGAAAAATATACCCCTCCGCTTTCGCTTTGTCAAACAAAAGCAGGTATGACTATTCACTATATCCTCTGAGTTTTCTGAAGAAAAGTAGGTCAAGCATGGCGTCCGGGCGGATCCGTAGGATAGCCTGCTTGATCCATGTGGATCAACCAGTCCTTTGGACATGGTTGACCTACAAACTGAAGGGATTCACCGCGAGCGGATTCACCCTGTCCTTCGGTCCTGAAGACCTCAGGGTCGAAGGAAAGGGTTTCACCGTAAACGGAGATGCGTGACCTGCGAAACTGGTATTTCTGACCTTACTGACCATACTGGTGATTGTTTTCAATTTTTTTCCAGTCGTCCTTTGGTATGAGCTATACCGTTCATACTTACTGGTGTTTGTTTTTTATTTTTTTCATCGTTAGTGTTTTGAGAACTGTGCATGCAACAGATATTCGTCTCCCATAAATGGGGGAGCTATCCTTTTCACCATTAAAGATATGGTTCGAAGCTCACCATAAATGGTTAATATGCCCTTTGTGGTAAGATAAAACGCCCGAAACCCTTCAACTGCGCTCAGGGCAAGCCCTTCGACAGAACTCAGGGTAAAGAAAGGTTTCCTCTGCATACTTCTTGTTGTGGCATGAACCCTTCGGCAAGGCTCAGGGCATGCCCACCCAAACCCTCCCTTCCTACGGATCTTCGATATCAGGGAGGGAAAGAAGCTGTAGGGACAACTTCCCGCCTATGGTGGTTCGATCTTGCTCACCATCCTGAGTAAGTCAAAGGACGGGATGTTCCACCCAGACGGGTGGTCGTCTGACCACATGAGTTGTCCCTACAAACCCCTCTGCCAAATATGAGGAGAGATGAAGGTCAAGCATGGCGATGCCAGCTTGACATATTATTTGTCAACCAGTCTTTCAGGCATGGTTGTCCTACAAACTTTTTCCATAATGCGTAGACAACCCAAGTCTTGTTCAAGTATTTTACAATATAAGTTCAGAATCGGGAGAAAATTGCCGAAAAAAATATTGCTATTAGATTACACAGTCCCCATCAGGCGAGCCAGAAACCTTATTCAAAACCTTGATTAACCTTGTTTCCGGTTGGTGTTCTTCACTAACAGGAAATTTGCGGTGGGTGCAACCTAACCGCCATGGAGCCCTCCAGATCAGGGGCGCCTTAACAATTGAAAAAGTGGGGGAATATGAAGACAAAAACTATCTTATTGCTTAGTATGAGCGTGCAAATCTGCGTACTGATTTTCTTGAATTGTGCACCTATTGATAAGCATTTTAAGGAAGTTAAACAGTTTTTTGCTGAAATAAGCGACCATTACGTTGAATTCTGTGGCCAAGTTTCAAGCTATGGCGGGCCACTGCAGGATATCCCCGTGACAATTGCACTAACTTATCCAGTGAGAGAAACTGGTGCTAGTGGTTGGGTTAAAATTGCAGATGTCAATCCTAAGGTAATAACCCACACGGACTCTGCAGGAAACTTTAATGTAAAAATCGAAAAGATAGTTGAACAACAAGGGAGGTGTTCGGATTACCAGATAGTTATAAATTCTCCCTTATGTATAGCCAAGAACAAAGAAGATCCGACGAAGGACGTCCACTTCAGATCATCTGATACTACAATAACTATATGCGGAATTGATATTAAAATTGACTCATTGGATTTTTACTTAGAGCCGCAAATAGGGTATATTATGAATGCCTTCAATGAGAATACAGGCTATAAGTGGGGGGAGAGTCTCGATCAAGCGAAAGTGCTCTATCTTGAATGGATTGCAAATCACAAGTATTCAGAAAAGGTTAATGATTTCATGGTTACTAAGGAATTTGTCAAACTTGCTGAATTCAATTTTCATCATCATAGTTTTGATCTAGCATATCGACAGTTTCGAAAAATCGAAGAATGGTTCTCCGAAGAGTTTAAGAGAATAAATATGGAGGAACAGGATGCTAGCCAACAAGCGATGACAGAATGCAGGGCGATTGTTGAAACAAGAAATCTTATATTAGAAGAAAACGAAATTGGCTATGTTAACTCCTTAAAAAACGCTATAACATATTTAGACAGTTGTGCAATCAAATTTCGCACCTATCACGACAATCATGCACCCACATATATCCTTAATGAAACTGAACGTATAAAAGACCTCCTCTTTGAGTATGTAGTCATTAATAAGGTTTGTGATAGCAATGGCAACATAAGAGGTAATGTAAGCGAACTCAAAAAATATTTGCAAGTTTGTAAAGATTTCGAAGAAGATTACGGAGATGATTCTTATGTTGCTCAAAAACTCATCACACTAAGAAGAAAAGTCGAACTCAATCTAGAAGACAAAATGGAACAAGAATCTTTCAATGAAATTTTAAAGAAATATAATGTGCAGGTAGATACTCCAGAGAGGTTTTTGTACGTTTTGAAAAATCCATACGCATACCGAGGAGATTATATTTTGGTTAGGGCGGTGGTTAAAAGATTCGACAGTCCAAAAACTGCTATAATGCGACATGCAGAAGATTTCTTCGCTACTTTTGATGTAAAAATCCCAAAAGATATGCCCCCAGCTATTACTATGATTGCAAAAGTAGAAGGTACAATTCCTGGGATAACTGTTCTTGGGGTAACTAGAGAATTTCTCTATGTCCGGGTTGTATATATCCGAGATCAGAATTGATAAATAAAAATAGAAAACACAACCACTTCGTTGGGAGGCGAAATATGGAAACGAACCAATTCCTTAGAGACGCAAAACGTTTTGAAGAAAAGGCCAGACGATTCCTTTCAAAAAAATGGAATGTTCCCATAAACAAATGGAGGGCTATATGATTACTAAGGCATCCGTTAAAGCTGAATTCGAACCTCACAAGATCGTATTCCCAGATCTTGAAGCTTGCGTAGCTGTGGTGGGTTATCAACTCATTAGCTTTGCTGGTATAACGCCACCTTCAGTGCAAGAAATATACGCTGACTATCAGCAGAGTGGCCAGGGAAACGGGTTTCGTTTTCTTGCCAAATTCGTAGTAGCCAGATTTCCTCAACTGGAGACAAAATATACACCACATGAAATGATAGGTGATTTGGATGCTTACATGCAAAAATGTTTAGAGGTTCTAGGAAAAGGCAACCCTATTGGTATCAGTCCCGGTGGCGTTGGTGGTCACGTTGCCGTCTTGGTCGAAGTTGATCTCCAAGAAGGGACACTCAAGTGGTGGGAGGCACAGAGCGGGCAATATCGTAAGGTTACGAAGAAAGATTTTGACAATCGCAGATTTCGTACATATGAAACGTTTTATCTTGTCAAAAAAAGCAATTCCTAACCTAGATTTCATTAAACAAGGAAAGAAGATATCGCCCCAGACTTCATCTTAAATGTTTGTATCCGTCCAGGGGTGCTTTCATCCACAGGTCGTGGTTATCACCAGGTAAGGGTTGGAGGTTGTTCATTTCATATCTGTTCTGGTCAAGTTGGTACTTATCGTGAAAACCATTCTCAAACTCGTATACCTCTCCGGTATTGGGATCATATAACCGTTCCCGTCCTAAGGTGACATCACTGTATTTCTCCGAAAGAATGTCATCTATCTTATTTCTGTTTTCCCATCCCTGCACGATGATATCCGAAGCTTCGCTCAAGGTTTTTCCCGCTTTAAGGATACCCGCATAGGTGTTTGCCTGCTGTCTTAAGCAATTGCTCACATAGGATTGACTTATGGTATAACTCCCCACTGATTTGACCAGTATATTTTCAATGTTCTGAAACTCTCTTTTAGGTGCGGTAATTCCGGTTATGGAGAACCCGTATCCCAAACCTCCTCCGGGTCCACCGGTAAAGGGCAAAACAGGAGCAACTGTAACCAAAAATAATCCTTCACCCAGATTTCCACCCTGGGTAAATAACGCCCTTATCAGTTCGGTGCTACCACCGCTGATTGGACTCGGCTGAGTAACCTCCGAGATGACTTGTAGGTTTTCCAATTTGGGGCATTGAGGCATAAAACTCTGGGCTACTTGAGTTCGGGCGATAAGATGAAACTGGGCAAGAAAATTATCTGGAGTAAGGGGATTAACCACCGGCATCTCAATCCAGGTGACAGGATAACCGCCCATATTCATATATTGATAATCGATTTGCTTCTGTTGCTCGGACAAATAAACAGGCCCAACTTCCCCAAAAAAGAAGATCTGCCTTAAGGGTTCAGATGGATCACGAATCAAAAAAGCGAATCCAGCGCATGCCCCAGCGGTAATTACCTTCCACCCCCGTGGTTTATCAATTGAGAAAAAACCACCATTGAAGCTTTCCAGACTCAATTTAGCCCTATGCCTTTCGCCTCCATCGGCGCAGAAGATCGCACACAAAATAAGGCTTCCAACCAGAATCCCCAGCAAAGATAGTCTTTTCATTTTTGCCTCCCCTTTAATGATTTAGGATGTTTCGGCTAACGACTTAGTAATATATATGAGGACGAACGAATTATCGCCAATCTTGTACGACATGAAATATTATCGGCAATTTTGCGGGACTCTTTCCCAAAAAAGCAAAGCCTATTCTTTTCCATAGTTCTTTGTGTAGAGCAGATACGTTTCACTGTTTTGCAGTCAGTAAATTGAGAAAGGACTTTTTTAGGAAAAAATCCTTGCGTTTTTGGTATGCGGAGGATATTATACCCAATGGGATAATATTTGACAATTTCAGTGAAATGTTATATACCACCCTCAAGGTAAAACATGAACTCTTTGTTGATCGGGCGGGGGTTCAACCCCCGCCCGAACCAAGAGAATTACCTCGCACCTTTTCAGTGATTGTCATAAATTATGCCGTTTGATATAGTATAAGTCCAAGGTGAGCCCAGATTTGTTCTGATGGAGAAAGGAGTGTTTGCAAACCCAATGAACATCGGAATGATTGTTTTATTCATATTGACGCTCCTTATCATGCTGATTGGTCTGGCTGGGACGATACTTCCCATGCTCCCCGGCCTGCCCATTATGTGGCTGGGTGCTTTGATTTATGCTCTCATCACCGGTTTTGAAAGGATCGGCTGGACTTTCTTGGGAGTATTTGCTCTGTTGACAGTAATCACCACACTACTGGACTATGTAGCAAATTTGTATGGAGCAAAGAAGATGGGAGCCACCCGATGGGGAGTTTTGGGAGCGTTTCTGGGGATGCTCATCGGGCTTTTTGCCGGTGGACTGGTGGGGCTTTTGGCAGGCTCATTTCTGGGTGCCATCTTAGGCGAAATCCTGGGAGGAAGAAAGGGATCTCAGGCTCTGAAGGCGGGAGTGGGGACATTCCTCGGATTTTTAGGTGGGACCATGATCAAGTTCGTAATCGGCTGTGCCATGATAGGAATTTTCTTATGGAAGGTTTTGTTCTGAGTAAAATCTGTTAACACGCTTAATCGACGCTACATTGTTACAGTCTTTCTTCTCACAGGTATTCGGGATTGCAGCCCGAATAGAACACCCGAATAAAATTCCAGTGACATTAAAAAGCTAGTGTCATGTAACATAAATATCTTGATAAATAGAAAGAGGATTACATGCGCTTATTGAAACCAATAATAAGAGTCCAAAACCATTTATATGGACAAAAACCGCAAATGAAATTCTTACCAAATTACACAGCTGTAAAAATACTTCAGTTACAAGACACTAGTTTGAAATTTGTTAAAAGCCGAATGCTCTATCCACCTTATGCTTGGCAAATTATTACCCGCATGCGGTGGGAATTCATCCCGCCTTAAACTCTCTATGCTTTTTCAAAAGTTCTTTTCTCTGAAATTACTATTTGCTTTCCAAAAGAGAGTTTTAATGAATCGGGAAAAGATGAATTGCCAACAAAAAAGAGGTCGGGAGAATAACTCCGACCTCTTTTTTGTCAAAAAGTAGAACCGAGATGAAAAATTACGGTAAATCCTTCCAGAACCACTCCACCACCTTTCCCATAGCCTCAAATACAGGGTAATTATCCTGTTCATCGTTTTTCATCAGGTTAAGAGGAAAACAGAATTCCGTGGTTCGAAAAGTGGGACCGATATAATTTACCGCCACAGGACGGTCGTGCATGGGCGGCGAGCCGTAGTAAGAGATAAAGGTAAAGATTCGCCTCTGGGCAGGAGTTCTACGCGCAAAATCCAGGTTATTGGACATGGTAACATAACACACATACGGGATGCCCCGCACGCCAAAATAGCGATAAATGCCATCCGTCCAGTTTGGATCATACCCTTTCAGATTTTTGCACTCATTTGTGTCCGATTCCAGGGTGTGAAGCTCGTTCCACGAACCGAAGGGTTTAGCCTGGATAAATTCCAAAGTCATGCTATCCCTGGGGGTCCAACTGGAAACAAACACCTCATCTATTCCAAAGTATTGAGTTACAAAATCAGAAACGGCTTTGGGTTCCCCTGCACTACCCACATCGAAGTTGTTCAAACCGATAAGCCACAAACGCCCGCCGATGTTCAAGTATTCTTTATATGCCTTATAATTATCTTCGCTGATGGCTGGTTTGGATCCAAGGTTAAGTACTATGGTCAGGTCGTACCGGGATAAGATATCTTCTCCCGGAGCATTTTTTTTGTCTTTTTCAGGTGCAGTGTTCGGGTCATACCACATCTCCCATTCGTCACACAACGGTGGTTGTTGATCTTTGAGGAAAATGAGGGCCTCTTCATAGAAAGGTCTGACATCCCCAGGATCAGCCGCACCTCCATCCTTCCCCCGGTAAGCCGTGGCATCCACCACCAGAATGGTCTTCCTCCTGTCCTTACCTTCTGGATCATCTTTATCATAACGGAATTTTGGTTTTAGAATGCGGAAGTTAAGTGTGGTGGCGGTGTCAGTGCTGACGAAGGCATCATCTCTTGCTCTTACTCTCAGCTGATACCATCCATAGCCGGAATCACCAAAGTTCTCCAGCCCTCTGAATAGATGCATTTTCTCGGATACCCACCGGGAGTAAACCCATTGTCCGGCAATGAAAACGCTGTCCATTGAAGAATCTACCACAGCTGTGGTATCTACATCGAGACCGGGAAGGGAATCGAATGGGCCCACCATCTCCCATTTGAAGTCAAATTCAGGCTGATTACGCTCGTCTGGATAGTCCTCGATATCCAGACCATGCCAAGAGATCGTAATCCCTTTCCAGGTGACGGTGGTTTCCTCCAGACAATAGTGACCTTTAGCCGTAAACGCAGCGAGGGCGGCCCTGTCCATATCAAAGAAGGCCTCGGGGCGATGGTTATTGCGGTAGAACAGCCTATTTATAACCTCTGATGCAGCTCCGCGATTATCCACAGCTCGCACAAATAAATATTGAGGAGTGTTAATCTCGGGGTTCATATCAGCAAACATCTTCACGTTCCTTGTGTGTCCGCCTGGCTCAGCCGGGATGTGAACTCCAATCATGTTTTTTAAACTGGTCTGATCCAACCAGGAGGCGCTGTCTGGCGGTATCTGGTGAAGGTCACTTTTCACCTGATCCAAACCCCCACGGCTGACTACACTATCCGTCACCATTACCCCATATTGATAGGCGGTTATGAAACCGTCAATGTCCGTCCCGAACCAATAAACCTTAGGGTTCACAGAAAAATAGGTTGATTCAGGGGGAATATTAGCAAAATACACCTCGGGCGCGGCGTTGGTCGGTGTGGTTCCTTTTCTATCTAACTTGCCACATCCGGAAAGGATCAAAAGACAAAGGAAAAAAATTCCTAAATAAAAGCTGTATTTTCTCATAATTTTAAAACTCCTTTTGATAATGTATTTGAACAAGCTTATACTCTTTTCTCCAAGTCTTTATGATGTTTTAAAACCGAACCCCCACAGAAAATCTATGCAAATTTTCCAGATAGCCCATATCGTGATAGCCGTAGTCAAAGCTCAGTCTGGCTTCGGATACATTGAGCCTCAAGCCGCCACCAACCGAAATCCCGTCGACATCAAAGAATTTCGCCTCTTCGTGGACATCATATTCGAAATGCTTTCCGAATCTCAATGAGAAAATGTCTTTGAACCAATATTCAACCCCGGCATTGAATTTTTCCATATTGTCGTTAGGATGACTCCCTTCTACTGCGAAAACAGCGCTATGATTTTCCCTTCGAAGGACATCAAGCACACCCCCGAATTTGAAATTCATGGGAAGCGGATAGGATTCATCGATGAATTTAAGATCTGGTCCGAAGTTGCTTACCATCATCCCTATCTTGAAACCCTTAAATCCGGTATCATACAGTGTGCCCACGTCTACCGCCCAGCCGGTGGCTCTTTCCGTATCATAGAGTTCATCTATGATCTTCCAGGTTACCCCCACGTTGAAGCGATCTGTCAGGCTTCTGGCATAGCTGAAGCTTATGGCATAATCTTTGGCGGTGAATGTTTGAGTAGGATCGAGTGCAACTTCATACTCTCCACGGTAAGGTATATCGCCAGCATTCAGCATATAAAAGCCCACTCCCCATACACCACCACCAAATCTAGGAGTAGGGTAAACCAATGCCACAAACTCATAATTTATCTCCGCCGGGTACGAGACATGAGTAAACAATGCTTCTCTTTCCATCAACTGAGTCAAACCAGCCGGATTGTAATATATGGCGGAGGCATCATCACAGATGGACAGGAAGGCCTCTCCCATGCCGATGGCTCGAGCCGAAACCCCCAGCTCTAAAAACTGCGCCCCGGCCGTCCCCACCTTGGCTTGACCCCAGACCCATTCAGGAAAAACAAGCAGAATCAGAATTACAACTCCAAAAAGAAGCTTCCGCATAACTTTCTCCTTTCCTTATTATTTTATGATTACGAATTTTCCCACCTGATTGTCTCCAGACTCTTTATTCTCCACACTGAAAAGATATATCCCCGATACCACCGCCTGGGTGTTGCGGGAGATCAGATCCCACTCATCATAGGTGGCATCCCAAGCCGTCTTCTCCTTGTTATGGTCTATGGTCTGAACCAAATCCCCATCCAGAGTATATATCCGGATGATGCATCGAGGCGGCAAATTAACAAACCGTATCCGCCGATCATAAATACTTGTCCCCGGCTCATACTTGTCCGCACCATATCCCCCATCTATCCGATAAGGATTGGGATAGACTACCACCTTCAAATCCTCCTGCTCTACCTTCTCCCACTCATCTATGGGATACACCAAGGTGGCATTCACCAGCCGGGATGCCTCCAGAGGACCAAGGTCAGTCTGAGGATCACCCACATCAAACGCGGTCACCGCAAACCAAATAGGCTGAGAGGGAAAGACCTCCACCTCGTACTCATAATCCCAATACCGATCCAGGATGTCAGAAGGCGGAAGATCACTCAAATCCACACTCTCCCGATAAGCCGAATCTGATAATATAGCATCAAATCCAACGTTCCAATCCTGCGCCTCAAAATATAAAGAATCAAAAGACTCCAACTTGACCGAATCATACGCCACCGCATATCCCTGCTCCACATCCACCCAATCAGATAAACGAAGATAAAAAGCTTCCATTACCGGCTTGATCACAAAAGGATTATCCTTGGTCCAGGTGGTGGGATCATTCCCCACCACCTTCACCCCCTTCGAATCCAACCAGGACTTAAGCGAATCTAAACTGACTGAGGCCGCCCTCCAAACCCAGGGACGATCCTCCTTGGATCGATTAAGCTTGTAAATCTTATAATCCACCTTATCATAAGAACCTAACAGAGCATAATCCTCCACCGCTCCAGTGCGACTCATGTAAACCCGATAGCCCTCAAAATCTACCCGATCGTTAAAAGAATCCCGACTCTTCTCGGTAAATTTACCATTCCACCGCACCTTCACCTTCCCCTTCCTGGTCTCAAAACTTAAAGTGGGCGAGGGTGGGGGAGGAGGACCTTTGAAATCAGGTATGCCATCCCCACAGGGATAATCAGGCAAGTCAGGATTGTCATACACAAAAGCCGCCCATTTAGCATTGGTCTCAAAATCAGAGAAATCTAAATTGGCATAATACTCATCTGGATTAGACATGTTGCGATCCTTGATCAGATTAAGCGGATCCACATGAAAATCTGCTCCAGCTATATAGCCGATGGTGATGATCAGCGACTCTCCGGGAGCGATCTGATCAAAGGGACCAAAGGATAAAAGATAGCGGGTGTCGTATCCATTGGCTAAATCAGCGCACTCCGGGCTGGGCTCCAGCCACATCTCATCCGGATGATCGTCCGGCCAGGTGCAGGCAAATATCTGATCGTAATCAAACTCTCCATTGGACATGATGAAGTATTTGGAGCAATCCCCTCCCGGCGTGCCCAAAACATTATCCGGAAAGGTGGTACTCACCTCCGGATAGCAACTCGACCATCCGTTCTTCCAGTTTTCCTGACTTTCCCGTTTCCAGGGAGCCCAATCTTTGGGATACCCACCCTGGTTGGAGATCCACCAGTTGAAAGAATACTTAAGTCCCAGTTTGGGCGACCTCACCACCCGGGTGCCAGTTACGCTGATTGGGCTGAACGAAGTGAAGATCCTCTCTATACCCTCTAGTTTTACTTGGTGACCATCATTGTCCGCTATCCAGGCTAAATTAACCGTATCCGAGCAATCCCACTCCTCTCCCGGATCGGTGACCACATGCTTGAAGCCGCAGATGTCATCCTGGGCGGCAGCATAACCGTCTTCGCTGGTATGAATCACATCCGCATCGATGTAAAGTCCCATATACATCTCTTTTATCTTCTTCACCCCGATGTTTTTGATGAAGAAATCTATCAGCACAAAATCCTCCGCATATTCATAGCTCCAGGAATAACTTTTCTGGGTGACCTGCAGATCCAGGGGGAAGTGCTTACGGTTATCGAAATCGTACACCTCAGGGAGCCACGGAGAAAGCGGGATATCAGCCGAGGTGTCAGTGTAAACCGCAATTATGTCCTGCTCTGAGACGGCATCCGGTGAATAGCAGGGAGCAGATTGTCGAATGCTCATCTCCTGTATAGCGCCCGCCTCACCCCCCTCTGGCCACATTTCATTAATCCAGAACCATCCATCACAGCCCACTGTGGTATAGGGATGATCATCCACTAAAGCCCCTATCCACAGTCCGCCCTGGAAAAGGTATTCCAGCCCCGAACCCGGAGGATATTCACATGAGGGGGCCTTCATCTCCTCATCCGGATGGGGATTGAAGCAACCTCCTTTGGACTCCGGATAATCTCCCATCTCGCTTCCAAAAAATCCCCAGTTGGTTACACAGAAATTTATAAGCCCAACCCGATGTACCCTCTGTTGGGGATTGGGTAAGACTGCCGTCAGCTTGGCTGATCGAGAAAATCCCTTTATTTCCTTCCCTTCTTCTCGCTTCATGGTGGTAGCACCAGATGGTGAGACATGAAAGCACCAAAAGATAATCACTGCCAGCAATAAGAGCTTGGTCAAAAGCTTAACATTCTTCATGTTATACCTCTCTTGTTTATTCCTTTCTTTTTTTTGCGAGTTTATGTTCACAGGTTAGTAAAAGATTATCTTCTTCACATATATCTCCAATACCAATTAGGTCTTATCACCTTTTCATGTTCTACACCCAAGGTCAACAGCCTCTCTACCTTAGAAGAAGTTTATGGAGAGACCTAATTTGATGTTTCTCCCCGCTCCATAATTCAGTGGATTCCTCTCGATCTCCCGACCCTGGTAAACCACATTCTGATTGAAGGCTCCGTCAAAATAGTTCTGGTCAGTATCCGGGCGACCGGTGCTTTCATAGACAGTGGCAACGTTCCTGGTGTCGAAGAGATTGATAACCCATACCAGGAAGGAATAGTTGAGCTTCCAGACCTTGAAGTCCTTATTGAATCTCAAGTCCACGTTGCTGGTGGCAGGCATGCGTTTGGAGTTGGGCAAAGGATTCTCACCCAGACGTAACTCCATTCCAGGATACGTCGCTGAAGGAGTGAAAGCAAATCCACTGTGATACTGCCAGACCACATTTACACCCCAGTTATCCGGCATCTTGAAGCCGAAAAGTTTGGGATGCTCAGCTTCGGGGACCCTCAGATCAAGATTCAAGGTTATCTGATGCCTCAAGTCCCAGTCTAAGGGAAATTCTTGAATGGGGATATCTCCCTGCTGGAATCTGGCATAGTAGTTGGATGCCTCGGATGAGCTTTTGCCGTAAGCGAAGGCATACTGATAGTTTATATAGCCCGAAATGTAGCCTCCATACCTTTTGTTCATCTCCATCTCCAAGCCGCGCGCTCGTCCATAGTCGCTGTTAGCCCAATAGTCGAATTGCTTCGGTCCGATCTGGAGCACATCCGTATTCAACAGTCCATAGTAGTCCTTATAGAAACCAGACAAGGTTAACTTGTAGTTAGAGGAGATGGCATAGTCCACTCCCAGCTCATATTGTATCTGTTTCGTATAATCCAGATTATAATTGCCATATTGGGCAACTCCAGTCTGGGTCTTTTGCATATACATCCAGTGAAGCTCCGGCAGTTGATAGAAATGCCCGTAGTTGAAATACACCTTGGCTTTGTCGGTGATAGGATACGAGACGCCGATGCGGGGGGAAAGCTTCGACTGGGTATTGATCGGATCCTCCTCAGTAGGCGTTTCCTCTGCCTTCATAGCTCTGATGTCACCGGACTGGATGAAGAAATCATATCGGAAGCCCAAATTGGCGATCATGGCTCCATATTCTATTTTGTCCCGGATGTAATAGGCTCCTCGAACGGGACGCCGGGTGTAAAAGTCACGAAATGCTCCCCGGTTGGGCCAGGGACCCTCGTCCGGGATACCGTCGTAAGTGATAAAGGGATAGCGCAGGTCGGCGAAGGAGAACTTCATCCTTTCCACCATGATCCCGGTTCTGATCTGATGTTCCTTACTTATCTGGCTGGTGAAGTCGAATTTCAAAGTGAGCATGGTGGATTGCCTATGATGATAATAGCATCGCCGCTCATGCCCATAGTCCATGAAACCATCCACCCCATCCCACTTACCATTATGGTTCACATCCACATAATATTCTCCAGGATCCCAGGTGCCGTTGGGGTAATCGAATGTTCCATTGTAGTTTCTATCTATAAAGGGAACTCCCGGACTCCATGGATCGGTGGGCCCATCATATTGTCCATTGTAGTTTAAGTCCTGAAAATCTTCTCCGAAATCATACAGCCCGTTTTTATTGATGTCAACGTAGGGCTCACCCAAATTTATATCACCATCCACATATGGCTCAGCCTGATCTACATATTCGTAAGATTGAGGTCGTTTCCATTCATTGTACTTACCATCAGGGTTGCCCACCCCATCGCCGGGGTCATTCGGATCGTCTGAGTCCCAGTAAAATCTCTCCGCATTGTTCCATCTCCCCTCTCCCGGAAGGTCGTGAATCTCAGGATCAAAATAATCATATGGACCGTAACCTGGTACCCCATCCCTATCCGTATATGGCTCTCCTGGATCCCACACCCCGTTCTTGTCCTTATTCAGATCCTGGAAAGGCTCCCCTAAATCGTACTGACCATTCTGGTTTACATCCAGGTAAGGCTCGGCACCATCCCACTTTCCATTAAAATTGGCATCCTGGGGTCCGGTGAAAAGCTCCCAATATTCATACAAGGTGAAATCGCCCGGGGTCAGCCCACCTCCGGGATTGTCTGGATCTCCAGGTCTCTGGAAGTAACTGGTGTAAAACCGGCTGATCTGAAGCTCGTAAAATGAGCTTTTGCTTACATTATGGGTGAAAAGCAATCTCAAAGAGCTGTTGTGAGCTTCGATTTGGGGTAGGGTGGAGGGAGTGTATCGGTAGTCCCATATATGCACTGCTCCTCTGGTCTCTTGTAAAGGATCCCCGCCGGATGGATCAAAGAAAAGAGAGTAGCGCTCCCAGTTCTGCATATGAGAGAAAACCAATTTCTTATCCGCCGAAGCCCGATAGGTCAGCTTGAAAGTGGTAGAATAATCATTGCTCATTCTTTCGGGAATATCAAACCCCAAAATCCGGTCCACCCTGTATTTCTTCATGGTTGTCGAGGTGGCGTATTTGTTCACCTGATAATGGGTGTCGGTCTTGTAAGCGATCCCGCTGAAATAATAGGCTAACTTCTCTCCCATAAACTTGATACCGATAGATGGAAGGAACTGAGTGGTGAAGAAAAGGTCAGGTCCGTTTATGCTGAACTCCACCCGATCACTGTTTCGGGAGTATTTGTTCAGCTTGGGGGTGCCAAAATCATCGGTTATGAATTCGAAGTAGCCGGAGGTGGTCTTGCTTGAACCCTCCTTGGTGACTAAATGTATGACTGCCGATTGAACGTTACCATACTCAGCATCAAATCCCCCTTTCATGACAGAGATCTCCTCGATGTTGGAGGCGGAGACGTTCATGCCTCCGGTAACCTTGCCCAGACCGCCCAGAAGATCTCGAGTCTCCACCCCATCTACAATGTACAAAGCCTCGCCTGCTCTTCCACCCCTGATATGGAGTTCGTTTGCTTTGGTCACGAAGCCCACCTGGGTGGCAAGTATCTCGGATATCTCCTTCACCGGCATGTTCTCGATGGCCTCGCGCCCGATGGTTCTGACGCTGGCGGTGACGTCCTTCTCGATTATCTTTCTTTCGCCCACCACGGTAATACCCTTCACCTCAATGGCAGAGGCTTTCAGCTTGAAACTCACCTCGCTGGTGCGGTCAGAGATCACCTGCACGCCTTCCACCGTCACCGAAATATAACCGATGATGGAAGCGGTGATCGAATAGGTGGCAGGAGGGACGTTGATGATGAAATAGGAACCATCCGGACCAGCCATGTTCCCCATGGTGGTTCCATTAATTCGGATGGAGGCGCCGGGAAGCTCTGTGCCGGTTTCAGTATCAATCACCCTTCCCGATATTTTACCGGTCAAGCCAGCAAAAGCTGGAGCGCTTAAGAAAACCAAAAACGCCAGCCCCACAAAAACAATTGCCACCCTCCCTTTAGAAAAGCGCATCATTTGAATCACTCCTTTCTCTGTTCATTTTAATTTCTGGAAGATTCATTTTATCACTATAAAAGTTAACCTTCATCTCCTTTCACACAACTTAATAATAATGCAACTTTACTTCTGATTGTCAAGAGTTTTTTTGGTTGCTTGTGCAAAAAATTTAGTTTCCAATCACCTCCTGAAAATTCTCATTTCTCTAAAATCTAAAACTCATTCTTCATCGTTTCGAATTCTCACCTTTGGACTTTAAAACAAAAACCAAAACAGTCAGGTTGTCTTCAAATCCTATGAATCCAAATTCGAAAAACAAGAAAATGCAAAACACATCACCCCCAACTAACAAAATTCATACCCAAAAATAGAAAGCAATCATTTTTTGTTTGTTGTGCTACTTCTAATAATTTCAACAACTTAGCAGGCTAAGAGGAAAAGCGAAACAAGCAAAAATTCTCAGCTTTTAAGAATTTCGCAGAAACCTGCGACAAAAATCATGGTCGGTGTCTTATTCCTCTGTGAAGTAAAGAATTAGAAGATTCGCAAGAATAGACGAGCCTCACCCCCGAATAGCGAATATTTTCGAAGAAACATGTAGCAGATCTGCTCTAAAGTGTGAATTCCATCATTACAAATTCCATCTTTCAGATAGATATTTTTCCTTTTTTAAGTTTTGTGCCACCTTGATCTCCTCTTCAGAAACCGCGGAATCTTCCATCCGAGAGTCAAAAACCTTTTCGAAGCCTTTCTTTAAAGCGGAGATAATCTCCTCCGGTCCAACTCTTCTTTTCAATATTTTCTCTATATTAGTCGATTTCTCCTCCAGATTTTGCTTCACCCTCTCCACTGAGCTCTCTTCAGGCAGAAGTTCAGCTAAACTATTTTTTCCCTTTCCGGTAAGTATGGAGCCATGCTGAATGAAGCTATCCTTTCCCTCCTGATCGGACCTGTAGGAAAATCGCCTCTGCGCACTCCCGATCAGCTTTTTGCCTTCCACGGTTATCTCATATCTGGAATTGCTCACAAAGCAAGGCTTGGAAAAGATCTGATGAAAAGGCGGAGACTTTTTGCCTGTGGACGGCTTGACCCATTCACCATCAATACCTAAAACATGCAATGATTCTAATAAAGCCAAACTTAATTTCTGATAGGTCTGGATGGTGTTGTCCCCCAGGTGATGGAAGTCGTCTGCGGATGCACACACGCTATAGGTGATCTCATCCTCATGTAGAACCGCCCTTCCCCCGGTGATTCTTCTCACCACATGGATACTTTTATCTTTGCATTTTTTCAGATCAACTGTTTTTTCTGCGGATTGAAAGTAGCCGATGGAGACAGCCGGCGGTTTCCATAGATAAAGACGAAGAACCGGAGGGGAGTCTCCCTTCTGGCAAGAAAGCAAAAGCGCTTCATCTAAGGCCATATTGAAGAAGGCATCATTTGCGCCGGTGAAAATTACTCGCCACCTTTTCATCTCAAAAGTTAGTTAAGGGAAAGCTGTGAGATCCCTGAAAAACTACTTTAAAAGAGCAGATCGGAGTGTCCCGCCTTTGGCGGGATCAAATATTGAACAATTGTGCTAAGCTTTTTTTGGTCAAGCTGAAGCTTGACACTCCAGTAAAACTTTTTCCCTTCAGGGTGAACCCAATTTGACTTTTTAGAGATTTAGCTGTTGATTCTCCTCCTCGAGGTCTCCGAATAGCTGGTCGATGTTTTCTAAAGCCATCTTAGCCGCTTTTTGTTCTGCCTCTTTTTTATTTTTCCCCGTCCCTTCTCCCATTTTTTTCCCTTTAACCGACACGGCGATGATAAATCTTTTCTGGTGATCCGGTCCTCTCTCTTCCAGCACATTATATCTGGGCAGTCCCAAACCCAAAGCCTGCATATATTCCAGAAATTCCCCCTTGTAATTGTGAAGGGCTTGGTCGGTGGTTATCTCCAGATATTTTTTTAGTATCTGATCACGGATCATCCTCTCTGCCGGGGCTAAGCCGCCATCCAGAAAAATGGCGCCGATGACCGCCTCATAAGCATCGGAGATAATGGAATTCCTCTCCCTCCCTCCAGCCTTTTCCTCCTCCTCGCTTAAATTAAGATATCGCCCCAAAGAAATAGATTTGGCGATTCGGCTCAAGTTAGCTTCACTGACCAGGGTGGATTTTAGCTTAGTCAGATCCCCTTCGCTTTTTTCCGGAAAGTTCTCAAATAAGAATCGGCTGGTCACCATTCCTAAAACCGAATCGCCCAAAAATTCCAGTCTCTCATTTGCCCGCAAATTCTCGTTCTCCGGGGCATGGATGTAAGATCTATGGGTTAAGGCTCGATCCAAAAGCTCCAGATTTCTGAAACGATAGCCCAACTCTTTTTCCAGTTCCCGGCATTTTTTAAACCTGTCCTTTTTGGTGAATAATCTTCTCAGAAATGTCAGTAGAAAAGTTGGCATGAGTGGTTGCTGAAAATGAAAATCGAGAATTTAACCAGAATAAAATCAGGCTATATTATCAACTTTCCATTTACGCGTGACCAAACTATTGTTGCGGTTAATAAGATGTTGTCTGGCAGTTACAGGTCAGTTGACTTCCCATGGATCCAAATGGATTCATCCTGAAGGACAAATGAGCTTTAGCCTGCGCATCTTATCGCCCACATGGGCGGCTACATTTTTACTTGCATCTAATCGCGTGTTGTTAAATCTTCCAGATTAGAAATGTAAGGAAAGCTTGTCCCTAAGCCTTTAGGCTTGAAACTCTAAACTGGAAAATCAGTATAAGAGAAAGGATCTGATTATCATTTATCTTTAGGGGACAAACTTCCTTACAGCGATGGAGATGTTATGCCCGCCAAATCCAAAGGAATTGCTTAAGGCAACATTCACATCAACTTTTCGCATTTGATTGGGCACATAGTCTAGGTCGCATTCCGGGTCGGGAAATTCATAGTTTATGGTGGGATGGAGTATTCCTTCTTCAATCGACTTGATGGTGGCAACCAGCTCCACAGCTCCACCCGCCCCTAACAGGTGACCGATCATAGATTTAGTGGAATTCACCGGAATCTTTTTAGCCTTTTCTCCAAACACCGCCTTGATGGCCTGGCTTTCAGTCAAATCCCCCAAATCAGTGGAGGTTCCATGAGAGTTAATATAATCCACTGACTCAGGACCCAGACCGGCATCCTTCAGGGCTAATCTCATTGCCCGAATGGCTCCCTCGCCTCCGGGAGCTGGTGCGGTAATATGGTAAGCGTCTGCGGTCATTCCCACGCCCACAACCTCAGCAAAGATTTTTGCACCTCGGCTTTGAGCATGCTCCAGACTTTCTAAAATCAGTATTCCAGCACCTTCTCCCATCACGAATCCGTCCCTCTCTTTATCAAAAGGACGGGAGGCTTTCTGTGGCTCATGGTTACGGGTGGATATGGCTCGGGCAGAACAGAATCCAGCCAAAGATGTCGGGGTGATGGAAGCCTCGCTTCCTCCGGTGATCATCACATCTGCCTCTCCCCGCCGGATTATTTTAAAGGCATCGGCGATGGCCTGAGCGCCGGAAGCACAGGCAGACACAGTGGCATAGTTAGGTCCCTTGAAATTAAAACGTATGGAGATCAATCCGGCACACATGTCGATGATCATCATGGGAATGAAAAAGGGGCTGACCCGATTGGGACCCTGGTTTAAAAGAATAGCATGCTGTTTCTCAAAGGTCTCTATGCCTCCGATTCCGCTTCCCACCACCACTCCTGCCCGTTCTAGATCCAGAGAATTTGAACCCAGGCCGGACTGGTCAAAGGCCTGTTGAGCAGAGGCCACTGCATACTGATGGACCAAATCCATCCGTCTCGCCTCTTTTCTCTCCATGTATTTGGAGGCATCAAAGCCCTTGACCTCCCCAGCAATCTGGGTGGAGAACTGGGTGGCATCGAATCGGCTGACCCGATCGATGCCGGAGACACCATCTTTGAGATTGTTCCAGAACTCCTCCACCGAATTGCCAACTGGGGTGATCACCCCCATCCCGGTAATTACCACCCGGTTTAAAGAGACAACAGAACTATTCATAGATAACCTCTTAGCTCTCTTCCTTGGGTAAGTGCGTCTCTATATAATCAATGGCCTGTCCCAAGGTGGTAATCTTTTCCGCCTCGTCATCCGGTATCTCCAGCTTGAATTTCTCGGTAGTGAATTCCTCCTCCAGAGCCATGATCAACTCCACAGTGTCCAGAGAGTCTGCTCCCAGATCATCCACAAATTTAGCTTCCCTGGTCAGCTGATTTTCCTCCACGCCCAACTGATCGATCACGATCTTTTTCACCCTTTCTTCCACCGACATGTTTAGCTCCTCCTTATTTTTTGCTTAAATCTAACTTTGAATATTTTCTCACAACGCCATCTCCTACGATCGGGGATAATTTAATTCATTTGTATAAAATTCAAAATCTTTTCTAATGGCGCCTCTCACATCAATAGTCCCCCATCCACCTGAATCACCTGACCGGTGATGTAGTCTGCTTGATTGGAAACCAAAAATGCCACCAGATTAGCCACATCTTCCGGAGTCCCCACCTTTTTTAAAGGAATAAGGTTAAGAAAGGCATCTTTTGCCGCTAAAGAGAGCTTTTCCGTCATGGCTGTTTGAACGTATCCGGGGGCAACTGCGTTTACGGTTATTCCCCGTCCGGCAAGTTCTTTGGCGGCTGACTTGGTCAACCCGACCAATCCCGCCTTGGAGGCGGCATAGCTTGCCTGACCTACATTTCCCATCAATCCAATTACTGAGGATATGTTGACGATCCTACCGGATTTTTGCTTAATCATCACCCTGGCGGCGCTTTTGGTCAGATTGAAGGCGCTTTTCAAGTTAACCTTTATCACCTGATCCCAATCCTCCTCGGTGGTTCGGATCAAAAGAGCATCCCGGCTGATTCCGGCATTGTTGACCAGAATATCTAAGGTGGCAAATCTCTCCATAACCTTTTTGATTAGCTCCTCCACCTGGGAAGAATCTGATACATCCGCCTTGAAAGCCACCGCGGCCACCCCCCAGCTTGTCATCTCCGTAAGGACGCTCTGAGCCAAGTCAATATTAACGTCGGCGATGGCTACATCTGCCCCTTCCTGGGCTAATCTTACCGCAATAGCTTTTCCTATTCCCTGCGCGGCGCCTGTTACCAGCGCTACTTTACCTTTTAAGTTCATTTGAACCATTGAACCCTTGAACTATTGAACTTTTTTTGCCCTTACCCGTTCTTCAAATGGGCAAAAGGAACTTAGATAGCTCCCACCTCCACCATCTGGGTAAACTTTTCTAAATCTGCAAGTTTATCTATCCCCAAACCTCGAGCGTCCCTAAACGATCTTTTCAAAAGCCCTTGCAACACCTTTCCCGGACCGATCTCCACGAAATTTCTCACTTCTTCTTTATACATCCGTTCCATGGATTGATACCACAAAACCGGCATGGTTATCTGATCTACCAGAAGCTCCTTTATCTGTGAAGGCTCTACCACTGGCTCTGCATTAACGTTAGCCACCACCGGAACCATAGGTTTTTTCATCTCCAGTTTGTCTATCATTTGTTTGAACTTGATCTGGGCCGGACGCATAAGCTCGGAGTGAAAAGCGCCTGCCACCTCCAAAAGGATTGCCCTTTTGGCGCCTCTTTCCTTTGCCAGCTCCACCCCCTTTTCTACTGCTTTTCTTTCGCCGGTGAGGGCTATTTGATCTTTGCAGTTGAAATTGGCAGGTTGAATGACGCCGTAACTTCTGGCTTCCCGGCAGAGGGACAGGACATCTTTCTCCGAAAGCCCGATGATAGCCGCCATGGTTCCCTTGCTTTTCTCACAAGCCTCCTGCATCAGAAGGCTCCGGTTCTTCACCGCTTCCAGACCATCTTCAAACGATAAAGCTCCCGCGGCCACCAGAGCAGAATATTCTCCCAGACTATGACCGGCGGTGAATGCAGGTTCAATATCGTGCTCTTTTAGAAGTTTCCATAATGCCACGCTGTGGGTGAAGATGGCGGGCTGAGTATATTGGGTTTGAACTAAAAGCTCAGGGGATCCTTCAAAACATATCTTAGCCAAGTCGAAGCCTAAGATTTTTTCTGCGGTAGAGTAAAGCTCTCTCACTTCCGGATGGGAATCGTAAATGTCTTTTGCCATCCCCACATATTGTGCTCCCTGTCCCGGAAATAAAAATGCGATTTTATCCATAAAAGTTATAAACTCCTCTTTTCCCAATCAAATTTCAAACGTCATAGTTTTCTTTTTTCAAAAAACCTCTTATAGTTCTGACAAAAATTAAAGACTCTTCAAGTAATTGCTTCGCCTCTTCCTGTTCCACCGGAATTAATCCATAATCTCCCTCTTGTCGAAGATCAAATCCCTTTTGAAGTGATCTAAATGTTGAATCCGGCAGTATTCCCTCTTTAATGAATTCCTTATTAAATGAGGAAAGAACAGCAGAGTGTTTGGAAAATTGCAAATCTTTATACAGAAGTGCCGCTTCAGTGGTATAGAACATGGCGTAATAACTTCTGGAGACACTGAAGCCAAAGTGACCATTTTCGAAAAGTGTTTGAGCCGCTTGTAAACTTTCATTTGCCTTTCCAAGAAGAAGTCTCATGTTATCCAATTTATTCTGCACCTATCAATATCCCCTCTTTTTCTACTGAATCGAATACCAAAAACCCCTTCCTTTTTTCAGCCAGAGATTTTGAGGCGATCAACACGGAAAAAAGATAAGGGCTTTTAAATGAGAAATCATATATGATCTCTCGAATCTTTTCTTTGGTTTGAAAGTTGGCTATCTTATCCTCCAGTACCACCATCAAATCCACATCAGAAAACACCTCACCCTCTCCCCTTGCTCTCGACCCGAAAAGGAAAAGTTGGTGTTTCCCTGACAGAAACTGATTCAAAAGGGAGTTTATCTTCAAAAGTATTTCTCCCAAGTTTTTATCTTTGATTTTCTTCATTGTATGCTCTCAAGCTAAGTATTGCCTTCAAGAGTGAGACATATAAGGAGCCTTTGCCATACCCACACATTTTACTCCTTATCCGGGAAATAAAAATGCGATCTTCTCCATAACTTTACACCATAAAAAGTTTTGTTCGATTCGAAAGTGAAGACGTAACCAAGCCTTCATGGCTTGGCTTTATGCTTCATCTTATCTGACTTTCTGAAAAGCTTTTTCACCACTTAATCACCGCCGATCCCCAGGTGAATCCAGCTCCAAAGGCAACTAAGACAGTGTTTGATCCTTCCTTTATCACGCCCTTCTTTCTGGCTTCATCCAAAGCAATGGGAACTGAGGCGGCAGAGGTGTTTCCATACCGGTCAATGTTGACGTATACTCTGTCCATAGAGACCTTCAACCTTTTTGCCAAAGCTTCTATGATTCTGATATTAGCTTGATGCGGTATCAGAAGGTCTATCTCCTCCGGGGACAGCCCCACCTTATGGATGATATGCTTCGCCGCATCCTCCATAGCTCTGACTGCGGATTTGAATACTTCATTTCCCTGCATGGAGATATAATGTTGCTTCAGATCAATGTTTTCTTTGGTGAGTGGAACTTTAGCTCCACCGAACGGGATATGAAGAAGATTAGCCAAAGATCCATCTCCTGAAAGGAAAGTGCCCAAAATTCCTTTCTCCTCTGTGGTGGCTGAAACCACTGCCGCTCCCGCTCCATCCCCAAAAAGCACGCAGGTATTTCTATCCTCCCAGTTGGTTATCTTGGAGAGAGTTTCCACCCCGATCACCAGAACATTTCTGTATTGACCTATGCCTATGAATGCAGATGCAATGGAAAGACCATAGATGAATCCGGAGCAAGCCGCCACAATATCCAAAACTGCGGCATTTTTTGCTTTCAGCTTCTCCTGTAGAATGCAAGCGGTGGAAGGGAGAAGGTAATCGGGAGTCACTGTGCCTAAAAGGATCAGATCGATTTGCTCAGGCTCAAGCTTTGCCTCCTTCAGGGCAATTAAGGATGCCTCCAAAGATAAATCAGAGGCGCCGGTCCCATCCTCTGATATTCTTCTTTCCCTAATTCCGGTACGGGTGATGATCCATTCATTAGAGGTCTCCACCATCTTTTCTAAATCGTAATTGGTCAAAATCTTGGATGGCGCAAAGGAGCCCGTGCCGGTGATCTTTGAATTTATCTTCTTATTCATTTAATCTCTTTTTATCCTTGAATACGTTGACGATGTGTTGATTCACCTTCTCTTTCACCATATCGGCGGCCAGCTTCAAGGCATTCTTGATGGCTTTGGGCGGCGAATCTCCGTGGCAGATGATACACACTCCATCCACACCCAGAAGGGGAGCACCGCCATATTCGGTGTAATCCAAAACTTTCCTCAAATCTCTTATGGAGACCTTCACTAAGAAAGCCCCCAGCCTGAAAAGAAGACTTTCTTTAACTCTCTTTTTTACCAGCGAGGTTAGGAATCCATCGATGCTTTCGGTTAATTTTAAAACGATGTTTCCCACAAAGCCATCGCACACCACCACGTCACAGGTCCCTTTCAAGACGTCCCGCCCCTCCACATTCCCGATGAAATTCAAGTATCCATCCTCACTTAACAGCTTATTAGCCAGAAGAGTAACCTCATTTCCCTTGGTGCTTTCCTCCCCTATGGAGAGAAGCCCTACGCGAGGGGTTGGCTTCTTGAGAACCTGGCTGGTGTAAACCGATCCCATCACCGCGAACTGATACAGGTTTATAGCCTTGCATTCTGCATTGGCTCCCACATCCAGAACCACCACTATCCCCTTCTCGGTGGGCAAAAAGGAGGCAATAGCAGGGCGGTGGATACCCTCCAGTCGTCCTAAGGTCATGAGGGCATGGGTCATCACCGCGCCGGTGTTTCCTCCGGAGATGAAGGCATCCACCTTCCCCTCCTTCTGCAATCTCATTCCCACCGCGATGGAAGAATCTTTCTTTTTCAAGCTCTCCACCGCCTCATCTTCCATGCTGATTCGCTCGGAGGCATGATGAATGACAAAAGGTGCATCAGTAACGTTTAAACGGGAAAGCTCTGAGTGGATTTTTCCCTTCTCTCCCACCAGCACCATCTCAAAGTCTCCGTGATTCTCACGGTGCGCCCAGATCGATCCTTCCACCACTGAAGCGGGAGCGAGGTCTCCACCCATAGCGTCCACCACTATTTTCACCTTTTCATTCACTCTCTTTCACCTCTGTCACTCTATTGTCACTCTATATCATATCCTCACCCCTTGCCCCATGACCCTTTGACCCTTGACCTTTTTTAGGTCTCCTTCGGGGTTATCACTTGCCTCCCCTTGTAATATCCACAATTCGGACAGATGCGGTGAGGCAATTTGGGCTGATGACAATGCGGGCATTCCACTAGGTTGGGAATGGTAAGCTTCCAGTGGGTGCGTCTTTTGGCGCCGCGTGATTTGGAATGTCTTCTTTTCGGTAAAGGCATCTTTTTTCCTCTTTAATTAGTAACTGCAGGCTTTAACTCTTCCTGACCCTTGCCCCTTGACCCTTCTACAGGTGCAGCTACCATTTATTATGCGCGTTTTCGTTCAATCGATAATGAAATCTCACAACCTTTTCTTCAGCAATCCCTTTAACTGGTCCCATCGGGGATCGGTCTTTTCCTTGACGCAACTGCATTGCGATCTGTTTAGATCGGTTCCGCAAATGGGACATAACCCTTTACAATCCTCCGAACATAGGGGCTTAAGTGGCAAAGACAAAATTATCGCTTCCCGCACCAGATCATCGATTTCGAAAAATGTCGAAGACGGATCGGCGACAAAATACCCTTCCTCCTCTGATTTCATTTCATCTAAGTTTCCCGCTAAGTCTATCACAAAATCAAGATCTGAAGATATGTTTTGGTCATATTCGTTCAGACAGCGAGAGCACTCTAGCTTCACTGAGGTTCTTGCTTTGCCCTGACAGACCAATTGGTCTTGGCTTTTGTTAACTGAAAGTTCAACTCTGACCGGCTTCTGAAAAGTTGCCCCTTCTGCCTCAAGTTTTAAAACCTCAGGACTTTCTTCCAGATTAAGCTTCTGGCTGAAATCCTCAGATGTTCTTTTCAATTCTATCTTCATTGCGCTCAATATTAACCAAAACGGCTAAAATTGTCAAGACAAAAAATTGTTTGTCCAAGATCGCCTAGGCTTGAATGAAACAAGTATACGGCGAAAACATATAGAAGTTTGGAGAAACGCAACGCCTGACTTTGCCAAGAACCCCATGTCCGTGATGAAAACAGCTTGTACTTTTTGGTCACAGATAAGATAGTCGTTGCCAATAAAGTGGGTGACCACAACAACAACTTTTCTGATAAGATTTTGCTTGCTTTTTGCCGACTTTGAATTATCTTTGAGTGAGGTTTCGCAAAGATTCTGGGTTGCTCTTATGCTTCCAATTGTAAACATTGCTTTTTCCTTGTAAGCCTTTTTAGGACGGAGGTGCTAAGATGTACAGAAAGATACTTGTTCTTGTTTTTCTCTTTTTCCTTTGCTGGGCTAACGTTGAGGCAAGTTCAGGAGATTCGTTAAAAATTGCAGAACTGGAAAGGATAATTGCAGAGTGCAAAGACCCGTTGAAAGTTCCGCCCGGGATATTCAAAGAGATCAAAACTTTACAAGGGGTAGAGCCCCGCCCTGATTTCAAAAAGATAAGAAAGATACAAAAGGAGGGATTGGTGCATGTGTTTGTTGATTCTCACGTTTATCCTGCTATCCAGACTAATTTTGATCAATTCATCTCCGACCTTCAAACGGACGGCTATACAGTTTCAGTGACTCAAGTAACCACCGAGACTCCAGAAGATATTAGAGCAACTTTGTTGTCGGAATATACTTCTGATGATTTGGTAGGAGGTATTCTGGTGGGAGATGTTCCCGCCGCCTGGATGGAAACTGACTGGTATTATGTCTCCCATTTTCCCACGGACTACTTCTATATGGATTTGAACGGAACCTGGAATGATTTCGACTCGGATGGCTTCTATGATTTTCTCGCTGGCGATCTCTATCCCGAAATCTGGTCTGGAAGAATTACCCCATCCAATTGTATCTTCGGGGATGAGGTAAAATTGTTAAACCAATATTTCGCCAAGAACCACGCCTATCGAACCGGAAGCCTGAGTCTTCCTGATAGGGTTTTGGGATACATGGAGTGCACCTGGTATCCGGAAGTTGAAACCTACCTGGGTTGGGTCTACGGTGATGTAACCTTTGTGGATAATGAAGACAGCACCACCGCTTTGCACTACAAATATATGTTGCAACAAGGATACGAATGGGTTCACCTTCTGGCTCACTCCTCCCCCTGGGGAAGCACATTTTTCTTGCACGACGAAACCTATGGAGGTGGAAGCGTGTTTAGCTACGAAATGCCCCATGTGAACCCCGAAGCCATATTCGTTCTGTTAAATGCTTGTTCTAACGCCAAATACACCGAGACCAACAACTTAGGACAATCCTATCTTTTCGGAAGCGACTACGTCGTTGCCGTTATCGGAGAAACCAGGATCATGTACGGGGACCGATTTGAGGACTTGTATGCAAGTTTGGGTGACGGAAAGAACTTGGGTGAGTCTTTTCTGGACTGGATATGGTGGTGTTATGATTGGTTCTGGGGTTGCCATATATTTGGAGACCCCACCTTAAAACCACATGGACACGGAAATCCTCTCACCCTTGCAGGATTCTCACCCAAACGCATAAAAAAGAGTGCTTCCGAATGGGACACTTCTCCAATTGACGTCTCCCCCTTTACCGATGGCAATCCTTCTGCCTGCGTGGACAACTCCGGCAATATCTGGACAGCCTGGAATGCAGGAAGAGATGTCCGGGCAAATATCTGGACCAGTCATTATGATGGTGTCACCTGGTCTGAACCGGAGGAGGTTGCCTTCTCTGTTCCCTGGGACTTTCATCCCTCCATGACCACCGACAATTCAGGAAACGTCTGGATCTTCTGGCAAAGCTACCGCGAGGTGGAAAATTATATAGATGGATGGGACATTTATGGCATCTACTATAATGGTTTGTCTTGGTCAAGCCCGTTTAGAGTAACCACTGCTGAACCTTATGACGTTGAGCCAAAATCAGCGGTCGATAGTTCAGGAAATGTTTGGGTGGTATGGAGAACCGAAAGAAAACCGGACTCGGATATCATGTATAGCTATTACAACGGCTCTTCGTGGTCCTCCAATGCCTATGTAACTTCGTCTTTGGATGAGGAGCGCGATCCGGTGATAACAGTCGACAAATATGGAAATGTATGGGTGGTATGGTATGCCAAAAAGAGCGGAAATTGGGATATATATGCCAAATATTATAACGGAGTTAGCTGGTCCACGGAGATTCAAGTGACCGATGATCCCGGCTACGATCTCCAGCCTTCGGTTACTGCGGATACTTCAGGCAACGTGTGGGTTGTTTGGCGTTCCAATAGAGACGGAAACTTAGACATTTACTCTAAATATTATGACGGAATGAGTTGGTCTTCGGACATGCCGGTAACCATTGATCCCGGAGATGACCTTTCTCACAGCGTAACTTATGATGATAGGGAAAAGATACTTGTGACCTGGCAGAGCAACCGGGATGGTGACTGGAACATTTATCAGAGCACGTATGAAAGCGAATGGTCGACTCCTATTCCGGTAAGCACAGATGAAGGCAACCAAATCCAACCCGCCTCCTTCTTTGATGACAACAACCAATTTGGTTCGGTGTTCCCCGGCGATCAGGAAGAAAACTGGAATATCTATTACAGTTACACCACAGCGCAGTGGTTCGCCCCAGCAGTCAACTATGAAGCAGGAGATAGTCCTTATTCTGTTTTTTGTGCCGACCTGGATGGAGACTCGGATATGGACTTAGCCGTGGCAAATGCTGGTAGCGACAATGTCTCCATCTTAAAAAACATCGGGGATGGTACATTTCAAATTAAGGTTGACTATGGTGCTGGAGATCAGCCTCGTTCTGCTTTTTGTGCGGATTTAGATGGAGATTCAGATTTGGATTTAGCCCTGACAAATACATTTACCGACAATGTTTCCATCTTAAAGAACGACGGGGATGGGACATTTCAAACTAAAGTCGACTACAGTACAGGAGATGGTCCTTATTCTGTTTTTTGTGCGGACTTGGATGGAGATTGTGATTTGGACTTAGCAGTGGCAAATTATAATAGCCACAATGTTTCCATCTTGAAAAACAATGGGAATGGGACTTTTCAAACTAAAGTTGATTATGGGGCAGGAGATAATCCTATTTCTGTTTTTTGTGGGGATTTAGATGGGGATTTAGATATGGACTTAGTCACCGCGAATATCAATAGCGACAATGTTTCCATATTAAAAAACTACGGCAACGGCACTTTTGAAACTAAGGTTGACTATGGTGCAGGAGATCAAGCAGCTTCTGCTTTTTGTGCAGACTTAGATGGAGATTCAGATCTGGACTTAGCCGTGGCAAATGTTGGTAGCGACAATGTCTCCATCTTAAAAAACATCGGGGATGGTACATTTCAAACTAAAGTTGACTATGGTGCAGGAGATCGTCCTTTTTCTGTCTTTTGTGCAGACTTAGATGGAGATTTAGATTTGGACTTAGCCGTGGCAAATGCATATAGCGACAATGTTTCCATCTTGAAGAACAATGGGGATGGGACTTTTCAAACTAAAGTTGACTATGGTGCTGCAGATGGTCCTTTGTCGGTTTTTTGTGCGGATTTAGATGGAGATTTAGATTTGGACTTAGCCGTGGCAAATTCTCTTTGCGACAGCACCTCCATCTTAGTGAATTTGACTCAAGTCCCTGGTAACTCGCCACCTTATCCTTTCCCTCTTCTTTCACCAGCAGACGCTGAGACAACCTCAAGTGTGGTCGAGTTTCACTGGGCAAAAACTCAAGACGTCAATTTGAGCGATCAAATTAGATATGATCTTTATGTCATGCGCACCTTCTTTAGTTCTTCTGACTCAGAGACGGTCGTCCATAGCGATCTCGTAAAGAATACCTTTACTGACACACTGGACGTCGGCAGATATCATTGGAGGGTGATGGCTAAAGACAACTGGGGTGCAGAGACATGGTCTAATCAGACCTGGCACTTTGTCTACTTCATCCGTGGCGATGTGAATGCAGACGGGATCATAGAGCTTGGGGATGTGCTTTACTTAATAAATTACCTCTATAAAAATGGACCTCCACCTGTTCCCCTGGCTTCAGGTGATGTCAACTGTGATAATACGGTTGACTTGGGCGATGTACTCTATCTGATTAACTATCTATATAAAGACGGACCTTCCCCGTGCAGTTGAAATATGTTAAGAAGGTTATAGCTTCGAGTGCAAAAATTTAATCGAGCCGGGGGCTTAATACCCCTTGTGGATGATAACATCCCCTAAGAGCAAAATTTGCCCAATGAATTGGGTCTCTTGATTCAAGTGAACAACTACAAAAGAAGGTCACAATTAACTGAGGGTCTTCCCTGAGATGCCAGGTGCGAATGCACTCATACGAGTTTGAAACAAAAAATAATTCAAATGCACGATATGGCTGATGACATTGATGGATTAAAACACAAAATATCATCAATTCTGGATGAGTTCGAGTTCGGTTCGCAAAAAAATCTCCGATTGAATAAACAAACAATAACTTTTAAGGGGCAAATTGGAGTGTTCACCTTCAGGTGGACCAGGTTAAAGCTTTTTGTCTTTTCTCACAAGACGGGATTTAGGGGACAAGAAGTTTCTGGTGAAGCTAAAGGAGCTGTTGAAAAACCCCTTTGGCAGGGCTAAATGCCCTGCCTTATGGATGATAAGTAATTGCCCTCCATAGGGGGCGGGAATTCCCAGACGGGTCTCCGTCATCCCGCCCCGGAGTGTAGCTTTTTCAACAAGCCCTAAAGCTTGGCACTCCAACAAACCTTCTATCTATTTGACTTTTTGACAGCAGTTATGGAGTCTAAAATACCTGATGGGCGTGAGTTCACCTGGCATTTATCCAACACTGTCGGCTTTTCAAAAAATTGCAGATTAATCTTTTCTAACAATGCATACTTTATAAGCAGTCTCCCAGATTGTTTTTTTAACCTTGACTGACGATTTTTTTTTGATATAATCGTATAAACCTAATGGTTAACCAAAAAGCTAAGAAATTTTTTATCCCGCATATACGAACGGGCTCACAGGATAAAGAAAGTTATGAATATTGTTAGAAGTAAAGATCAAAGAGGCCAGACAAAATAAAAGATTTTTTATATGAAGAAAAGATTTAAAATTCCTCTCTATCTTTTTTCATTTCTGCTTTTAGCCTGTCTTATCTTCTGGGGGCTTTTTACCCAAACCAGACTACTGGAGAATCAAGTCAACCGACTGTTAAAAGTTTTTGTGCAAAGCAGATTTTCGGTTAAGGTAAATGTAGGGGATATCAGTGGCTCCCTCTGGAAAGAGCTTGTAGTAAAGGATTTGACGGTTGACTTCATGCAGGAAGACAAAGGATACAGGATGGCGGAGATTCCATATCTGAAGGTGAATTATAAGCTTACCAATCTCTGGAGAAAAAAATGGATCGTAGACTCCTTGACCGTGGATCATCCCAGATTTGCCATCACAAAAACGGAGGATGGCAAACTTCTGGTGGCACTTCCTGGCACCGAAGACAAGGTCATCTCCAAGACAGGATTATTCGATTTCAAGATCGGGAATTTGAAGATTAAAGATGGCTCTTTTGAATATCTTTCCCCTGAAAAACGAACGAACATAGATAGCCTGAATCTTGAGATCTCCGTAACTAAAGACAGAGATGGAACTAAAATAAACATCCTTCGGGGTGATTTCACATACCCGCAGAAGGATTTTCTTTTAAAGAGTTTGGAAGGTTTTTTATGGCTTAAAGGGGACAGTCTATCCATTGAAGAATTGAAGATTAAGACAAAAGACTCAGATGTGGAGATTTCAGGGAATGTGGGCAATCTCCGAGAACCGCAGTTTTCCCTTTCAGTCAAAGCAAAGCCAGTGAATCTGGAGGAGATAAAGAAATTAACCGGCGTAGGGCTGGAGGGGATCCTGGATGTGGAGGGAACCTGTGAAGGAAATCTCAAAAGATTTGGGGGGAGGGCAACCTTGGATGGTCTATTTTTCGGGAGAAGCTTCGAGCAAGTAAGGACCCAGTATACCTATCAGAACAAAAAGTTTACCTTTTCCTCCATCAAAGGCAAAGCTTTCGGTTCGCCTTTGAACGGAAGGGGGGAGCTTAACTTCAGGAAAAGACCGGAGGAGTATGAATTCGAAGGAAAGGTAAACAGTCTTAATTTGAACAATATCGTCTTTGGGAGCCTTCACACTGATTTTACCGGGGAGGTTCACATGCAGGGGAGATCTTTCTCAGAAAGAGATCTCTTCATGGAGATGGAAGTAGATCTGCAAAATGGTAGAATTGAGCAATATAGCTTCAGCGCGGCTAAAGGAGTTCTGGACATCACCACCTCCGCTGTGACCTTCCATCCCCAATTTCAGTTGGACTACAAAAATACCCGGGTGGTTCTGAAGGGGGAATTGCAATATGAAGGAGAGGTAGATATAGATGCCTGGGTGAATTTCAGGGACTTAAGGGATTTTAAGAATCAGATCTTTATACAGGAGATGAGGGGAAGGGGGAGGGCTTTCGTAAATATCAGCGGAAAGACTGAGGATTTCGACGTGGAAGGGGACTTCATCTCAGACTCTTGTTATGTCTATCAACTTTTTAGTTCAGATGCAAAAGTTGATCTTAAAATAGCTAATTTCCTTACCAAACAAAAAGGACAGGCCGATGTTCGCTTTTTGGATGGAGAGTCCTGGGGCACAGACTACGACAGCCTGATCTCCCGGATAAAGATAGATGATCAGTGGATCAAGATAGACTCAGCCCGCCTGGAAAGCGATTACCTGGGATTGAATTTCTGGGGTGAGTTAGATATTTCCCAGGCTCCCCAAACCTTGTTGATCTACCAGATGGTATTAGATTACCGAGGAAATCGTCTGGAATCTCTTTCACCTACGGTGGTCAACATCGACACCCAAAAGGTGCGAATAAGGAAATTTGTTCTTTCCGGTAAAACAGGCGAAATCGACCTTTCAGGCGACATCGACTATCAAGAGAGAATGGATCTTTCCCTAAAGGTGTCCGGATTGGACATTGCTCCCTGGGTGGGGCTTCTTAATTCAACACCAATTGAGGGGGAACTTTTCCTTGAAGCCTTCTTGCAAGGGGATTTTTCCAGTCCGCAAATTGACCTGAAAGGGGAAATCCAGCAACTTGAGTTCAAGGGTATGGAGTTAGGGCATCTGAAAACGGATTTATCATATAAAGAAAAGAAACTGGAGGTTAGAAATCTTGCCGTGACCGACACAGACTGGGAATATATCCTGGGCGGTTTTTTGCCTCTGGACTTATCCTTCGCTTCGGTAGAACAAAGAGTTTTGGAAGAACCTCAAAATTTTCAATTTAATGCGAAAGGAAAACGCCTGGAGCTGATCAGATTGTTTATCCCGGAAATCGAATATCTGACAGGAGACTTCGAAGGTGACTTAAAGATTTCCGGAAACCTGCTTCATCCTCAGTTTGATGGAAAAATGAGTTTGAAGGATGGGAGGTTAAAATTTGTCCAGCTAACTGATCCGGTGGAAGAGCTGGTGGTGGAGATGAGGATGAGAAACGAAAATCTTATCTTAGACAAGGTGCGCGGTTTTATGGAACATGGAAGTAGGGAAAAAGATAATCTCTTCAAGAAAATGTGGAAGATTTTTTCGCCAGGTAAAAAAATTAGAGGTGAGGTCAGCGGGTTCGGAACCATAAATCTGGAAGATATACACGACATCAACTATGATCTTTATTTCTCAGGAGATAAAATACCGATTAATTATGAGTATGCTGATCTTTCAGCCATAGCGGACCTGAGCGTGGAGATAACAGGAAAATCCCCACCTTTAGTCACAGCCCAGATACTTTTCTCCGAGCTTTTTTATCGGGAGCCTTTTTCCTCCTCTGGATCTGGAAACTCGCTTTCCTCCAGCCACAAAGAAGAGGATCTGTGGGACTGGAATCTGGACATATCCATGGCAAACAATTGCTGGATCATCAATGATGATGTAAATCTGGAACTCCAAGGGGATGTGCTGGTGTTGCGTGAGAGAGGAGAGCTAAAGATTTTAGGAAGCCTGGAGACCATCAGAGGAAAGTATTTTCTTTATGGAACCAAGTTCAAAATTGAAAAAGGCTCTTTATTCTTTGATAACGTAGAGAGAATTGATCCTAAAATCGATTTTTTGGTCTCCACCAGGCTGCTGGGGGGGGGATCGTCAGCTTCGTCAGGGAGTGGCAGTCTTTTAAGCACCGGGTCAACTGATGAAATTAAGTTGGCTATCGGTGGCACCCTCTCTGAGCCTGAAGTGAAACCAGCGCCAGGTTCGCCATATTTGAAGGAAGATATCCTGGAGCTCTTGGCATTCCAGCGAGGTACCGCATCTGTGGATTCGGTGGGGATGGGAAGCTTGTTTCAGGAGAGGGTGATCAAGAGCTTGGGAGGCGCTTACAGTAGCAGATTCCTTGAGAGTATTGCCGGACAGACTCTGGGAGTGGAGACCTTTGAGATCGTCCCTACCTGGAGTGAAAAATTCAGACTCACCGACGCTCAGATCACCATTGGCAAATACATCTCAGATAAAGTCTATCTTCGCTACACCCGCCGCCTTTCTCAGTCCAGCGGACAGGAAACAGGTGTGGAATACAGATTGAATAAACATCTTCTTCTGGAGGGACGTAAAGATAAGCTGGGACTTTTCCATTTTGGATTAAATCTGCACTGGGAATATTAAACACATTTTGCATTTGGATAAAAATCCGCAGGCAAACTTCCATGTTGTTCAATGCTACATCTTTACTATAAAAGAAATTGTCGAAGAATAACTGACTTTAAAACCTGAGAAACCTCTATGGTCAACATCTTTACAAAAAGATTTCTCCATCTTGTTCTTATTTTGGTTGGATTTATTATTTTCGGAACACCCTCCCTGGCACACAGTCAGAAAAAACCAATCATTAAGAAAATAACAGTGGAAGGAAACCGCTATTTCTCCGACGGCAAAATTAAAGATCAGATGACCCTCAAAGAGAACAAATGGTATAACCTGTTCAAAAAAAGAAGATTCAGTCTCAAAAAAGCGGAGCTGGACAAAGCCTCAATCGATTCTTTATATCATGTGCATGGATTCTTAGAGGTAGAGTGTGAAATTAACGCTGAGGAGAAAAAGAAAAATAGTTGTGTGGTTAAAGTGAAGATAAAGGAGGGAAATCAGACTAAGTTAGGGAACATCATCTTGAAGGAAGGACTGCCTGAGCTTGAGGAAAAGACAAGAAAAGAGATTAAATCATTGAAGAAAGGTGAACCTTTCAACTGGACCAAATTGTATGAGGTGGCTTTCAACATCAAGACCATCTATGCGAATAACGGTTATCCCTATGCAGATGTTCAAATTCTTGTGTCAGAAACAGAAGAGCGGTTTAACCCGAACGTGACTTTTAAAGTAGGTGAGGACAAGAAAGTCTTCTTCGGCAAGGTCACCTATGAGGGATTGAAACTCACCAAACAGAACGTGGCTCGCCGGGAGCTAACCATAAAGGAGGGGGAAATTTATTCCAGAGAGAAGATCATGGATAGCCAGCAGAGGGTCTACTCCACCGAGCTTTTCAGCTATATCACCTTAAAGGCTAAGGATGTGGCGCAGAAACCGGATAAACCGGATTTCGTCCTGAAGGTGATAGAGAAAAAGCCGAATTATGTCGGCGCCAGGGTGGAGCTGGCGCAAAATCAACCCCAATCGGTAAATCAGCAGGAGTATCTCACCGTGGATTTCACCGGAGAGTGGGGAAACAGAAATCTGGCTGGCACCTCCCGTAAGATCGGGATCTCCGCCTATTATAGTTTTAAGGTCGTTCCCGAGATAGAAAGGCTATCCAATCGGTTCACCTTAAGATATGTAGAACCCTGGTTTCTGGGAACCAGAACCGTTTTTGATCTGGACTTATACTATGAGCCGGGAGTGAAAAGCGCGGTGCAGAAGTATCGCATCGAGTCGTATGGAGGAAATATAAATTTTAGTCGCGAGTATACCAGATATACCAAAGTCTGGCTCACCCATAGCTATCAGCAGGTCAACATTTACAGTATCCCAACAGAGGAGCTGGAGACCTACAAAAGAGAGCAGGGAATAAATGTGCGACGCAAGATAATCCTCTCCGGAGAGAAAGATACTCGAAGCAACATATTTATCCCCCTGGATGGTTCTTTCACCCAACTTTACACAGAATACGTGGGAGGATTTATGGGGGGAGACAACCACTTCTTCAAAATAGGATTCTCCTGGTCCAGGTATAATAATTTGAGCAAAAGAAAAACTTTGAATGTTTTGACTACCCGGATAAAATTTGGCTATGCCGAAGAGCTTACTCATAGAGACTATGTTCCCACCTTTGATCGGTTCTATATGGGTGGGACATCCACCATGAGAGGATATAAGGAAAACAGCATGGGTCCCACAGATGAAGGCGGTTCTCCCACCGGGGGGAAGGTAATGGTATTGGGAAATTTGGAATATCGAAGAGCCTTATTCTGGAAATTCGGCTACACTATCTTCGTTGATGCAGGAAATCTGTGGGAGGAGGTAAAACACATAAACATAAAAGATTTCAAGCTCACCTCCGGTTTGGGGATTCAATTTTTCACGCCGGTGGGACCATTGAGAATAGATTATGGAAGACAGATTCCCATCAAAGAGAGTCCAAGGACGGGGAGATTTCACCTGAGTATATTGTATGCGTTTTAAATACAGGGTCAAGGGTCAAGTAGCAAGGGACAAGGGTCAAGAGGCAAGGGTCAAGGGTCAAGAAAAATTCATAGTGGAATGTTTGAGTCAGGGTTTGTTGTTGTGATCGACTTAAAGGGGAGAGGGCTCTATGTCAAAGCCCATAATCGGAATCACCTGTTCAATGGAGTATGGGGACAAGAAAAGAAAATATCCCACTGCCTATGCTTTTGATTATCTAAAAAGAAGCTATTACGAAGCTGTAGAAAAATCAGGAGGGGTTGCCGTAATTTTGCCTAACACCGGAAGGACAGAACAAGTCGACAGTCTCTTGAACATTGTGGATGGGCTGATAATAAGTGGGGGCAATGACATTGATCCGGTATTTTATGGGGAGAAGAAAAAAGTTAAGAATTTGAGCATCACCCGGGAGAGGGATCTTTTTGAGATAGCTTTGGTGAGAAAAGCAAAAGCCAGGCAAATCCCTATACTGGCCATATGCCGAGGAATGCAACTGGTGAACGTGGCTTTTGGAGGAACCCTTTACCAGGATTTTAGATTTGAGGAAAAATTCTTTGACCACACCCTTGAAGGTTCAGCCATTTACCACAAAAGGCATCCGGTGATCATCCAGGAGGGAAGTAAGCTCTTTAGCATAATCGAAAAAAGGAAAATATTAGTGAACACCAGCCATCATCAGATGGTGAAGAAAGTTGCCTCTGGATTGACTGTCACCGCCTGGTCGGAGAAGGATGAAGTTATCGAGGCAATTGAGTCGAAAGATGGTCATTTTCTTTTGTGTGTGCAATGGCATCCGGAGCTTATGAGGGATAGAGGCTCAAAAGCTTTGTTCGATTCATTGACTCAATCTGCCAGAGAATATAAATTAAAAAAACGGCAAATCAGATAACGATCTTTAGGCGGGATGAATTCCCGCCTCTATGTGAGGTTGAGAGGATTTAATAATGAACAAAGGAGAATTACTTTCAAAGATCCAGTTATACATCATAGCTGACAAAAGAGTATGCGGAGATAAAGATATTGAGGAGGTGGTATGTAAGGCGATTGATGGAGGGGCGGAGATGATTCAATATCGTGACAAGGAATCAGACTATGAAGACTTTCTCAAAATAGCCTCAAAACTAAAAGATATTTGTAAAGAAAAAAATATTCCTTTCATCGTTAACGATAGGGTGATAATCGCCCTCAAAACAGATGCGGCTGGAGTTCATCTGGGACAGGAGGACATTTCCATAAGTGAAGCAAGACGGATATTAGGTGCTGAGAAGATAATTGGAAAATCTGCAAGAACCATCCGGCAGGCAAAAGCGGCGGAAGAACAGGGGGCAGATTATGTGGGCCTCGGTCCTATCTTCGATACCGTTTCCAAACAGATCGATGGGCCCATTGGCGTGGATATGATTCGGAAAGCGCAAGATAGCCTGGACATCCCCTTTTTCCCAATCGGTGGCATCAACCTGAATAACTTGGATCAGGTCATCCGAGCAGGTGGCAAGAGAATTGCGGTGATCTCTGCGATTGTTTTATCGGATGATGTAAAGTCATCTGCGGCGAAACTTTTAGAGAGACTTCAGCACCAGCACCTAACTTAAGGTGCCGGACTGAAGCATAGCTCGAAAAAGATATTGTATAATTTGGACCTGTTGGGTTCATTGATTGATGCCCTAATTAAACTATGGCTGATTTTTTAAATTTTTTAAAGCCTCTTTTACCTCTTCACACTTTTGGGGGTCGGCGGAAAACTTTAAAAATTGCTCTAAGATTCCTATGGCTTTTTCCTTGAAGCCCTTTTTAGTGTAAATCTCCGCCAAGAGAAGGTAGGCATGCTCAGAATCCGGCTTAAGTTTGATCACCCTTTGATATTCTATTATAGCTTCATCCAACCGGTCAAGTTTAAAGAAAACAGCACCCAGTCCTAAATGTGCCTCCACAAAATCCTCTTTTAACTGGATTGCCTTTTTGAAATACCAGATGGCTTTGTCAAACTGATTCTGGTAGACGTATGTTTTCCCCAAATCGCTATATACAATGGGATCCTTTACACCCAACTTCAAGACCTTTTTATATTGCCTTATCGCCTTTTCCCAGTTTCCCTTAAAAGCATAGATTTTCGCCAAGTCGATATGTGCTTTTACATATTCTGGCTTTAGTTCCACAGCCTTTTTATATTCTTTCTCAGCTAAATCCAAATCTCCCTGACGGTAATATGTTTTCCCCAAAAAGAAATGGACGTCTGAGGAGTGAGGGGCCTCCAGGTAAGCTTGTTTAAAAATGTGCAATGCTTCTGGAAGCCTCCCCTGATTATAATATTCTACCCCCTCTTCCAGCAGGGCAAGTTCCGGATATATTTCTCTTTGTTTCTGGTTTTCTTTCTCTGCCTCTTCAGTCATCCCTTTTTGATCAAAATATTGTGCCAAGAAGTAGTGGCCAGAACGACTCCTTTTCGGGTCCAAATCCATCAGGTCTCGAAATCTTTGAATAGATTTGCTTTCAGAAGTATTCAAAGCTATCCAAGGAAGAGTGGAGAAAAGGGAGGTTATGACCAAAATTGTGGCAACATACTTAAAGGCAGAAAGACTGTTGCGAAAGTTTAGGAAAAGTAGGAGTCCCAATATGGTATATCCTAACGACAGGCTGGAAAAAAGATCCCAATCACGTGGCGCGCCCAATCCCGGGTCAATTATAAAATGGAAAAGAAGCTGAAATCCTGTTACTAAAAGAAGAAAGCAAGCAGCAGAGCTTTTAAACTCAAACTTACTCCAGCCAGCAAAAAGAACGATGAAAACCAAAATCAACCCCACCGGAGAGGTCAATAAATGTTCATTCAAAAGGTCTAACAAATGAGCCCAAGAGAAAGAAGTATATCCTGGAGCAAATTTGTGTTCAACCGGCAAGACAAAGATACGTATAAGCCCGGGCTTGGTCTCAAATAAGTATAATAAAAACAAGACCGCCAACAGAAACATTCCCGCCCCCAAACTCCAAATTCTTTTTTTATTTATCTTTCCCTCTTTATCCAAAAGTAACAAATAGGCAAAAGAAGGTAAAAGATAAAAGCTGGAGAAATGAAAAGCCGGGCACAAACCAAATACCAAAATGACAAAAAGCAACTTCACCTGACGGTTCAGGTATCTTAAACCCAAAAAGACATAAGCTAAAATGGAAAGATAGGCGAAAGAATAATGTTCCACATAACCCAAGAAAAGCTGAGCGCTTCCCAAAGTAGCCAAGATCGAAAATACAAAAACCTTCTCAAACAGGTCTTTTCCTAAATACTCCGAGAATAAAAATAATAAGAAGACGAAAATCCCTCCGGCCACTATACTTCCAGTTTGATATGTCAATTGACCGTCAGCTGAGAAAAAGAGATTGAGCAATTTATGTAAATTTAAATAAACAAAAGCCTCCAAAAGTTCAGCCCATGGCCGGAATATACCCCCTCTATCCATAGTGGAAACAAGATGATATCCATCTCCCAAAAAATAAGCCCTGGATCTCAATATCCAAAACAAACCCATTGCTAGAAGACTAAACCCCGCATACCAGAGGTATCGTTTATTCCTCGAAATTTGCGCATAGAGAAATAGCAAAGGCTTTCTGGCTATCGTCCTTATGGCTCGATTAACCTGGGGTATGAATACTGAAAAAGATAAAACCATCAGAATTATCCTGATATATAGAGGGAAGTAAGCTAAATGATTGATCCCCCAAACGCGATGATGCGGGAAGAAGCTGGCTATGAAGTTAGCCAGGAGGATCACAGCACAAAGAACAGGACCGACAATCGTCAGAGCTGGTGAGGAAAACAACAAAAGCTTCACTGATTTTTTTCTTTTTTTCTTCATTGTTTTAGAAAACCAAGGTGGAAAGGAGAAAAGCAGGATTTATCAATTTTTGCTTTGAAATCGAGTTGGCATAAAATAAAAAGATTCTAATGATAATTCATCATCCCTCTAATTCGCCTCTTGGGAAAATTTGGCGAAGACCTCCTTCCCGTGAGGCTATTCTTTCAGGACTCAGTAAGATCCTCATCCCTTATATTGATGCAAATGTATAACAGATTCCCCATAACGAACTGGTGGAAACGCTGTAAACCTTCTCTGTGTATACTACCTTGATTGAGTTTCCATTCTTCCATTGTATCGCTTAAGTCCATCTCCGGTAAACACTCCGTTGAAGTTTTATCTTTTGGGTCAAGATATGAACTTGGTAGAGAGTGTCAAGTGAATTGTGCCAAAGCTTAGAAAAGCCGAAATGGAGGGAGGATTCGTTGGAGTGTCAAGTTTCAGGGACTGTTGAAAAACCCAGACTGGAGTGCACCCCGCCGATGGCGGGGTGCGGTTTTCCTCAGAGTTTAATTAGTTGCGGTATAAGAACATCTGAATTTCAAGAAATCGCGAAAGCCCCGCGAAGCGGGATCCTTCGGAAAAGCTTTCGCACTCCAAAAACACTTTTTCAACACGCCCTTCAGCTTGACCAAAAAGGGCTCGGAGATTTGTATCACCCGTGGTCTGCCTTCGGTCCAGTCCAGCACCTAACTTAAGTCAGGTTCTGGTAAAATTAGTTTTTCCAAATAATCTTGACAAATTTAGTAAAGATTTTTATGTTTTTCTCGTAATAGTATAAGAAGGTGTAATATGAATATATCCACACGTGGAAGATATGGTTTAAGGGCGCTTCTGGAGATTGCAGTTCAACCGGATGAGGAGCCGGTAACCATACGAGATATCTCCCAAAGGCAGCAGATGTCGGTTACCTATCTAGAGCAGATACTTCACAAGCTCAAGAAAGCGGGAATCGTGAGAAGCATCAGAGGTGCCAGAGGCGGATACGTGTTAGCCAGAAAGGGAGATAAGATAACGGTGAACCAGATCATCAATGCTCTGGATGGTCCCATTTCCATCTCCTATTGCGATTCCCCTCAATTGCGAGAGAAAAGTTGCATTGGTCCCTCAGCCTGCGTCTCCCGGATTCTGTGGAAAAAGTTGGAAAACCTTATCCAGGGTGCACTTTCCAGCGTGACCTTAGCTGATCTGAGAAAGCAGGCTATGAACCTAAAAGATGAAAAGCTTTTTGACCATTGGAGGAGAAGATGAAAAAAATTTATTTAGATCACAACGCCACCACCCCTTTGCATCCTGAGGTGTTGGAGGCGATGTTACCATACTTTAAAGAGAAGTTCGGAAATGCCTCCAGCATTCATGGATTTGGCAGGGAAGCCAAGGTTGCACTGGAAGATGCAAGGGAGAAGGTGGCAGAGATCATCGGCGTATCATCCAGCGAGATCTTTTTCACCAGCGGTGGGACTGAGGCTGATAATCTGGCTGTTAAAGGAACAGCCTTTGCCAACAGAAAAAAGGGCAAGCATATTGTTACCTCCAAAATTGAGCACCACGCCATTCTGGAAAGCTGTAAGTTCTTAGAAAAAGAGGGGTTTGAGGTTACCTATCTTCCGGTGGACTCCCAGGGTTTGGTTGATCCGGAGGATTTGAGAAAAGCTATTCGTGATGATACCACCCTGGTAACTATCATGTATGCCAACAATGAAGTGGGGATCATTCAGCCGATTGAACAGTTATGCAAGATCGCCAAAGAGAAGGGGGTATATTTTCATACGGATGCGGTTCAAGCTGTGGGGAAGGCCCCAATTGAGTTGAAGAAGTTAAATGTGGATATGCTTTCGATGTCCGGTCACAAGATTTATGGTCCTAAGGGAGTGGGAGCTCTCTTTATCAGAAAAGGCGTGCGAATTACGCCCTTATCTCATGGCGGTCATCATGAACGTTCCAGAAGGGCAGGGACGGAAAACGTAGCCGGCATCGTTGGCTTTGCCAAAGCATTAGGGCTGGTGGATAAAGAGAGGGAGGATCAAAACAAGCATCTTAAAAACCTCACCCAAGCATTCTATAAAAAACTGGTCGAGTCTATTCCCGACGTGATTTTGAATGGGGACTTAAACAGACGTATACTCAATACATTAAATCTGTCCTTCAAAGGAGTGGAAGGGGAGTCTGTCATTTTGAGCCTTGATATGAAGGGAGTGGAGGTGGCATCAGGATCAGCCTGCACCTCCAGAACCTTAGAGCCCTCTCACGTTCTTTCCGCCATGGGGGTTGATCCTGCGATCGCTCAAGGAGCCATTAGATTCAGCTTTGGAAGAGATAACACTATGGAGGACATGGAGTATGTTGCAAATCTTCTGCCCGAGATCGTGAGCAGGCTAAGATCCATGTCACCCATTTACGCCAAAAAGGGATAAAATTAAAAAAATTGCAGGAGAGATAATGTATAGCGCGAAGGTAATGGAACATTTTCAGAATCCCCGCAACGTAGGAGAAATCGAAGATGCCGATGGCGTGGGGGAGATCGGGAACCCGGTATGCGGTGATATTATGAAACTTTACATCAAGGTTAAAGACAATCGGATCATTGATGCTAAATTCAAAACCTTCGGCTGTGGTGCCGCCATAGCTACCTCCAGCATGGTGACCGAGCTGGTGAAAGGTAAGACCCTGGAGGAAGCTGAAAAGATCTCCAGAAATACGGTAGCGGAAGCATTGGATGGTTTACCTCCTATCAAGATGCACTGCTCCAACCTTGCAGCAGATGCTCTGCATAAGGCCATAGAGTATTACAGAAGTAGAGGAAAAACAAAAGATCAAAAATAAAAAATCTAAATTTTTGTTCGCTCGTGAATGTAGCGGAAGGCTTTTAGCCTTCCAATTATAATTATGGAGACCTGAAGGTCTCCGCTACACCTGAGCCATGGTAGGAATAAGTTAAATTTCCCATGCCAGCAAGAATCTTCTTTGTCTTACCAGAATAGTTGTCCGCCGAAGACAGAAGTATGATGGAAAACCCAAAAGACGAAAGACCGCTGGTGGTGGTGGCGATGAGTGGAGGAGTGGACAGTTCGCTGGCGGCTTTTTTGTTGAAGCAGGAAGGCTACCGGGTGGTGGGGATCTCCATGAAGTTGTGGGATTTCAAGGAGGTGGGCGGAGAGCCTCACCCGGACGGGCGGTGCTGTTCTCTGGAAGCGTTAAATGATGCCCGGGCAGTTTGCCAGATGATGGGGATCCATCACTATGTGGTGGATATCACCGATGACTTCAAAAAAGAGGTCATCTTTAACTTCGTGGATGAATATACCAAAGGAAGGACGCCCAATCCATGCATAATCTGCAACACCAGGATCAAATGGGAAAGCTTATGGAAAAAGGCTTGCTCTTTAGGGGCAAACTTCATCTCCACCGGACATTACGCCCGAATACAATTCGATGAAAAACTCAAACGATTTCTCCTCCTAAAAGGTGTCGATTCAAGCCGTGACCAATCTTATGCCCTGTGGGGTCTTTCCCAAAAGGATTTGAGCCAGACCATCTTTCCCTTAGGAGAGCTGACCAAAAAACAGGTTAGAACTTTAGCAAAAGAGTATGGCTTGAAAGTTGCGGAAAGAGAGGAAAGTCAGGAAATTTGCTTTGTGACAGATGATGATTATCCCAGATTCATAAAAGAATGGGTTGACAGCGAGGGACAAGCCCTGAACCAGAACGGTTCAGGGCAAGGGAAAAAAATTCAGCCAGGTCCTATCTTTAACTCGAAAGGGGAAAAAATTGGTGAACATGAGGGGATACCATTCTACACCATCGGACAGAGAAGGGGCTTAAAAATCGCCATGGGGAGGCCTTTGTATGTAGTGCGAATAGATGCAGAAAAAAATGCCATATACGTGGGAGAAAATGAGGAACTTTTCAAATCATCTTTTGTAGTCACTAATGTAAACTGGATTGCTTTTGACAATTTGGATAAAGAGATAGATTGTGAGATAAAGATCAGGTATCAACACGACCTCCAAAAAGGGAAAATTTATCCATTGACTGAAGACCAGGTTATGATTAAATTCAATCAACCAGAGCGCGCCATCACCCCAGGACAGTCTGCGGTGTTCTATCAGGGAGAGGTGGTTTTAGGGGGAGGGGTAATAGAGAAAGTGGTCAACGGATGGAGCGGATTAAACGGATGAGAAGGTCAACGGATTAAGCGGATGAGACGACCAACAGATTGAGCAGATTAAACGGATGAGAAGGTCAACGGATTGAACGGATGAAACGGATAGGTGGGAGGGTGTTTTGGGAAAGGTGATCAGTAAAACCACATATATTTGATACAAGGACTAAATCGGCATACCTCTCAAAAGGGGATGTTCATGAAATCGAAAAAGGGATTGAAGATTTTGATTGGGGTGGTTGCAGGAGTAATCATACTGCTTATTTTAGCTTCTGTGGTGGTGAAGATCGTTTTCACCAAGGAAAAGCTTTTGTCTTTATTGGTTCCTAAGATTGAAGAGGCGTTAAAAAGGAAGGTGGAAATTGAGGATATCAACGTCTCCATCTGGGGGGGCTTGGGGGTGGATGTGGAGGGGATGAGGGTTTTTAATCCTCCGGGATTTGTCCAGGAGGAGCTTTTCAAATTTGATCAGCTTTCCATACGGGTCAAATTCTTGCCCCTTCTTCGCAAAAGAATAGAGATCAAAAAATTGATCCTGGAGGGTCCGGAAATTAATCTGGAAAAGAATAAAGAGGGGGTCACCAACTTTGAAGATTTGACCAAAGGTGAGGGCGGCGCTATCCTTATACCTGTAGCTTTTGATCAGCTTCAGATAAGAAACGGCAAAATTCTCTATCTGGATAGTAAGGGCAAAAAAAGGATCGTTCTGCATCAGTATGAACAGAACGCCAAACTCTCCTTAGACGAAAAGATGGAGAATGCGAAAGTCACCGGCAAAATCACGGTGGATCAGATCGAGTTAAATCTCCCCGATTATAAAGGGACGCTTCCTCCACTTACCTTTTCCTTAGAACATGATATAAATTTCAATATGCCAAAAGACTTCTTAGATATAAGATCTGCGAAAATCGGCATTGCAAAAGTAAGGTTGGATGTGAAGGGAAGGGTGGAAAAAGTGAGCACTGACCCTATTTTGAATTTGACGGTCGAATCGGATAAGATTGCTTTGGAGGATGTATTTGCCTCTTTGCCCAAAGAAGAATCTTCCCCCTTAAATCAACTCACCACCTCGGGCAATCTTACCATATCGGCTTCTTTTCAGGGAGGTACAAAAGCAAAGCTTCTTCCGCAAATACGGGGAAAGATTACTTTCCAGAAAATAAGGGTTGACTTTGTTCAAGTTCCCCAACCCTTCAGCATGCCCTATGGGGAGATAAATTTCAACAATCGTAGTTTGAGCTTTTTCTCGTCTGAGGCAAAACTGGGAGAAGCCCCCATGGAACTCAAGCTGGTGGTGGAAGATTTCTCTGATCCAAATCTCACTTCAGAGCTGAAAACCAAGTTCGACCTCGCCCTTTTAGAAGAATTTGTCAGTTTCCCTGAAAAAACCAATCTGGCGGGGCAGGCAGATATAAATGTTAAAGCGTACGGCAAGGTCAAGAAGTTAGAAAGAATGAATTTCTCCGGGCGAGTTGACTTACAAAAGGTGGAGGTGGCCACTCCCACTCTGGGAGTTCCCATCAGAAATCTGGATGCCGGCATCACCTTTAAAGGAGGAGACATCGACATCCCCAACTTGAGTCTGTCCTTAGGTAAATCCTCGTTGAATCTTCAGGGAAAGGTCTATGGAGCTATCCCTCATTTTCTATTCCAACATGAAGAAAAACCTCTTTTCAGTTTTAGCCTTGACTCTCCCTTTCTGGACTTAGATGAGATTTTTCCTGCTCCTTCTCAGGAAGGTGAAGCCAAAGAGAAAACTCCGGGTGCTGATAGCATCCTTTTGCCGGATATAAACGTTGGGGGGCAGATCTTCATTAAAAGAGTCATCTTTAGAGAGATGGAATTTAACAATCTCTCTGCCAGTATAGATATTACGGATGGTGTATTACACTTAGATAACATAGTGGCCGAAGTCTTTTCCGGTTCGGTGGGTGGCAAAGTAACCTGTGATCTGAACGATATAGATCATATACAATATGATATGAATGTGACCGCCAGCCAGATCGAGGCAAACGATTTTCTTTCCAGATTCACCGCTTTTGATGATCGCCTTTTCGGCAGACTAAATCTGAATGCCAGCTTCTCCGGAAGAGGTAATCGGTTGGAGGAGATTCAAAAGTCTCTTTCCGCCAACGGAACGGTTACTTTCGCCGATGGAAAGTTGGTTAACTGGGAACTTTTGGACAAGCTTGCTTCTTTTTTAAAAATGAAAAGCCTTAAGGAGCAAAAGATTAAAACCCTGAGAAATTCCTTTAGAATTGCAGATGAACGGGTATGGTTTGACGATTTTTCTGCCACCACTAAAGACGGCGATTTTGAACTCATCGGCTCGGTGGGACTGGATGGATCGTTAGATTACAAGTTAACCGCGGTTCTTTCACCTGAGCTTTCGTCAAGATTCGATGCTTTAGGTGATCTTTCGGATTATTTGAAAAACGAAGAGGGAAGGGTGGTTCTGGATATTAAAATAAGCGGTCCTGCCAAAAATCCGCAATTCGTTTTAGATATGTCTAAAGCAGAGGAGAAATTCAAAGAGCAAATGAAAGGAAAGCTCAGAGAAGAAGAGGATAAAATAAAAGATCAATTAAAAGAGAAGGCGGAGGATTTGTTGAAGGATTTGTTTAAGAAGAAAGGAAAATGATTAAGAGCAAGGTTTTTTGCTGCCGTCCGATAAGATTAATTTTTTATTCGGTTTGATGGCGAACTCCTTAGTTAAGATTTCATAGAGTCTCTGGGAAACTACAAAGAGAAAAAATTGGAGTGTCCCGCCTTTGGCGGGACCATGCAGAAGTTCGATGTCTCTGTCCGCAAAGTAGGATCACGTGGATAAAAAGTTTTTGGTCAAGCTAAAGCTTGACACTCCAGCAAACCTTTCCCCATTTGACTTTTTCACATTAGCAAAAAGTTTAGTTCAAAAAATGAATGAGCTGTTTAAAGCATATAATTAGTATTCTAATTTTCTTTGCTCTTTGCTTTCTCGAATCTTCTTTTTCCCAGCCTACCTTTCCGCCAAAGGCGGATCCGCCTCTGGCGGAAAGCACTCCCCATTTTGACATACACGCCCATGATGAAAATGTGGCTCAAGAAGTGAAGGTTATACTTGAATCCTCCTATCAGAGGATCTCTGACTTTTTGGAGGATTCCCTCACGGAGATGGTGAGTGTTTATGTGGCAGACACCGAATACGAATTTGTTTCAATGGTGGGGAAAAGTTTTCCTGATTGGGGGATAGGTTGCGCCATTCCCGCTCGTAATTTGATCATTCTGAAATCCCCTCTTCGGTTTAAATACAACCGCCCCTTCTCTCAGGTGGTCATCCATGAGTTAGCTCATATATTTCTGGGCAAACTTTCTCGGGGAAAGAGGATTCCCCGCTGGCTGGATGAGGGATTTGCCATGTATCAATCTCAAGAGTGGAGGATTGGACAGGATGTGGCCGTAGCTCGTGCGGTTTTGACTGGCTCGGTTCTTCCCCTATCCCAGATAGAGTCAGTCAATGCCTTCAGGGAGAGCAAAGCTCAACTGGCATATACGGAAAGCTTTTTGGCAGTTTCCTATCTTTACCGTGAATATGGAGAGGGAACAATAAAGGAGCTGGTGACTCATCTGGCAAATGGCACCAGCATAGATTTAGCATTTATAAGAACTATTGGATCAAATTATCTTTCCTTCCGGTTGGAGTTTGAGAAATATATCAAAGCAAAATACAATTGGGTAAGCTTTTTTGGTGATACCTTCCTCATCTGGATCGGACTTGCTTTTCTGATTGTATTTCTCTATCTTCTTAAAAGACGATATACCAAGAAGACCTTGAAAGAATGGGAGCTGGAAGAACAAGGGATAAAGAGGCTCGATGAATTCTCGGATGATCAAACATAGGATAGAATACTGGATTATCTATCTTGTAGGCGCGTTCGCCAGAATCATCCCTTATCGCCTGGCACTTGCCCTGGGATCTTTTCTGGGATGGCTGGCTTTTGATGTTTTGAGGATGAGACGAAAAGTAACCTTGATCAATTTAAAAAATTCATTGGGCAAAGGCAAAGATGGGTTGGCAAAAATCGGACGCCGAGCTTACCAGAACATAGGAAAATCTATGGTGGAGTACTCGTTGTTCCCTTCTTTGGATAAAGAAAAAATCTTGAGGATGGTGGAATTTGAGGGAACAGAGAATTTCGATGAAGCGTTGAGAAAGAGAAAGGGAGCGGTTCTGGTGGCAGGGCATTTTGGCAGTTGGGAGTTGATGGGGGCGGCCACAAGACAAAAAGGATATCCGGTTGATTTTCTGGTGGGTGAACAGCATAATCTTTTGATAGATGATCTGATGAATGATTATAGAAGATCGGTGGGAATTGGAATAATCAAAATGGGAGCGGCGGCTAAGGGGATTATACGAGCCTTGAAGAACAATCGGTTTGTGGCTATGCTCTCCGATCAGGATGCAGGCAGTGACGGAACAGTGGTGGAGTTTTTTAATCGTCCTGCCTCAACACCCAAAGGTCCGGCGGCTTTTGCCCTGAAGATGGATGCTCCTGTAATCATGGCATTCATCATCAGAGAAAATCAAAAAAAGCAAAGGATAATTATAGAAAAGCCAATTTTTGTTGAGAAGACCTCGGATAAGGAAAACGATATTCAAAGGCTAACCCAGGCTTACACCCGTGTGCTGGAAGAGTATATTCGCAAGTATCCGGATCACTGGTTCTGGCCTCATCGCCGGTGGAAAAGCACCACCAAAGAGTATTAGTCAACGGATGAAACGGTCAACGGATGAAGAGGATTGAGCGGATAACAAATGAAACGGATGGAACGGATAACGATTAAGCGGATGGAGCGGTCAACGGATAAAACGGATTGAACGGATAACGGATTAAGCGGATTTAACGGTCAACGGATTAAGCGGATTGAGCGGATGGAAATTTGTGAAGATAGGGAAGATCGCAACAAAGTTTGTGTTTTGGAACCTTTCCCTATATCCCCCCTCTCCATTTCATGTTGAAAATCCCGCCAGAGGCGGGAGAGAGGGGGTAGGGGGTGAGGTAGAAAACAGCCACTATTTTGTGGAGAAGACTTTTTCAATTCAAATCAAGATGTCCGCAGGATCCGTAGGAAATGGAACATAAGCGAATTCTGATTATTCAGACTGCCTTTATAGGGGACGTTATACTCTGTACGCCTCTAATTAAAATTTTAAGAAAGACCTTCCCCGATTCTACGGTCTCTTTTTTACTTATTCCCGAAACAAAGAAAGTTCTGGAGAACAATCCCCACTTAAACGAGATCTTAGTCTACGATAAAAGAAAAAAGAAGGGGATTGGGAGTTTCCTTCAAATCGTGACCAAAATCAGAGAGAGAAGATTCGATCTGGCAGTGATACCGCACAGGTCTTTGCGAAGCTCTCTTTTAGCCTACCTTTCCGGGATACCTCAAAGAATCGGCTTTGACAAAAGCACAGGTGCTTTTCTTTTTACCCACAAAATAATTTATCCTCTAAACATCCATGAGGTGGATCGCAATCTTTCTTTGCTTTCAGGGTTTAATCCCCATCTGATAGACACATCGCCTGAGCTTTTTCCTTCTGCTGAGGATTTTTCTTATGCCCGCAAGTTACTGCTTGATTCTGGTATCAGAGAGAAGGATAAAATAGTGGGCATTGCTCCCGGCTCGGTGTGGGCAACCAAAAGATGGCTGCCAGAAAGATTTGCCGAAGTGTCCCAACTTCTCATAAGAAAGGTGGGGGCGAAGGTGGTTTTTCTGGGGTCTGCTGACGATCAAAATCTTTGCGAAAGAATCGCTAATCTGATGAAGGACAAGCCGGTGTCCTTAGCCGGAAGGACCGACATCCTGCAGTCCGCCGCCATAATTTCATTTTGTAAGGTGATTCTTTCCAACGATAGTGCACCTGTTCATATAGCCTCTGCTCTGAGAAGGCCGGTGGTGGCGATATTCGGATCCACCATTCCGGAATTTGGTTTTGCTCCGTATGGAGAAGGTTATCTTGTTATTGAGAAAAAGATGGATTGTCGTCCCTGTGGGATACATGGAAGAGGGAAATGCCCCCAGAAGCATTTTCGATGTATGAAAGATATCACAACAGAGGAGGTTTTTCAAGCTGTTCGATCCCGGTTAGCATAATACAGGTCTCAATATCTCAGTTGAGTTCCTATGGATTCAAATGAACAAATGACCTGCGGAGAGTAAGAGATGTTTAAGCAAGTTTCTAGGGAATTAAAGAATCATGCTCCGTTTACTATTTTCGGGGCAATTACAGGAATAATTATTATGATATTCTTTCATAATTTACCCTCAAAGACCTCTTACAATATTTTTTATATCCTCCATCCTATACATGTTTTATTGAGTGCGATGGTTACTGCATCGATGTATAAACTTTATAAATATGGGGGTGCTAAGGGTAAGTCCAAACTTTGGATTTTGCTCATAATTGGGTATTTAGGCTCAATTGGCATAGCCACCATAAGCGATTCAATAATCCCGTATTTAGGAGAGATTTTACTCAGATTGCCCCATAGGGAAATTCATTTTGGTTTTGTTGAAAAATGGTGGATAGTAAATCCCTTAGCGATAATCGGTATCACCATCGCTTATCTCAGACCGACAACCAGGTTCCCTCACTTCGGGCACGTTTTGTTGAGCACCTGGGCCTCGCTATTCCACATTATTATGGCAACAGGCCAAACCTTAAATTGGTTTTCCTATTTAGTGGTTTTTTTCTTTTTGTTTATTGCTGTTTGGTTCCCTTGTTGTGTAAGCGATATTGTATTCCCTCTTTTGTTTGTAAAAGATTCAGAAAACAAAATAAAATGAGTTCCAAACACAACTTAAAACTATAGCAAACGAATAAAATAAGTTGACATATTGTCCACAAGATCCATAGGACATGTCATGTTGAGCAAAGCGAAACATCTCTCTATATGTTTGCCTGGCTTAAAGCCTTCTCGTCTGGCTGAGCCTTACACGCAGACTGGTGGAAGTCAGATTCTTCCCCCGCCAAAGGCGGGGTCAGAATGACATGTAAAAATTATTTTTACGTTTGTACTAATATGGTAGATTTAAATGGCTTCCCCAGGTTTAAGGTCACGGTAATTGGAACCATAAATAAAGACACCATAATTTTTCCCAGCGGAAAAAGAACAGAAAACTTTGGGGGGATTTTGTATAATTTGTCTGCCCTGTCCGGGTTGGGAGGGAGGTGGATGGAGATTTATCCGGTGTGCAACTTAGGATATGATGTTTATAATCAAGTAAGGAATATTCTCAAAACCTATGATAATGTTAAATTGGATGGCATCAACAAAGTGAGGAGAAAAAACAACCATGCATATCTTTTGATCGACAAAGAAAACCGAAGAGAGGAGATTCTTCGAAACAGAGTCCCTGCCTTAAGCTTTACCCAGGTCAGACCATTTCTTAATAGTGATGCGATCTTGGTTAATTTCATCTCCGGGTTCGACATCGGACTTAATACCTTGAAAAGAATCAGAACAAACACAGATGCTTTGATATTTATGGACATCCACAGTCTCACGCTGGGAATACATAAAGATGGAAAGAGATTTCTGAGAACTCCAAAAAGTTGGAGAGAATACCTAAAACAAGCTGATTTGGTGCAGACCAATTTGCCAGAGCTTTTCGTGTTTTCCCAGAAAAGATTGAAATCCTCAAAAGAGATCAGAGATTTTGGGAACTATGTTTTGAGTTTGGGACCAAAAGTGCTGTTGGTTACCATGGGTGAAGAAGGGGCTCTGATGATCTATAAAGAGGGCAAAACTTGTAAGCTCAAAAAGAGTGCAGGCATAAAAGTGCAAAAGTTTAAAGATGCCACCGGATGTGGAGATGTGTTCTCGGCTGGATTTCTGGTAAATTATCTTTACACCAGAAAGCTTAGTCAATCCCTTGTTTTTGCCAATCGGGTTGCCGCCGAGAAGTGCAAAATATCCGGGGTGGAAGGTGTAGCTAAACTGCTAAAGGAATTCGCCCCTGCTGATTTTCAAGGTGATTGATGTAGGGACAGCCCTTGTGGCTGTCCGCAATTAGGACAGGGACAGGCCCTGTCCCTACGTCTACCTTTGATCTGGAGTGTCAAGCCCCGCCAAGGCGGGATCTACGACTTCAGCTTGACCAATAAACCTTGGAGTGTCAAGCTTTAGCTTGACCTGAAGGATGGTTCACCTAAAGGTGAACACTCCAGATTCTCCCCTTAAAGTGGTTTTTCAGAGATCTTACTCAAAGTGGTTGACAAAAGACGGAAAATGATTTAAAATAAAATTACCATGAGTAAGCTATATCTGATAGATATTGAGGGGACCATCGTAAAGGATAAGTCTTTTGTTCCCATAGAAGGGGCGATAGGCTGGATAAATTCTTTCGATTCTTCGCCCCATCAGTTCGTCTTGGTCTCCAACAACACCACTCACAAGCCAGAAGATCTTCTGACTTTGCTAAAGAATCGGGGATTTGACCTCCAGCCAGAAAATTTGATAACCTGCATGAGCGCGGCTTTGAACTGGCTTGAAAAGAAAGATATCAAAAGTTGCTTTGTGATCGGGAGTGCCCAATTGAAAGAATATTTGAGTGAAAATGGAATAAAAACACCTTCAGATGATAGGGTGGAAGCTGTATTGGTGGGATTGGATACCTCATTGGATTATCAGAAGCTCAAAATAGCTGTCAACGCTCTGGTCAAGAAGGAAGCAACTTTTTTGGCGCTTCACGCCAACCGATTATATAAAGATGAAAAAGGTGAGCTTTCTCCTTCAGTGGGAACTGTGGTGAAGGCTTTGGAATACAGCTCTCAGAGGAGAGCAAAAGTATTTGGCAAACCCAATTCGAAGATTTTCCGTGAAGGCATGAGAAGATTTGAAGTAAAACCAGAGGATTGCATCATGATAAGTGATGACCCTCTATCTGATCTGGTGGGTGCAAAGAGGCTCAGGATGAAAACGGTTTTCGTAACTTCAGGTAAATATAAAGATGAGAAAACACTTAAAACTTTAAACAAAAGATTTCAGCCAGATTGGATTCATCAAAGCATTAAAGAAATCAGAATCTAAAACCTCTCCCCCTTTTGTCCCCCTCTCCACATCGTGGAGAGGGGTTCACCCTGAAGGGATTCACCCTGAAGGGGAGACAGGGGGTGAGGTTACAGAAGGTTATGCTATGAAAATCGGGATCATTGGACTTCCATTCGTGGGCAAGACCACAGTTTTCAACGCTTTAACCTCTGCACAGGCCAGAGTAGGGGAATTCTCGTTGGGGGTTAAGGAAGCCAATCGAGGGGTGGTTAAAGTCCCGGATGAGAGGGTGTACAAACTGGCTTCCCTGTATAATCCCAGGAAAGTGACGCCAGCGGAGGTTGAGTATATCGACGTTGCCGGGCTGGTCAAGGAGACCAAAGAAAAGGGTTCAGAGGGAGAGTTCTATCATTCCCTGAGGGAGGTGGATGAGCTGGCGCACGTGGTAAGAGTTTTTAAAGATGAGAACGTGATGCATGTCTCCGGTTCAGTAGACCCTAAAAGGGACATCAAAGATTTGGACCTGGATTTGATCCTGATTGATCTGGATATCGTGGAAAAAAGATTGAAACGGCTGGAGAAGACGGTGGCAAGCTCCAAAGCTGAGGAGGAGAAAAGAGAGCTTCAAATTCTTCAAAGATTCAAAGAATCTTTGGATCAGGGAATCCCCTTAAGGGAGCTTGAACTATCTTTAGATGAGGAGAAATTGATCCGGGGGTATGCTTTTCTTTCCCTGAAGCCCATGCTCCTTATACTGAACATAGACGAAAAGCAAAACAGCCAACGGGAGAAACTGGAATCGGAATACTCGGAGATGGCTCAGCATAAAAATACCGCGGTGTGTTCTATATGCGGGAAATTAGAGATGGAGCTTTCTCAATTGGAGGAGGAAGATAGAGATGCCTTCATGGAAGATTTGGGGATAAAGGAGCTGGCAATTGAGCGGGTGATAGATATCTCTTATAAGCTTCTGGATTTGATCTCGTTTTTCACCGCCAATGAAAATGAGGTCAGAACCTGGCCTGTTCTTTCAGGAATTAAAGCCATAAAAGCGGCTGGAACGGTTCACACAGATATGGAGAGAGGTTTCATCAAAGCAGAGGTGATAACTTTTGATAAGCTGTGGGAGCTGGGCTCGATTCATAAGGCTAAGGAAAAAGGCGAATTGAGACTGGAGGGCAAGGATTACGTGGTGCAGGATGGGGACGTGATCTTTTTCAGGTTCAATGTATGAACAAGTTGAAAATCCCGCCAATGGCGGGAGCCGAAAAGATAATATGCGCAGGCTGTCTTCTTCTCATTCTGATCCATCTGGTAGCTTCATATTTCCCCTCCGAAAGACTCTGGGGGATAAATCTGCTTTACTATCTGCCCCCCATCTGGCGATGGATTCTGGTGAGTTCCGGACTTCTGATTCTGATCCCTCATGTGAATAAAGCGGCGGGCAATTTTTTGACCGGCCTTGCCCACCGGGTAGGGGGCAGATTCAAAAAAATCAATAAATACTACAAGTATGCTTCTCTCAGTCTATTAGGGGGGATACTTTTCTGGGTATTCAGGGTCGAGACTTTCCTTTTAGGTGACAGTTACTTGAGAGCCAGAGGGATAAATCTGGGGGAAAAGCTTTCCTTCACCGCGCCCTTGGATTTTCTCCTGCACCTAAAAGTGGCAAAGCTTTTGAGCTGGGATGCCTTTCAGACCTATGCGGTCTTAAGCGTTCTATCAGGCGTTGTGTTTTTGTTTTTGATCCTGCTTCTGGGAGATCTGATAGGGAAGGACAACAAAGAAAGATTTTTAATCTTCTCGGTAATCATCACCATGGGGGCAAACCAGCTTTTCTTTGGATATGTGGAGAGCTACACCTTGGTGTATGTGGCAATGATCATCTATATACTTTTCTCCTTAGGCTATCTTAAAAACAAAAACGGGCTTATGCTTCCGGTTTTTTCTTTTCTCTTAACTCTCAGCCTGCATCTTTCTGCCATAACTCTTCTGCCCTCTCTTTTGTATTTGATATTTTCTAAGGAATCAGGAAAAGCCGAATTAGAAAAGAAAAAAAATGGGCTTTTCAAACTCTTTTTATCAATCGGTATAGTTGTGATAGTGGGTGTCAGCATTTTCCTTTTGCAAAGCTATAATCCCGAAGATAAAGTGTTAGGCTCTTATTTGATCTTCCCTCTGGGCAAAGGGGAGAGCTTCTACTCGCTTTTCTCTTTTCCACATCTTCTGGATTTGATAAATCATCAACTCTTAGTTTCACCGGTTGCCATCTTAATCTGGGCAACATTGGTTTTGGCTTTTGCAAAAAGGATTAACTTTAAAGAGAGTGCAATCAGATTTCTTCTGGTGCTAAGTGTATGTAGCCTGGCATACGCCTTTTTGGTCGATCCTAAATTAGGATACCCTCGTGATTGGGATCTTTTCGCCTTCACCGGTTTGGGCTACACACTTCTGGGACTTCATATTTTTCTGAAGTATTGGAGAGAGACAAAGATGGGTAACTTGAGATACATCACCTTAACTTTGTTAGTCACTTCCCTGATTTCCACCGTTCCATGGATATATATTAACGCCACAGAGGAGAAAGCGGTGACAAGATTTGAGCATCTTCTGGATCTGGATGAGGAAAGGAGTGCCCACGGACACGAAAACCTTGCCATATATTATGACATGCGGGAGGAGTGGCAAAAGGAGATCGAGCAATGGAAAAAAGCAATAGCACTGACAAACAGTGCCCGCTACATGAATAATCTGGCTGAGGTTTACTACAGCCAGCAGAGGTACGATCTGGCTTTGAGGGAGCTGAAAAGATCGCTTGAGGTGGACCCCACATATGATTACACCCATTTCGGTCTGGGGGAGATTCTTATTCGGATGAGAAGATACGAAGAGGCTATAGCCGAATTCCGAAAGGCGATAAAGCTCAGACCTGACCGGATCGAATACTACAATAATCTGGGAGCACATTTGGCGAATCTGGGGCGTGACCAGGAGGCTGTTGAGGTTTTCGAACAAGGACTGAAAGCAAATCCAGGATATTTCCCTATTTACCGAGACTTAGGATATGCCTATTTTAATTTAGGTGATTTCGCCCAGGCAGAGAAATATCTGAAGCTTTATTTAGAATCCTCACCTCAGGCTGAAGATGAAGCAAAGGTGCGGCAAGTTCTGGGGAATTTACTGCAAAAACGGCTCCAAAAATTTGAACGATAAGAGTCAATCATCTCCCCAAAATAAGAGCATTAAAGCATGGAAAGATTTCAGAAGACGATTTTTGTCGCTTGCGGGTTTTTCACTTTCGTTCGCATTATCGCCTCCTTTTTTCCGGAGCAAAGGCTGTGGGGGTTGAACCTGCTTTATTATTTACCGCCTGTTCCCCGGTGGATCATGGTGGGGATAGCTTTTCTTGTCCTGGTGCCAAAAATAAATCAGAAGCTGGCTGACAATCTGGCCTTTATTTTCAGCCGGATTGGAAATCTTTTAGAAGGCGTGAACAGGCATTTCAAATACGCCTTACTTTCCCTGCTAAGTCTCCCTTTGTTCTGGCTATTTAAAGAGAGGATGTATCTTCTGAGAGACGGCAACTTAAGGGGAAGCGAAATCGTGGCGGGGATGAGTTTCTCCTTCACCGAACCTTTAGACTTCTATCTTCATGCCGTGCTTTTTAAGATATTAAAGCTTAACGTTTACAGTATCTACGCTTTGTTAAGCTGTTTGGCCGGAGTAGCCTTTGTCTATTTGGTATTGCTTTTAGCTAACAAAATGGGACAAAACGGAGAGGAAAAATTTCTCATCTTTTCAGTTTTGGTTACCATGGGAGCAAATCAGCTCTTCTTCGGGTATGTGGAAAGCTATACCTTAATGTATGGCGCCGTGGTGGCATTCCTTTTCTTCTCCTGGTTTTATCTGCAAAAAAGATGTGGGCTTTGGTTGCCCAGCCTTGTGTTCATTTTAGCCGCCAGCCTGCATCTGGCTGGTCTTGTCCTCCTGCCATCCTTAATCTATCTATATCTTGTAAAAATGCCCGAAAATGAAGTGGAAAACAAAAGCATTCTTAAACTGAAAAGACCTGTGTTGCTCCTTTTTCTATTTTTCTTAATTGGAGGTGGGCTCTGGATTCTGAAGAATAACGTTCCATCGCCTGTTAGCTTAGATTCAATTTTACTTTTTCCTCTAGGAAGCTCAGACAAAAGCCTTTATTCTCTTTTCTCATTATCTCATATTGTGGACGTCTTCAATCACCAGCTTTTGGTCTCTCCGGTGGGGGCAGTGATCTGGCTCGGTCTTTTATTCTTCTTTAACAAAAGAATTAATTTAAAATCAAAGTAGACCATCTTTTTTCTGCTGGTAACGGTACCTCAATTGTGTTTTGCTTTGCTTTTAAATCCCCATCTGGGCTATCCCCGAGACTGGGATCTATTTGCCTTCACCTCTTCGGGGTATACCATCCTGGGAGTTTATTTGCTTGTGCAACTGTTTAGAAAACTTCAACCAGAAAAGGTAAGATATGTTACTTTAGCTCTGGTTGCCACCTCGCTTATTTCAACCCTTCCCTGGATGTATGTAAATACAACTCAGGATAAAGCCATTGAGAGGTTGGGGCACATATTGAATCTGGATGTTCAAACAGCCGCTTTGGGGCACGAGTGTCTGGCGTACAATTACAGAAGATTGGGGCAAAAAGAAAAAGAGGTAGAGGAGTGGGAGAAAGCCACCCAGCTTTCAAACAAGCCCCGTTATATAAAGAATTTGGGGGCGGTGTATGTGGAGATGTATAAATACCAAAAAGCTTCCCAAAAACTGACGGAGGTGCTAAAGCTGGATCCGAATGATCACCTCACCCACAGTGACTTAGGAAAAGTGTATGTGATGTTGGGGGAAAACCAGAAGGCGAAAGTCCACCTTCAGAAGGCAATCGATTTGGAACCGGACAATCCCGTATATTATGAGAACCTGGGTCTGTTTTTTTTGAACTCGGGCTCCTGTGGCGAATCGATTAAGATTTTTGAAAAAGCTTTGAAGATAAGACCGGACTTCTTTCCCAACTGGCGCAATTTAGGATTTGCTTACGTCAATTCAGGAAACTATGTTAAAGCCATAGAATATCTGCAACGGTATCTGGATTACGAGCCTGAGGATCAGGCTCAAATCAGGGCAATGGTTGAAACGCTAAAAGGACAATTAGAGGAACATTGATGTCCAAACGCTCAGACGCAAATGAAGCCTCCATTGGAAACTCTCTCGGTGCAAAAATGGAAAGGCTTATTCTTCTTGCCTGTGCTTTTTTGATCCTTATTCATCTGGTTGCCTCCTTCTTTCCCCACCTGAGACTCTGGGGGATAAACCAGCTCCATTATTTTTCACTTGGGTTCCGCATTGCCGTATGTGCAGTCGGGCTTTTGATTTTGGTTCCTAAAGTAAATAAGATTCTAACTGAGTTTCTCACCAGAGCTTTTACTTGGTTCGCAGAGAAATTCAAAAAGATGAATAAATATCTTAAATACTCTGCCATCAGTTTTCTTAGCCTGATTATTTTCTGGCTCCTTAGAGCTAAAACGCCCTTGCTTGGTGACGGATATCTGCGTGCAGGCGAGATTAAACTAGGGAAATTATTCTTAATTACCGAGCCTCTTGATTTTTACCTGCACCTTCTGGTTTCCAAACTGTCCGGTCTGGATGGCTACACCACGTATGGAGTTTTGAGTTGTATGGCTGGCGCATTGCTCATATTCTTAATTCTTCTTTTCTGTGACCTCTGGGGAAAGGATGGTAAAGAAAAATTATTTATCTTTCTGATTTTAGCCACCATGGGGGCAACTCAGTTGTTCTTTGGATATATTGAGAGCTATTCCTTCATGTATGTGGCCATGACCGCATATATTCTCTTCGGCGCAAGATATTTGAAACAGAAAAGTGGATTTTTGTGGCCCTGTATTTTTCTCCTTTTAGCCGCCAGCTTTCATCTCTCCGCGCTTTTTGTCTTGCCTTCCCTGTTTTATTTGGCTTTTGCTACACTTCCTGAACCTGCCAGACTGAAATCCGGAAGGGTTAAGTTTGGCAACATGGTGAGTCTGGTCTGTGTGATCTCTCTGATAGGACTTGGACTTTATCTTTTGAAAGCTTACTCCCCGGAAGGGTCCTCTGGTTCTTTTTTGATCTATCCCTTTAGAGGTGGGGAGAGCTTTTACTCCTTTTTCTCCTTAGCTCACCTGCTGGATTTTTTGAACCACCAGCTTTTGATCTCTCCGGTGAGCTTGGCTCTGTGGTGGTGGTTTTAGTTTTATTCTGGAAGACGATCGACTTTAGAGAAAATATGGTTAAATTTCTTATATGGATAATGGTATGTTCATTTGGATTTGCTTTACTTGTCGATCCCAAGTTAGGATATGCCCGGGACTGGGATCTTTTCGCCTTCACCGGTCTGGCTGTCACCTTCTTGGGATTATATCTTATGGTGAATATCTTCAAAAAAGAGAAAGCAGTGGAGCTGAGCCATGAACCGTATGGTGCATGGCTGAGTCGGGTGACACTAATTTTGTTTGTCACCTCTCTTATTTCCACTTTGCCCTGGATATTGGTCAATGCTTCCGAGGTAAAAGCGATAGCCCGGTTTGAGTATCTGCTAAAAACCGATGTAAAAAGAGCCGCCCATGGATATGAAAATTTAGCTTGTTACTTTCGGGATAAGGGCGAACACGGAGAAACTATTAAATTGTGGAAAAAGGCTATTGCCATAAATCCAATTCCACGTTATGTTACTTTGTTGGGAAATGCGTATAGAAGGTTGAAAAGATATGATCAAGCCATAGAAGCATTAGACCGATCCATAAAGATGGAGCCGGATCGTCCCACTATCCACTTTCTGCATAGGGATTTGGGCGTCACCTTGGCGGCGGTGGGGCGGTACGATGAGGCGGTCTCTCAACTGAAGAAAGCCATAAGCTTGAAACCGGACAGGGCAGTTTATTATTATAATCTGGGCAACATTCTGGGAAGGGCGGGAAGATATGAAGAAGCAGTGCCATACTTTGAGATGGCGTTAAGATTGGACCCGAGCAACATCAATGCTTACAAGAGCTTGGGGATATGCTACGCCCGAATAGGAAAAAAAGAAGAGGCTAAAAGATATCTGGAGACATACCTGAAGTCGATGCCAAAGGATGCAGCCGGAATAAAAGGAATCATTGATAGCATTGAAATTGAGATCCTTGAAATTGAGATAGAGTATGGTCGATAAACTTAGATAGGACTTTTGAAAAACAACTGGAATCACGAGATAGTTTAAGGATCACTTCAAGAAAGATGTTCTCAAAGATGTGCGCAGAATTCGGGAGAAGATGGCTCTTCTATTTGATCATTTTTATAAGCTCAGGCATTTCTTAAGGGAAGGAGAGTGAACTTGATTGAAGAAAACGGAAAAACAGTTCAAGAGGTCAAGAAGATAGGTGAAGAGCTTTCCGTTCTCCCCATCAAAGGCAGGGTGGTATTCCCATATATTATCGATCCTTTGGTGGTGACCGAGCAAAAATATGCCCGATTAATTGATGAGACCCTGATGGAAGGAAAGATAATAGGACTTTTTGCTCAGAAGAGCTCGGCAGTGGAACATCCATCGACAGAAGACATCTATAAGGTGGGCACGGCGGCATCAATTTTGAAGATGCTACGGTTCCCGGATGGCAGTGTCAGGTTCTTAGTTCAGGGATTGTCCCGGGTGAGGATAAAGAATTTTGTCCAGACCGATCCCTACCCGGTAGCTAAAATAGAGGTTATCGAAGAGAAGGTGGAGAGAAATGTGGAGTTGGAGGCTTTAATTCGGAATGTGTTGGATCTTTTGAAGAAAATGGTGGATTTGGCTCCCTATCTGTCTGAGGAGTTGCAGATAAGCGCCATCAACACCGAGGACCCCAGCCGACTGGCTGATCTGATCGCCTCAAATCTCAACATAAACGTGGCTCAAAAACAACAGCTTCTGGAGACCTTCGATACCAAGGAAAGGCTCCGGAAGGTTCTCTCTCATATCAATCGGGAGATGGAGGTGCTGGAGCTTTCCCGGAGGATTCAATCTCAGGCGGCCAGCGAATTGGGCAAGACCCAGAAAGAGTATATACTGCGCGAGCAACTCAAGGCTATCCAGAAGGAGTTGGGTGAAGCAGATGAGAGGACGGCTGAGCTGGACGAGTTCAAAAGGAAAATCAAAGAAGCCAAGATGCTTCCGGAGGCTTTAGATGCAGCCAAAAAGGAGTTGGATCGACTTTCCAAGATGAACCCGGCGGCGGCAGAGTACACCGTCTCCCGCACCTATCTGGATTGGCTGGTTAGTCTTCCCTGGAGCAAAAGCACCCAGGATGTGTTGGACATTAAGAAGGTGAAGAAGATTTTGGATGAGGATCATTATGATCTGGAGAAAGTTAAAGAAAGGATTTTGGAATATCTGGCGGTCAGAAAACTGAAGCAGGATATGAAGGGGCCGATCCTTTGTTTTGTGGGCCCTCCCGGAGTGGGCAAAACCTCTTTGGGAATCTCCATAGCCCGGGCCATGGGAAGGAAATTCAATCGCATATCATTGGGAGGAATGCGGGATGAGGCAGAAATTCGGGGACACAGAAGAACATATATCGGTGCACTGCCGGGAAGAATAATTCAGGGGATCAGACGTGCCGGATCCAACAATCCAGTGTTCATGCTGGATGAGGTGGATAAGATCGGACAGGATTTCAGAGGCGATCCCGCCTCAGCCCTTTTGGAGGTTCTGGATCCTGAGCAAAACAACACATTTTCCGATCACTATCTGGATGTTTCCTTTGACCTCTCCAAAGTGATGTTTATCACCACCGCCAATATCTTAGACCCTATTCCCCGGGTTCTGAGAGATCGGATGGAGACAATCGAGCTTCCCGGTTATACCGATTTAGAGAAACTTCAGATAGCTAAAAGACATCTTGTCCCCAAGGAGCTGAAAAATCATGGTCTTGGTCCGGAGAATCTGATGTTTCAAGATAAAGCTCTAAGGAAGATCGCCACTGATTATACCAGGGAGGCGGGATTGAGAAACTTAGACCGGGAGATCGCCACCATCTGTAGGAAGGTTGCCAAGATGGTCGCCTCCGGCAATAAGAAAAAAGTGGAGGTAACCCCAAAGAATTTAGGAAAGTTTCTGGGACCGATTAAATTCTTCCAGGAGATGGTGCAGAGGACTCCTCAGATAGGGGTGGTGCCGGGGGTTGCCTGGACCCAGACCGGTGGGGATCTGATGTTCGTGGAAGCCACAAAAATGAAGGGAAAAAAGTCTTTAACTTTGACCGGCCATCTGGGCGAGGTGATGAAGGAATCGGCTCAGACCGCATTATCTTATGTCCGCTCCACCAGCAAAAGATTAGGCATTGAAGAGGATTTCTTTGAGAAATACGATATCCACGTTCATGTTCCAGCCGGAGCCATTCCCAAAGATGGACCCTCCGCAGGAATCACCATGGCAACTGCCATAGCCTCTCTTTTGATTGAAGAACCGGTCAAGCCCAAATTAGCCATGACCGGAGAACTGACCTTGAGAGGAGAGATTCTGCCGATCGGAGGCTTAAAGGAGAAAACTTTAGCCGCTTATCGAGCCGGAGTGGAGACTCTGATACTGCCCAAAGAAAATCAAAAGGACATGGTGGAGATACCGGATGAGATAAAAAAGAAGATCAAGTTCACTTTCGTGAAGACCATGGATGAAGTGTTGAAATTGGCTCTGGATAAGAAGAGAAGAGTGGAAAGGCAGAAAAGAAAAGTTGTAAAGCGGCGGAAGATGCCCAACAGATGAAAAGAATGCCCAACAGATGAAAGGATTAAACAGATGACATCCTTTAATCTGTTTAATCTGTTGGGAATCTACGGGAAGCTATTGTGGATAAACCTTGCCAAACCGAGGTGAGGAGAGATGAAAAGGAATCTAAATCTTGTGTTTTTTCTTTTTGTATTTTTGTTTACTTTTCTTTATCTGTCGAACTGTGGCAAGCAATCAAATTCAGAAGCGGAGACAGATACCAAGAAGGAGGGAAGGTTTAAAATGAGACAGACCAGAAAGCCCGCGGTGGCGGGTCAATTTTATCCCGGCGATCCGGTGACTTTAACCAGACAATTATCGGATTTCTTTAAGAAAGCAAAAAAAGAGCCAATCCCGGGAAAGATCATAGGATTGATAGCACCCCACGCCGGATACATGTATTCAGGTCAGGTGGCGGCTTATGCTTTTAAGCTTCTGGAGGGTCTCTCCTTTGAGACGGTGGTGGTGATCTGCCCCAGCCATATAGCTTACTTTCCAGGCGCCTCAGTGTATAACGGTGGTGCCTATGAAACTCCTCTGGGCGCAATTCCTGTGGATACTACCTTAGCTGGCAAAATAGCAGATGCAAGCGAAAAGGTCTCTCTTTCCACCAAAGGGCACGGTTTTGTGGGGATGAAAGGGGAACATTCTCTGGAGGTTGAGCTTCCCTTTCTTCAACTGGTGCTGGGCAAATTCAAATTGGTTCCCGTCGTGATTGGCGATCAGGACTGGGCTACCTGCGAGGCTCTGGCAGAGGCTTTGATAAATTCCCTTAAAGGGGAGAGTGCCTTAATCGTAGCCAGCTCAGACCTTTCTCATTTTCATCCATACGATGAAGCGGTCAGGTTAGACAACATCGTAATAGACCATGTGAATTCCTTTGATCCGGAAGGATTATTTACCGATCTTTCCGCCGGGGTGTGTGAAGCCTGTGGGGGAGGTCCCATCGCGGCGACCATGCTTGCCGCCAAAGGATTAGGAGCAGACAAAGCCAGAGTATTGAAATATGCTAATTCTGGAGACGTCACTGAAGATAAGTCCGGTGTGGTGGGGTATATGGCGGCAGTCCTCTATGATTCTCAAGCTAAACCCGAAGATGAGAAAAAATCAGAAAAAGAAAAGGTGGGAGTTGAAGTTGGTCTTTCTGAAAAGGACAAAGAAACTTTAATGCATATTGCCCGCACCACCATAGAGCATAAAGTCAAAGGCAAAGAGCCGCCGGAATTTGAAGTCGACTCACCCATCTTGAAGGAAAAACGCGGAGCTTTCGTGACCATTCATGAACATGGTCGCCTAAGAGGGTGCATCGGCTATATTGAGGCTATCAAACCTCTTTGGATCACCATTCAGGATATGGCGGAGGCGGCGGCTTTAAGAGATCCCCGCTTTCCCCCGGTTTCTTCAGAGGAGCTTCCTCTTTTGGATCTGGAGATCTCCGTTCTCACTCCTCTGAAAAGGATCAAAGATATAAATGAAATTCAGATAGGGAAACATGGCATCTTGTTGAAGAGCGGATACCACCAAGGGGTCTTCCTACCTCAGGTAGCCACAGAACAAGGCTGGGATCGGATCACCTTCCTCAACGAGATATGCTTCAAGGCGGGCATCCAGGATAAGAACTGCTGGAAGAGTGAGGATGCGGAAATCTACATTTTCTCAGCAGAGGTGTTTGAAGAGAAAAAATGAGTTCCCAAGTCTCCCATAAAAGGAAAACAGTAAGAATAACTTCATTTTTAGGGTTGGTTTTTGTTCTGTCTCTTTTTGGCAAATGGTCCGGGCTTTTTGAAGGAAAAACAGATGGGAACCTCAATCAAGCAAGCTTAAGCGCTTCCCCTCTTGCTTGCATATTTCAAGGAGAGCTGGAAAAGAATGAGCCCCTTTATCTTTCCCTTTTGAGAAAAGGTCTCTCCTATCGGTTGATTCATCAGCTCACTTCAACCCTCCAAGGTAAATTTGATTTAAAAAAATCTTTGCCCGGGGATTTTTATACTCTGGTAACCACACCAGATTCTATAATCTTCTTCGAATATCAAAAGGGAATGCGGGAAAAATGCAAAGTGGTGAGAGAAAATGGAAAGCTGAAAGCTACGGTCGAACCTCTTCAGTTCAGTTGCATAATCAAATCATTCCAGGGAGAGATAGGAAGCTCCTTATGGGAATCCATGATAGATATGTGTGAAAGTCCGGAGTTGATAATGAAGTTTACCGAGGTCTTTGAGTGGGAGATAGATTTTTTGACCGAGCCCAGAGGTGGGGATACCTTCCGGTTGATCTTTGAGGAATATCACAAGGATGGCAATTTTGTAAAATATGGTGACATCCTGGTGGCAGAATATAATTCGGGCGGTCAGGTTCATCGGGCGGTGCTGTATCAAAACCCAGAAGGACGAAAAGGTTATTTTGAACCTGCTGGAAAGTCGGTAAGGAAGGCTTTTTTGAAATCTCCTTTGAATTACCGAAGAATCAGCTCCCGATTTTCCTACAGGCGCTTTCATCCTATCTTTAAGAGGTTCCGACCACACTTAGGGGTGGACTACGCCGCTCCCGTGGGCACTCCAGTGGTGGCTTCCGGTGATGGGGTGGTCACTTTCGCAGGCTGGAAAAAAGGCTTTGGGAAAATTGTGGAGATTAGGCATTCCAACGGGTTCCTCACCTCCTACGGACACCTTTCCCGCTTTGCCAGAGGAATCAGGAAAGGGATGAAAGTGAAACAGAAGGATTTGATAGGATATGTGGGCAGCACCGGCTGTTCCACCGGTCCCCACCTGGATTATCGGGTGAAAGCCAACGGAAGATATGTCAATCCTCTCAGGATGGTTGCCCCTCCCATTCATCCGGTGAAGGAAGAGCATCTGACGGATTTCCAAAAACACCGTGATAATCTGCTTTATGCACTGGATCTTCTCACCCATCAAAGGCTTCTGGTTTGGTCAGATGAAAATGAGTAACCTATTCTGACAAATCCTTTCCTATTCTCCTCTGAGCAACAAATATGCAAACAGGTGGTGTAAAAAAGCTATTAGACAGATTTGGCTTTGGCTGGGTTTTCAGTTCAAGAGAGGAAATTAAAACCATATCTTTATCGAACATAAAGCCAATCCCTCTTTTGGGAAATTTCGACTTAGGTTTTGCTTTAGGTGAATACAGCAGATCAGAAAGTGCGAAGCGAAAAAGAACTAATGTGGGCCATCTTTTGCACAAGTTCAAATACGAACAAAATCGCCAAGCAGGTATGATTCTGGCGGATCTAGCCTCTGACTTCATAAACAGTCAAATTCTTTTGAAATCCTCTGATTTGATGTTAACCATTCCTCCATCGTTCAAGAGTCGATCGTTTGATCCCGTCTCTTTTGTAGCAGAAAGAATTGAGGAAAAAACAAAGATCCGTTGGAAAAAAGATACTTTAAAGAGAATCAGAAGCACCAACCCCCAGAAGGACATTTGGGACAGAGAGTTCAAGCAATTAAATGTGCTCAATACTTACAAGTTAGTAAAACCTCTAAAGCTGGACGGAAAAAAAATATTATTGCTTGATGATTTACTTGCTTCAGGAGCCACCTTGGATCAGATTTCAGCTATCCTGAGGGAGGCGAAGACAGATAAGATATATGTTCTGGTGCTGGCAAAGACTGCGTATCTTAAAGGGATCGGTTCCTTCAATCAATAGTTGTTGTTGCGGGGTACCCTTCGCCCTGAGTCCTCAGGGCAAGCCCTTACCCCGCAACCTGTCTAAGTCGGGGTGAGGGCACCACAAGTGTCCCTAAACTTCGCTTATGTGGTTGAATAGCTTCTCCTGCTCTCCGTGGGATGTTATCCCAGACGAGCAGACGCCCAGACGGGGGCGTCTGCCCTCCCGTATGGGGGTCTCCGTCATCCCACGGCATCAGGTCGGAGATCCCGCCAAAGGTGTGAACCGCATGGTTCACCCCAAAGGCGGGGGTGGATGATAACATCCACCCTGGAGCGAGGGCTTCAATCCCCGCATAACAGACTTTTTCCAAAGCCATCTTGATTTTCACTTGATATTTAAGTTTTTTTCCTATAATTTCCATTATAGAAGCAAGATGACAATAGAGAGGTGCGATGGATTATAGAAAATATGTGGTTGCCCTGAGGGAGAAGGCGAAGGTTGGACCCAAGGGATTTCAACAGCTTCTTATGAGTTTCGGCTCGCCGGAAAATGTATATAACGCCTCTAAAGAGGAGCTTTTGTCACTTCCCCGCATGAATCCTCAAAAGGCGGATGCAATCCTTAAGTCTCAGGACTGGTTGCCGGAGATAGAAGATCATCTTCTTTATCTGGAAGAACAGGAAATCGGCATCCTGACCATATTAGATGATAATTATCCCCAACTGCTCAAACAGATCGATGATCCCCCGCCTCTTCTTTACTTTCAGGGAGAGTTTCCCGCCCGGGAACAAATCTTTGTGGCTGTGATCGGAACACATCGAGGGTATACCGATCAAGGAATTGAGCTTGCCGTTCAGATCGGAAAAGAATTGGCTAAAAGAAGGGTGGTGGTAGTCAGTGGGCTGGCGGAGGGGATTGATGCCGCCGCTCATATCGGAGCCATCAAAGAAGGTGGGAAGACTTACGCCATCTTTGGAGCGGGCTTAAATAATATTCATCCTTCCGAAAATGTTTCCCTGGCAGAACAGATATCCAAGAGCGGAGCTTTGATTACTGAATACGATCTAAATGTGCCGGTAAAAGTCGGTCGATTGATGGCCAGAAACAGAATTGTGGTGGGATTGTCTCAGGCTCTCATTGTGGTGGAGATGAACGAAAAAAGCGCAGGCACAATGGACGCGATAAATATCACCATCAAACAGGGAAAACCTCTGTTCGTGATGAGAAAAGAGGGCTCTCAAAAGGTGGAAGAGCTGACTGCCGAAGGTGCAGTTCTTCTTCAGGGAGTCGAGGATCTGGATCTGGTGGTGAATTATCTTTAAAAGCGGATTATCGTTTTCATGTGAAAGATGCTGAAACTGCCTGCTTGGGCTGCGCTGGCTAAAGCCTGCGGCTACCGTAGTACAGATTTTTATGCAATCTCACCTTAGGGGGGTAGAAAATATATGAAGAAATATCTGGATCACGAGGAGAGGATAAAAAAGCTTCAGCAAATGGTGGATGAAGTATGTGAAAAAATAAAAGGCGGTAAACTCACTTTAGGCGAAGCTAAAAAAGAAGCGGCTTTGATCAGACTGAAGGCAGAAAAATTGATACCGTTTGAGATGGATAAGTTTGATCTTATATATATGGCAAGATTTAAAAGATTGATCGAGCAATTTTTGTTGCCCAAGTTGAAAGATAATTTGCCAAAATGATCTCTGATTCTTCCGATGAATACTTAACCACCAAAAGTCTGGTTCGCTTAAAGACAAAAGTTGGGGGTTCTATCTTCATTGCTACTGCTATTCCTGTCAACTCAGAAAAAGCCGCCGAAGAATGGATTCGAAAAATCTCTCAAGAATTCTTCGACGCCACCCATAATTGTTTCGCCTGCCGAATCAAAAAGGCCCAAGACGAAAGTCTGAAATTCAGTGATGCGGGAGAGCCAAGGGGGACAGCAGGAAAGCCCATACTTTCTGCCATCGAATCGGAAAATCTGTATAATGTTTTAGTAGTGGTGACTCGCTATTTCGGAGGAGTGAAGCTGGGAACTGGAGGACTTTCTCGTGCTTATCGAAAGAGCGCACAAAGCGCACTTCGGAAAGCTGAGAAAGTCAAAAGATGGATCACATCGGAAATTACACTTTCATTGACTCCTTACGCCTGTTTTTGTTGCCCAGAATTCTATCCACTAAATTGGAGAAGATTCAAATAGAAAGATGAAATATGATTGTGTTGGCTTGGGGGTGAATGCGGTGGACTATCTATGTGTCCTGGACCCATACCCTCATCTGGATGATAAGGTGGAGGCGGTCGCATCCTCGGTTCAAGGAGGAGGTCCTGTGCCCACCGCCATGGTGACTTTAGCAAAGCTGGGAGCGAAGGCGTGCTACATTGGCAAGATCGGGGATGATCCAGAAGGGGAGTTCGTCAAATCTCAGTTGGAGAAAGAGGGAGTGGATGTCCAATATCTTTTGCTGGATGAAAAGATAAAGACAGCCAGAGCGTTTATCTGGGTGGATAAGAAATCGGGAAAACGGACGGTAGCATTGGAGCATGACAAAAAGAATCGCCTCAAAAAAGGTGAGCTTAAATTTCTGGATTCAATCTCCACCAAATTTTTGCACATGGATGCTCGTGAGCCGGAAATCAACATTTTGGTGGCTCGCTGGGCAAAAAAACAGAATGCCCAAGTTTGTCTGGATGTGGGAAGTTTAAGAAGCGGGGTAAAGAAAGTTTTTCCCTATGTGGATCATCTGATCGTATCGAAAAGATTTGCTTGCGGCTTTGCTAAAACCTCCGACCCTTTGGTGGCATGCCGGGAATTGATGAAAAGAGGATTTGAAACTGTAGTGGTCACCACAGGCGAAGCCGGATGTATCTATGGGTCAGGAAATAAGATTTTTCATTCAACCGGTTTTCGTGTGAAAGTGGTCGACACCACCGGCGCTGGGGATGTTTTTCATGGGGCTTTTATCTATGGGCTTCTCAAAGATTGGTCTTTGAAAAAGACGACACGTTTTGCCAACGCCTGTGCCGCCATGAAATGCAGAATACTGGGTGGGAGAGCGGGAATCCCCACCTTGAGGGAAGTTGAGAGCTTTATGAAGAGTTTTAAATGACAAAGTCAACCCTATGTATGATAGAGACGTAGATTCTCGAATCTAAATTCAATCCATTATGTTTTATTCCCTTTTGGAAAAAGCTGTTCAGGTTGATGCCAACCTATTCTTTCTTCTGAACTACAAAGCGCAAAACAGTGTTTTTGATTTTCTCATGCCCATCCTGACTAATCTCGATTACTGGCGCATCCCTTTTATTCTATTGGCGATTTTTCTTCTTGTCTTTGGAAAAAAGAGGGGAAGAATAACTTTGTTACTCCTGGTTATAGGAATCACTTTAAGTGATCAAGTTTGCAACAGTGTGCTCAAGCCACTGGTAGGGAGGGTAAGACCTTGCAATGTGCTGGAGAGCGTTCACCTCCTGGTGAACTGCACAAACTCTTTTTCTTTCCCCTCCTCTCATGCAACCAACATCTTCACCGGAATGATCCTTTTTTCCTACGTTTATCCAAAGCTCAAGATTGGTTTGCTCACTGCTGCAGCACTGGTGGCATACTCCCGAGTGTATGTGGGAGTTCACTATCCTTTTGATGTAGTGGCAGGGACAATTCTGGGCATTCTATGTGCACTGACTGTTATAGTTCTTTTCAAATTACTTACAAGGAAATTTCGGTGGATCGATCATGCAGAAGGAATCGCAAAAGATCAAAATCAGGCTGATACAGGGTGACATCACGGAACAAGAAGTGGATGCCGTCGTGAACGCCGCTAATAATCATTTGTGGATGGGAGCAGGAGTAGCAGGGGCTATCAAAAGAAAAGGGGGGACTGAGATTGAAAAGGAGGCGATGAAGAAAGGTCCCATTCCCATCGGCGAAGCAGTGGTAACAAAAGCAGGTAGTTTGAAAGCGAAATACGTGATTCATGCCGCAGTCATGGGGCAGGATTTGATCACCAAAGAAGAATACATAAGAAATGCTACACTCAACAGTTTGAAAAAAGCGGAGGAGCTAAAGATTGAATCCATAGCTTTCCCGGCTTTTGGCACCGGCGTAGGAGGATTCTCCGCTGATGAGTGTGCTCGGATAATGCTTGATGAGGTTAGAGGATTTTCAAAAAGGATAGAGCACTTGAAGGAAATTCGATTTGTCCTTTTTGATAAGAGAAGTTATAATATTTGGAGTGTCCGGCTTTAGCCGGACTGGAGGTCTGCCTAAGGGCAGATACTTAAGGTGGGCATGGGTATTTAGCTTCAGATTTATGAAAGGGGAGAAAAGATGAGCGAGGCTAAGAAGAGATGTAAATACAAGAGTGAAATCACAGGCTGGCAATGTCCTTATGAAGCTCTTCACGATTCTTCAAAGGGTTTTTGCATATTTCATGATAAGAGAAAAGGTAAGGATATTAAAAAATTCAATGAGGGGATAAAGAACATATTAGAAGATAAAGATTCGGATGCCTATCATTTCGAGGGCTTTTTCTTCCCTGAAAATACATTTCGTTTTGTAGAGGTTAAATTCAAAAAAGATGTCCATTTTGAAGATGCCGAATTTAATGGAAAAATTACAGAGTTTGCCGGAGCACGCTTTTTGGGAAATAATTCTTCATTTTGGAACGCTAAATTCGTAGGAGAGTCGACTAATTTTTTCGATGTAGAGTTCTTGGGAAAGAATACGGAATTTGCCCTAGCGCAATTTTCAGGGCGAGACTTGAATTTCGTTGGAGCGGTCTTTTCTGGAGAGACTGTGCGGTTTTCACAAGCAGAATTTCGGGGCAGAAATACAAACTTTTCTCGAGCAAAATTTTCAGGGGAGAATATTTTCTTTACAGAGGTAAAATTTATTGGTGAAAGAGTTCTATTTGATGATTGTGCGTTCAAAGCGAAAATAGATTTCAGTAAATCTATCTTTCAAGCCAAGACCATTTTGTCAAAAGTGGATTTGCGAAACTGTATTTTGAAGGGGGTCGATTTTAAAAATATTGATTTTAGCTTAATGAATTGGGATTGGAAAGATAAGTTGGGAGATGAAGTATTATTAGAAGATACATTAAGAAAAATCAACTCAGAAGAAGAGAGGTATTTGAGGAGAAGACGTAGAAACGAGAACTATACCAGAGTAGGTGAGACATATAGGCAGTTAAAGGTACAGTTTCACAACAAAAGGGACTTTGCAAAAGCGGGGATGTTTCATTTCAGGGAGCAGGAATGCAAAAGAAAGGCATGTAAATTACCACAAGAATTCTTTAGATGGATTTTCCTGTGGATTCTCAAATTGTCCTGCGGATATGGAGAAAGGTTGGGAAATGTGGTGAGGAGTTCGATCGCTTTAATTTTCATCTTTGCCGTCTGCTATATGTTCTTGGGGCTTCACAATGCTGATGACCGTGCAAGCCTAGTCTTTAACTATGATTTCAGCTTCAAGAATATCGCTCCTATAACTACAATCTTAAAAGACTTTGGCACCTCCTTGATTTTCAGCATAAAAGGCTTTTTCCCTTTGTGGAGATTTCAGCAATATAAGGTGGTCGGTGATTTTGCAAATCTTGTAGCGGGGTTTGAATTTCTTTTGGGTGCTTTTATGATCGGTCTTTTCATCTACGTTTTCCGCAGGAGAATGGAGAAATAGGTGCAGGTGGCTTAAAGCCTTGGGGTCGCTTTAGAAAGCAAATTCGCAGGGTTGAATGCCCTGCTCTATTCCGGAAGAATGGTTATAAGGGGTTAAGTCAACAACCGCCATAGGTGTAGGAATTCATCCCACCCCGAAGTCCGTAGGGACAGGGCTTGTCCCTGTCCGAATATTAAGAAGGACAGCCACAAGGGCTGTCCCTACGGTTTCCATAATTTGGATCGATTACATCGGATCCCACGGGGGGAGCTCAATCGGCTCAGTTTTTAGAATATCAAGCACCCGTTTGGTCAAATGCTTTTTGTTGATTATTACTTTGTAAACGTATTCATCGAACCAGTCGTCATACATGGTCCAGTATCCCTTGTCTCCTTTCTTATCTCCCCAGCTATTTTCCACCAGCCACTTTGTCGGTTTACCATCCAGCGTATCCACGCCCACGAATACCATAGCATGTGTGGAGTGGCTTTCCCGATAGCGGAACTTATCTGCCTTACTCATGGAAAAGTCCATTCCGTAGAAGGTTTCATAATCGTAGATTTCAGGAGCCATGATACCATATTCCGAGTTGTTCTCTTTGCCAACATCGCAGGCAAAATAGACCGGCTGATTATCCAATAACTGCTTCAAGGCAAACTCTCTCATCTGCTCGGGATCTAAGTTAATGAAAACGTTGTCCGGGCGATCATAAATGTTTCGGGCCAGATGCATCTGATAGAGTTTATTATAAGGACGCACGGGGTGATTGTAGATGGGGATATAGTTTCTGAGGTCAACGTCCACCACTTCTTTAAAAAAACTCTGGGGAGTGTATGTTTTGACTTCATGGACCACCGAGTCCTTGCTCTCATATCGCCACTGAAATTCCGTGGGAGGGACCCCGAAGTTTAGCGCTAACATTCGATAAATCTCTTTAAGCATCTCCACCTTGCGCTCTCGCAGCTCAGGAAGCATTGCTCCATTCTGGCTCATCTCTCTTAGAATCGCCCCATCCTGACGAAGCTTCCGGCTGATTAGCCGATCCATCATCCCTGTATTACTGGTTTGCTCAGACTCCGGCATCACGCTTTTGGGCACAACTCCATACTTCTCTATCAGCTCCACCACGTAGATCCATAGACCACCGTCAGAAAAAGGGCTCTCCAGTATCATCTGAAGCTCTCTATCCAGAGGATCACGATCCTTAGTCTCGATGATGAGTTCTAAAAAGGTATTGGCTTTTTCAAACTTATCCCAGAAGAACAGATAACTCTGGGAGAACTCGAATTCTTTTAATTTGTATTTTTCAATCACCTGGGGACGCATGATATTCAGTCCGGCAAACAACCAGCATCGACCACTGCTTTTCTGATTGGTGATCCCCTTGGTTTTAATCTTATGGTTGAACAGGTTGTCGTGGGCCACATACATCTGGCGGTTCAACGCCAGCTTTTTGATCTCGTTATTGGTTAAAGCATTCATCAAGGCGCGGGTGGTAGCATCCATCTTGAAGGATTGGCGGACCTCCCCGATAACATCCGGAGTAAGAGCACCCTCCTTACTGTTCTTTCCCCAAATCACAACTGAACTTCCCAAAAGAAGAATCAACCATAAAATGCCACACTTTTTTAACTGTCTCATAACTTTACTCCTTTGTTTGAGGGGGTTGATTGTTTGCGTCTTGTTAATTGTTCATATCAGTTTTCATCACGGTTTTTCTATACAAAATAATTCCCACATTCTAAATCTCCGAGCATGGGCGTTTAGATGCTACCTCAGTATCTCTATGTTTGTAAAATACTACATTTCCAAAGGTTCTGGGAGGAGAGACGAAATTTGGAATCGTCCGAAATCGTTTATTCATAGGTCAGTTCTTCAAATGCGATGGACCAATTGTAAGCGCACAAAAGGTGTCAATTGGAAATAAATCATGCTTGTGGCAGTTTCATTTTTTTCTCAAGTTTTTTAACTTTTCTATCCAGCCTCACAAGATAGAAGAACACGCCGACCCAGATAACCAGTGTGACCATCATGGTTACATAGTTTGAGGACATCTTTATTCCTCCGTTAATTTATTTGATATTTTGTTTATCTCACACTCCAACTTAAACATCCAGATAAAGAGGAAAGTAAATCCGATAAGCGATGCGGCAAATGTTATCAAAATCGCTGGGGGCATCTGGATGTGAAATTTTATGTCTATCACCGAATCTGTGGGGTGAAGTGACTGATAAACCCTTGGAACCACAAACACCAGGAACGGGACGGTGACAAAAGCCAGGATGGCATAGACTGAGGAGAGAGTTGCTTTTCTTTCCTGGGACTCCACCGCTGATCTTAAAGCGAAATAGGCTCCATAGATTAAAAGCAGGATGAAAATGGAGGTCTCCCGTGGATCCCAGTTCCAGAAGGAGCCCCAGGTGGATTTTGCAAATATCGAGCCGGAGATGGTGGCTAAGATCGCAAACAGGAGACCTAAACGGGAGGCAGAAGATGCACAAGCGTCGTAGGTTATATCTTTTTTCTTTAGATAAAGGATGCTGAAAACAAAAGAGATAAAGAAGGACAGGACTGCTATCCACGCCATAGGCACATGAAAGAAGAAAATCCTTGATACCTCGCCCAACTGTGACTGCGGCGCTGGTAAAAGAAAAGCTGCAACGATCACCCCACATATCCAGACCAGCAAACATATTTTCCACCACATACAGTCAACACCCTTGACAATTGTTTATTTACGCCTCGATATCCGATAGATGAATTATTGCTCTCCGAAAACTTCTGTCTTTTGGCGTAACCAAGCCTTTATGGCTTGGCTCATTTTTGGAGTGTCTGCCCCCTACAGGTTGTATGGCTTCAGGCAGACCTGCCTTCAGGGAATGTTGAAAAAGTGATTTTCGGAGTGCAAAAGCTTGCTTTTGCGATTTTCCAAAATCTAAATGAAAACCCGCCCCCCATCGGCGGGGTGCACTCCAATTGAAGGTTTTTCAACAGTACCTTTAGGCAGACCCTAGTTCGGCTAAAGCCGAACACTCCAAAGAAGTTTGATATTCCAAGCATAAGATTTTTATTACCCTTATTTTAAAGTCCTCTTTCACTCGCTCCAGACAAAATCGAATAAGAGAATCGACGCGGTAAACATCACCACCACATAAGATATAAGCAATCTTAAATCGCTCCAGCCGGCGGAGAAAGCTTTCCCTTCTAAGGATAATCGAATCCCATCTATAGCGGTTATCAGCAAAGGCAAAAGAATGGGAAACGACAGCACTGCAAAAAGCGCTCCTTTGGCACGTGCCTTGGATATGATTGCGGCTATGATGGTGGTGGCGCAGACCAGTCCCAGGCTTCCCAAAAGAAGAACCGATAAAAAAAGCCATAGGTTCAAAATGGATAAGTTCATCAAGATTATGAACAGAGGAACAATTACGATTTCTAAAAGTAGAAGAAGGACTAAATTGAACAAAAGCTTCCCCAAAAGCACGGTGCCGGGTGTGGCAACCAGCTTTAATATGCTAACCGTCCTGCTTTCCTCTTCTTTAACGAAAACCTGCGCCAGCCCGGACATGGAAGAGAAAAATATCACCAGCCAGAAAAGAGACGAAATTATCTTGGGGCTCAAGGAAAAGGTGCCGAAAGAGAAGCTTACCACAACTAAGGTGGTAAGAGCAAACATGAGGATGGCATTTAGGGCATAGCGGGTGCGGAACTCTGATTTTAAGTCCTTTGCCAATAACCAGGCTGACTTAACCGCCCAGCTGGATGATCTGATCTTCATATTTTAAATCCGCCTCCTGGTTGGTGGCTAAGATCAATATCCCTCTTTGTTTCTGCAAAGAGACCATCCCATCCACCAGTGATATCCCTTCTTGGTCCAAGTTGGCGGTGGGTTCGTCTAAAACGAGAATTTTAGGGTTATTCAAAAGCGCAAAAGCGTATTTCAATCTCTGCTTCATTCCGGAGGAGAAGGAGAAAACCAGATCGTCCTCTCTTCTGGCAAGACCCACCCGGGCTATCTTTTCCTTAAGTTCATCTTTGTCAGGATCCAAGCCCCGGATACGAGACAGGAACACAAGATTTTCCAAAGCAGTCAGCTCACCATAGAGTTCCAGATCGGGCATCACCAGACCAAAAAGATTTTTACTTTCATCTGCGGTAAGGGTTTTTCCATTGAAGCTGATTTTAACCTCACCTTTGGTCGGTCTTATAAGTCCACAAAGGATTTTAAGCAAAGTGGTTTTGCCCGATCCATTCCTTCCGGTAACAACCAGTGAGCTTTTCTCCTCTAAGGAGAAATTTATCTCATCAAACACCTTTCTTCTGCCAAACCATTTTCCCAGGTTTCTCGCTTCTAACGAAATCATCAGTTTCACATATCTTAGGAGTTTTTTAGTCAACTATTTTTAAACCAAAATATCATAAACCGCATACAGAGTCAAGAGAAATGGAGATGATTTTGAGGAATTCAGTTAGATGGAGATGGGTATCCGGCATAAAGAGTTTTTCTGCTCCCCGTGGTCCGCAGGGGTGAACATCCACCCAAGAGCTGGAAACTCCAAATCAGCCAGCTTGAGACAACAAAAAAGGGATTTTGGAACCTTTAACAAATAGTTTTCCAAAATCCCTGATAGCTGGGTTTAAGATTTTGTGGATAACTATTTTATTACGCTCACAAGTCTGCTCCAGCGCACCCGATTGGGGAAATGCAGGATGTTGTAGCCAATATTCTTTGGTATGGACAAAAGATCCCTTCTGGTGATCATAGGTGCATTGGGGTCTGGAGCCCAAGACCAGTGGATGAGCATGGCTTTCCCTAATACCAATTCTCTGGGCAGAGATCCCCAATAGCGGGAATCAGCGCTGTTGTCTCGATTGTCCCCCATCATAAATAGATGACCCTTAGGCACCTTGTAGGGTCCAAAATTGTCCCGGGGTTCTCTTCCCGGAGAGCGGGCACCTGGATTAGTATATTTGGCCAGAGGGGGATCAGTAACCCTTTTACCATCGACATATAGCACCTTGTTTCTGATCTCAACCGTCTGTCCTTCCACCGCCACGCATCTTTTTATATAGTTCACCTTGGTGTTCTTGGGGTACTTGAAGATCACAATGTCACCGGGCTTTGGTTCCCTTAATGCAGGAAGATGAATGTCCGTAAAAGGGATAGGGACTCTGGAACCGTAGATGAACTTGTTGGCTAAAAGAAAATCACCCACCAGAAGGGTATCCTCCATCGAGCCGGAAGGAATCTTATATGCTTCCACCACCGAACACTTGATGATCAACGCCAAGATCAAGGCTATGCCGAAAGACTCGATATACTCTCTCAGCACGGTTAGCGCAGATTTCTTTTCCTTTTTTGTCTTCTCTTTTTTCTTTTTGAACATGATTTTTTCTCCGCCTTTGGTTGCAATGGCTCTTCTTCTCTATACGAGAAGGCAAAAGACTTGTTTTGAAAATATTTCCTGACAACTGCAATCAGATTGATTAATTGAATGGAATAGGACTTTTGTAATGACCGGATACATATCGGACACCCAAGAGGGACTTTCCCACGAGCGGACGCTCCCGTTAAGGATAACGTCTCCACGAAGAGTAGGAGATTGCCTCACAACTGATTAGACGGATTAAGCTGATACCGATGATTTTTATCTGCTTAATAGATTCGCTACGCTCACTACAAGTCTGCTACATCTGCTGTGAGGGATTTTCTGCTACCTGTAGACCTTATCATCCAACCTGCCGTTGGGGAGTGTCTGATTTGTATTTGGTATCTACACCAAGTCGGCAATCTGGTATTGACTTCATTGGAGAAAGGTTGTATAATTGTCTGAAAGCTAAAACTAAAGGGCAACTATGGAGAAACTAATTTACTTGGATAGTGGCGCGACTACTTTTCCAAAACCTGAAGAAGTCTATGTCGCGATGGATAAATTCTTTCGCTGCTGCGGAGTCAACCCGGGTCGGTCGGGGTACGATCTCTGCATGGTAGCCGGATCCATGGTCGAGGAAACCCGCAAGCTTCTTACCGAGTTCTTCAATGGTGGAACCGATCCAGATCGTCTGATCTTCGGCTATAACGCTACGGACGCTTTAAATTTGGCGATCTTCGGTTTGCTCAAGGAAGGCGATCATGCCATCACCTCCAACATAGAACATAATTCAGTCATTCGGCCACTCTACCATCTTTACAAGTATGGCGGTGTCGAAGTTGACCATGTTCCGTTTGACGGTCAAGGGTTTTTGGATCCCGACGAGTTTGCCCGCCGTTTCAAGAAGAATACCAAACTGGTCGCTATCAATCACGCTTCGAATGTCATTGGCACCGTGCAGCCGGTTGGAGAAATCGGCAAGCTCTGCCGGGAACGTGGAGTCACCCTATTGGTCGATACCGCCCAGTCGGCCGGCAAGATTCCGGTAGATATGGAAAAGCTGAATATCGACGTTTTGGCCTTCACCGGACACAAGTCTCTTATGGGACCAATGGGTATCGGCGGGCTTTATGTTCGTGAAGGTATTGAGATCCGGCATACCCGCGCCGGTGGTACAGGTGTGCGCTCGGCTGTCCCCACTCATTTAGACGAATACCCATACCGGCTCGAGTACGGCACCCCAAACCTGCCGGGAATAGCGGGCCTCAATGCCGGTGTCAAATGGGTGCTTAAGGAAGGGATGTCAAAAATCCACGGACATGAATTGAAGCTTCTGCATATGTTGAGGGATGGGCTCCGGGAGATCGAAGGTGTGACGTTGTACTGCCAGGACGATCTGGATAATCACATCGGCATTCTCTCATTCAATGTGGAAGGGCTGGAGGCAATGGACACCGGCACCATGCTGGACGTCGACTACAGTATAACCAGCCGCACCGGTTTGCACTGCGCTCCCCTGGTGCATAAGCAGCTCGGGACTGACAAGATTCACGGATCGGTACGATTCGGGTTAGGTCCCTTCAACACCGCCGAGGATATCAAAGCAGCCATCAAAGCTGTGGGAGAAATAGCTCGCATTCGTCAAAAACAGAAGGCCTATTGACTTTTGATATTGACTTTCCCGGTCGACCTTTCTGGTGTCATTTCTCCTTTCTCTCAATCACCAGAGCGTCGGCGACCACCTCGGATACGGTCTTGACCTCGACTTTCAGGTCATATTCGCGGTTAAGCTCGCTCAACTGGTCGATACAATTGTGACACGGGGCAACGACGATCTGTGCCCCGGTCATGCGGATCTGATCTGCCTTGATCTTGCCTGTCTCCAATCGCCTCTTGGCATAGCGTGTCATGGCCAACTGCCCGCCGCCGCCGCCACAGCAGTAATTCTTTTCGCGATTCGGATACATCTCAACGAAGTTGGTGACCGCATTCTTTAGAATAAAGCGTTGCTCTTCGATGATGCCGCCCAGGCGCACCAGGTTACAGGGATCATGGAGCGTCACCGGTTTCTGATTACGCGAGCGATCCAACTTGATGCGTCCCTGGCGGATGTAATCAGCGATGATCTGAATGACGCTTTCAAAGTTGTGTCAGGACCTAGTCCTGACACGATCTGAGCGTCAGGAGAAGCTCCTGACGCAACATTACCTCTCCCCCTTTTGTCCCCCCCTCTCCACAAATGTGGAGAGGGGGAGGATCGAAGATGCATACGCATAGGGGGTGAGGTCTCGCTCAGCGAGGATGTCATCATCCTCGCTAATTTCCGTCTTGGGGATGAACACGTTCGCCTGGTACATGGCATTATCTTAACGTCTTTTGGCGAGAAACGACTCGGCATGTCTCCTTATAGTGTCAGCAGGAATTACCACCGCAATTCCTGAATTCTCTGTTTGAATCATCTCGATCTGTCCGGTTTGCAGGTTAAGTAGTTGTTTCTTAAAGGGTACGTACCTCGAGATCATCCCTACCAACATCTGCTTGTAGGTGCCCAGGAATTCAAGGTTGGCTTGAGAGCTTAAGTCTATGAAGAGTGGGCTGCCACTGGAACCGCCGAAAGCGTCGGCGTCTAGGTAGATAACGCCTTCCACGGTATCTATTCCCGCTATAGACCCATTTCTCAAAAGAGGCTTGCTCCGGTTTACGCTGAGGTCTAGCGGGTAACCGCTGAATGACACTGTTTGACCCGCGAATAAGTTTTTCATATCTGCATACAAACGGTATGGAAGAGACGAGAAATGGACCGAGCCTGATTCTCTACCTGGAGCAGTCATCCGTGCTTTATCGATGATGATGAGCGCCAAATCAAGGTTGCCTTCAGGGATGTAATTCTGGTTCAGGCTGTCCTTGGAGAAGGGAACCTTGAAGGTTAGGGTGCCTGTGATGGCGTTGGAGGCATCTTTTGTTGGAACAGTTAACTGGAGTTCGTTCGCTCCGTCCACCAAGTGCTTATTTGTAGTAAACATAACCTTTGTGTCGTCTCCTTCAATTTTGCTCAGAAACCCAGAGCCGATTTTTCTCGTCGGCAAAGTTTCGACTCTAACTGCCACAGAGAGATAGATCTTCTCAGACTTGCGGGCCTCCTCGAGCGCACCTGCATGCAAGGTGCTAGGCAAAAATGAAAATAGTAAGAGAAGTGTAATTCTGAGTTGCTTCACATTTACCTCCTGATCTCGGCGTTTTTAACGAAAACTCTTTTTCTTCACTTTACTATTCCAAAGTATTTCAGCATTCTGATGGTCTGCAATACGGGCGATTCATATTTCCCTTTGACATGAATAGCGTTTACTAATTTCGGTATAATATCATCAAAGAATAACACCTCAATGTTCTCCTTTTCAAACCTACCCTTCCAATAGTGGAACTTTCGTTTTGACAGGAAGTGCTTAGTTGTGATAAACATCTTTTGTGTTGGCTTTTTGCCAATCAATTTCTCAATGATCTTGTTTCTCTCGGTATCATTTAATTGTTTCACAAAATGATTGAACCCATTTTCTCTATCCTCTGAATCCTTTATTGCTATGGCAGATTTCCATTTAACTTCCACATCAAAAATATTGCCCTGTTTGTCCACCGCCAGCAAATCTATAGAAGCATGATGTTTTCCGTATTCGATGTTGTTCCTAACCAGACAACCCTTGACAATCTCGAAATACTCTTTAACGATTTGCTCATTAACGTCCATATAGCATGGTCCTCCACATTGGGAGTCACGTCATCCACAAATTTCTATCCAAACTCCTGTATTGAATGGCTTCGCTTATGTGCTGGGGCAAGATGTCGGGGGCGGATTCTAAATCGGCGATGGTGCGGGAGACTTTCAGGATACGATCGTAGGCACGGGCGGAAAGCCCTAATTGGGTTATCGCCTGACGCAAAAGCTCCTTGGAATCCTCGCCGATGGGACAATACTTCATGATCTCTTTGGATTCCATGTGAGCGTTACAAAAGATGTTTTTCTCCTCTTTAAACCTTTCCGACTGAACTCTTCGAGCGGCGTTTACCCTTTCTCTTACCGCTTTCGAGCATTCTCCGGTAGGCTGTCCGGAGAGTTCTTTGAATTTCACGGCTGGCACCTCTATATGTATGTCTATTCGATCCAGAAGCGGTCCGGATATTTTGCTCATGTATCTTTGAATCTGCAGTGGTGTGCAGGAACATTGATGTGAGGGATCGCCGTGATATCCACAGGGGCATGGGTTCAAGGCTCCAGCAAGCATGAATTGGGCGGGATAGGTCAAAGACATAGCGGCGCGGGAGATGGTCACCCATCCGTCCTCCATGGGCTGTCTCAACACCTCCAGCACATCCTTGTGAAATTCCGGCATCTCATCCAAAAACAAAACTCCATGATGAGCCAGGCTAACCTCTCCGGGACGGGGAATTCTTCCGCCGCCGATCAGTCCGGCATCGCTTATGGTATGATGAGGGGATCTGTATGGACGGGTGGCTATCAAAGCAGTATCGGGTGGCAAAAGACCGGCGACCGAATGAATCTTGGTGGTCTGGAGGGCTTCGTCTAAGGTTAGATTGGGCAAGATGGAGGGAAACCGCCTTGCCAGCATGGTCTTGCCCGATCCGGGTGGACCGATCAGTATTATGTTGTGCCCTCCAGCCGCTGCCACCTCCAAAGCCCTTTTGGCGTGCTCCTGTCCCTTCACATCAGAAAAGTCGATGGGATACGTCAGCGCCTTTTCAAAGACCTCAGCTATATCGATCTCAAATGGCTTGATGGTGTCGCCATTCTCCAGAAAATCTATGGCCTGATTTAAAGATTCGACTGGATAGATCTTCAATCCCTTTGCCATAGCCGCCTCTTTGGCGTTCTCTCTGGGCAGGATCATTCCCTTCAGATCATCAGATTCACGGGCATGAAGCGCCATGCATAAGGCTCCCCGAATCGGTCTTAAGCTCCCATCCAATGAAAGCTCACCCAAGATGACGTATTCATCAAAACTTTCTCTTGCTATCTGACCGGTGGTGGCTAAGATTCCGATGGCTATGGGAAGATCGAAAGCGGAGCCTTCTTTTCTCACATCTGCTGGAGCTAAATTTATGGTAACTTTTTTGTTGGGAAAGATGAAGCCTGAATTTTTGATGGCAGACATAACCCGCTCCTTGCTCTCCTTCACCGCTTCGGTGGGCAAGCCCACTGTGGCAAAGGAGGGGAGCATCGGTGTTGTGTCTGCCTCCACCTCCACAATATAAGCGTCAATGCCTAAAACTGCACTGGATAGAACTCTGGCTGACATAGTTTGATAAAATTAAGTTTTTGCTCAGCGAGGATGTTATCATCCTCGCTTGTTTTCCTCTTGTGGATGTCGGAGATCCGTCTGGGATAACATCCACAAGGAGCATAAAATTGGTAGCCGCAGGCTTCAGCCTGCGAAGTTATCTTTTTCTTGACCCTTTGCCCATGCCCCTTGACCCTGAACTATATCTCGAATGCCCAGGCACAATAATATTCCTCCGGGTGTTTGTCCGGGGGACAACTGAGACAGGTGGTGCGGATGCGCGGGTCAATGGTGCGGGCGAATTCACTATATTCAACAATCCCCACCGGTTTACAGGGAAAGTCCGTAAGTCCCCTCCTTTTGCGGGCAGACTGAACCCGGCAGTCGTTCATCCGGAAAACAAAACGGTTTTCGGTTTCCTCTACCACTTCCTGTATATTCAGCCGACTGTAAAGGCGAAAGTTTAAAGCTTTTTTCAATCCCTCCAGACCGCTTCCTTCGGGGACGTTATGCCGTTTCATTATTCGTTCTGCTTCGATGACGGTGAATTTTTCCCACGCTTTGCGATCAAGTTCTATGGCAGCATCTATGCCAAATTTTTGCTCCACCGCCTGGAACCACAGCCCATCATGCGCCAACCAGTTTTTGGCAAAATCATCCAACATGCCGATCAATTGTTCCCGGGAAAGATCATCCAGGTTAGTCATGCTTCTGTGTTTATCTTTCATTCTATAATTACATTGAAAATGGACCTGTTTAAGAAGCAACACTTCGGGGCGGGACATCCTCCCGCCCCTATGGGGGTAGCTTGTTACCCCCGGTGTTGAGTTATTGCTTTCCTCAAAATATCATTCTGTCACTTTATACACCGTGTCATGATCCCGCACCGCCTCTTTCACCTTGATCCCTATAGAATCACCCGGTTTGGCGGTTTGAACCTGTTCATGTTCGATCTGCAAGGACTCCACCGTCTGAGTAAAGTCGGTGGTATGTCCCTTGATGTGGATGGTATCCCCGACAGAGAGTGTCCCATTAGTAATATTGATGGCGGCCACCCCGATTTTACGAAAGTAATCCGATACCTTTCCAACTTCTTCCTCTGGCATTTTCCCCTCCTTCCGCAAAAGAGAGTTATGGATTATCCTGCATAGCGTTGATGCAAACTTCTGGTTTGTTTTTTTCTTAATATAAGAATGAGAAGATGGGACGCAAGCAGAAAATTGAGTTTTTTTGCTAGTTGCCTAACTTATCCAAATTCCGCTATAGGCGAAAAATGTTTGCAGATCAGATGTGTTTTGTTGAAGACAAGAGCATCCGACAGCATTATATGTCTCTGTCCTAAAGTCCCGCCAGAGGCGGGACATTTCGGACCTACGGATGTAGCGTCTGAGCTTGCCCTGAACCATACGGTTCAGAGCTTGCCTCGGACGATGTAGGCTTGGGGCGGGATATGCGTATGCATTCATACGAAAATTCCCGCCCCTATGGAGGATAGTTATAGTTATGGGTGAACATGGTGCTCTGCAAGAAGCTCGATTGAGTTGGTGTTCCTTTTAATATCTTGAGAATTTTGAATTCGGGGTCACCCAATTTATTGAGTTGAAATGATTCGATCCATCAGACTCTTTGTGCCTGATCATTGCTGCCATTCGTTGACCCTCTTGGCAAATTTTTCTACAAGCCTTTCTGCCTCGCCCTCTTTTGTTGCCTCAGCGAAGATATGGAAAGAGGCTTTTCTGCGATCTGGCATCACCAGCACCCAGGAGTCGGTGTTTAGCACTCTCACTCCATCTATCAGTTCACGCTTGCAGTCTTCCGTGTATTTTGAAAGCTTTCTCATCACCTGTCCCTTTTTGCCCCAGGAACAGGGGACTGTTCGTTTGACCATGTAAAATTCATCTAGTTCTTTTCTCAGATCGGCTAAACTTCTCTTTGGAGGTGCAGTCCCACCAAAGGCGGTATTGGAAAGAAGCTCCAAGATTTTCGCCACGTTGAACATGGCATCTGCCCCCAATTGGAATCCAGGGAAGATGAAACCACCTTTAGTTCCTCCCACAAAGTCAACTCCTAAACTGGAAAGTGCATCCATCATGGCTAAATGGTCATTCCTCACCCGGATCACCTTTACACCATACTCTTGGGCAATTTTTTCCACCCCCATGGAAGCCACCACAGGAACAGCAATCTTATGTGCCGGGGTACAGCCTAAGAAAAGGGAGGTGACCATCAGAAGCAAAAGATCCGGCGGGACAGGCTGGCCCTCCTCATCCACCACCGAGAGCTTCTCTGCTCCCGGATCAAAAAGAAAGCCCACATCCGCATTTACTGATTTCACTATGGAGGAGAGGTGTTGAATGGATCGAGAAAGCTCCTCATCTGAGCGGGAGAGCTTTCTGGGATCCAGATAGGCGTCCAGAGAGATAACCTCACAGCCCAGGGAGCCGATGATAGAGGGAAAGATCTCACAGGCTCCTCCATGGGAGTAGTCGACAACCACCTTAAACTGCGCTTTTCTTATCTGTTCGGAATCTATCGCCCTAAGGAAGTCCTGCCGGTAGGATTCGATCACCCGTTGGGGGAAATCGAGCTGTCCGGTCTCCTCCGGAGACGCCCTTCTGAAATCCTCCCGAAAGAAAAGCCTTTCCACCGACTTGGTTTTGGAGGTGGGCAGATCCTGTCCCCCTCCATTGAAGAAAACTATATCGGTCTGCCTCGGGTCCAAAGGTGATCTCCGGGTATGAATTCCTCCCCGTTCTTTTCCGGATTTAAGTTCATATCTCACCACCGGGATAGGTAGGGTCCTTAAGTCGTTCACATTTACACCGGCGGAGAGTAGCCCGCATATTAAAGCTCTGCTGATCATTCGGGATGCGCTTCCCGCATCTCTGCTGGTGACCACGGTTGAGCCTTTGCCCAGCATGGCGCCGTATGCCGCTCCCAGCTTAACTGCAAACTCCGGGGTCAGCTCCAGATTTCCCACCCCCATCACCTTGGCATCGGTGAAAAGCTCCCGATTCCATCTCTCTCCCCACACCAGACTGAAGGAGAGGATGGAGCCTGCCTCCACCCGCTTTCCGGGCCAAACCCTCACGTTGGCTTTGATTTTGGCACCTTTCTCGATGTGACAATTTTCGCTGATGATGACGTTTTCAAAAATTACCACATCTTCTTCAACCCTGGCATTGTTTGCCACAATCGCCTCAGTCAAAATGCTTCTTTTGCCGACTGAGGTGTCTCTCCAGATCACGGAACGATCAAGATTGATGTCGTCCTCTATCCGGGCATTGTCGCCGATAACCGAATTGGATATGAAACAGTGGGAACCTATCTGGGCATCATTTCCGATGATCACCGTCCCCTTGAACTCAACTTTTTCCTCCACCTTCACATTCTTCCCCACCCAGATGCTGGCATGTTCGCGATGCAGCAAATTGCCACCGACGTCCACTTTAACCTTTCCCTCCAGGATATCCTGATGCGCCTGGAAGTATTCCTCCAAGTTACCCACATCCCTCCAGTAATCGGGAGTGACAAAACCAAAAAGCCTTTGATTGGAGGAGAGCATTTGAGGGAAAAGATTTTTGCTGAAATCGAAGTTCTGTTTACTTGGTATCTCATTGAGCACCTCGGATTCCAGGACATATATCCCAGTATTAACCGTATCGCTGAATACTTCTCCCCAGGTGGGTTTCTCCAAGAATCTGGATATTTTTCCATCCTCCTGGGTGATCACCACCCCGTAGGGCAGGGGATCTTCCATGCGAGCAAGAACCATGGTGGCTTTGGCTTGATTCTTTTGATGAAAATCACAGGCGGCTTTCAGATCGATGTCGGTTAGCACATCTGCTGAGATGACCAGAAATCTATCATCAAGCAAGTTTTGGGCATTTTTTACTGCCCCGGCGGTGCCATAGTCCTCCTGCGCCTGAACGTATTGGATCCTCACCCCGAATTTTGATCCATCCTCGAAGTAGTTTCTTATGGATTCTGCCTGAAAATAGAGTAAAACCACCAGGTCCACCAACCCATGCTTTCTTAAAAGATTAACCATATGCTCCATCATGGGTTTGTTTGCCACATATACCATGGGCTTGGGGATATTGCAGGAAAGGGGTCTTAGGCGAGTGCCAAAGCCCCCGGCCATAATCACCGCCTTCATCTATTTACTTCTCCCAGAAGATTTCTTTTTGCTAGTTTTGTTTTTTACTTTTCGACCTGTCACTTTGCGGAAAAGGCACCAAAATGTGAGACCTTTACAATCCTGAAGTAATTCACGCTTTCTGGACATGTTTGATTGAACTTTTCGCGCCTTTCCGCTGACTTAAAATAAGACCTGGAAATATTTGAATCACATCCCCAAAATTGCGAAATGGGTAATGCTCAATATTTTTCTTCACGCAGAACTTGCGCAGATCATTTTTGGCGAAGATCAAATCCGCTTCCCTTACCGCACACTTATCCGAGAGCCCGTCACCGATATATACGACTTTTTGTTTTTCCTTTTCAAATTTTTCAGATGATATTTCTTGCAGTTTCCGCAATTTCCGCATCCTCGGTCAAAGTAGGGGAACTCTGGTTTTAGTCTTTCTCCTTCAAATCTGAGAATGTTGGAATAAAAAGGGAGTTTTTCCAATCCGAATTTTTCTAAAATCAGCTTTATGTAAAAATCCAGACCATCACTCAAGATCACCAGTTTAATCTTCTCCCTTTTACAGAGATCGGCAAAAACGGTAAATTTCCCATCGATTTTTTGAGAGAGGCTAAATTTTTTCAGCTCTGATTTGCTGATTTTTATTAGATCACATTCCCTTTCCAGACACTCTTTTGAGCTGATTTCTCCTTTCAGCCAAAGGGATACGATCTTCTGGCTCTCTTTTTTTGAGAAAGTGTCAAATAAAAGGGTGCCCACATCATTCTGGGTGATGGTCCCATCGAAATCGACCAAAACCAGGGTATCTTTTGAATTTCTCATGTTTGCCTGCTTCAAACTTTTTCGCTTGACCTTATAGCTGTAGGGACAGCCCTTCAGGGTGAATCCCTTCAGGATGAACCCTTGTGGCTGTCCGTATCAGTGTACAGAGTACGGACAGGGACAAGCTTTGTCCCTTACACTTTACATTCGGTGGCTGACTCAAACTTTCGTTTCAAATTTTTCCATCCTTCGCTTGGGGTCAGATAAAACTCGGCACAATGGTAAACAGAAGTATCACCATGACTCCAAAAGCTACAGCGGCATATTTAAAGTCCTTCTCCCAAAGAAAGGAGAAAACTGCCACCACCACCCTCAGGAAAGGGGTTAGCATCATCAGCAAAATCCCTAAATTGATAATGGCGGTCGGCTCCCCTCTGAGAAGATTCGAGAAAATATCAGAAAGAGAGGGGCAGGCTAAAGAGGTGAAATAATCCTGGGGGGTTGCATGAAAAAATAACATGCCCAGCCCCAGGATTAACAAGGCTGCGGCGCAAAAGGAGCCTATCAAGAGAATAGTGCTCACGCAAGCGTAGGCTTTTTCTTTTTTGTCTGCCATAAGACCTCAAAATAAAAGATGAGAACCCAGTCCTCTGAACAGCATCTCCAGAGATAGATACAAAAGAATAAATACGAATGCTTTCTTGAGATACTCTGCTTTGATTTTTGGAAAAAGACGTGATCCCAAATTTGCGCCCAAAAAGACTCCCAGCATGGTGGATCCGGCCACCAGAGGGTGAACCTCCCCTCTGGAAAAATAAACGAATGCGCCGGCACTTGCAGTCACTCCGATCATGAAATTGCTGGTGGCTACTGCGGTCTTGAGCGGCACTCTCATTAAAAGATACATCACCGGAACTTTTATTACCCCACCCCCTACACCTAAAAGCCCGGAGACGTTCCCGGCAAAAAATGAGGCTCCCATGCCTAAAGGAAGATGAGTTATTTTGTATGACCCTTCTCCATAGTTTAAATTGCTTGTATTTTTCATCTCGTCTCCTATGGATCCATCGGATTTTTTCCGCAACATTGTCCCGGCAGTGTAAATCAGAAGAACAGAAAAAAGGATAGATAAAATCTGAGGTTTCATGATACCCGCCACCACCCCTCCGGCAATGGCACCCAACGTGGTTGCCAGCTCCAGAGTCATCCCCAATCTTATGTTACAAAGATGTCTTTTTACATACAAACTTGCCGCTCCGGAGGAGGTGGCGATCACACACACAAGAGATGCTCCAATAGCTTCTCTCATGGGAACCCCGAACACCAAAGTCAACATGGGAATGATAAGGACTCCTCCTCCCAGACCCAAAACTGACCCCAAAAGCCCGGCAAATAAACCTCCTATTGCCATGAAGAAAAAATCAGACATTTTCTCTTCGCTTCCTTGATAGTCAAGGTTGGTCGGGGGTTCCCTTCAGGGTGAATCCCTTCAGGATGAACCCTAACCCCCGACCTTAGGTTTAGGTGAGCATCCTGAACCAACGGCTAGGTTTTGAATTGGTAGCCGCCTATTTGGGCGAGGAAGATACGCCCCGCCAGAGGCGGGACGGCTACCGCTTTCTACATTTTTTAGTGTTAGGACTGAGAGGTCCTGACACAACATAAAAGCTCACTCTGTTGGTCGGGGGTTCCCTTCAGGGTGAATCCCTTCAGGATGAACCCTAACCCCCGACCGTTAAGGTTCGGGGTGAGGGCACCCCGAACCAACATCTTACTTAAAGCTCGATGGATCAAAGAATCTCTGGATGATACAATCATTTTGAAGAGAGAAGTTCCTTATACTCCTCTGGATGGGATAGAATCTCAATCGCCTTTTTGATCTGAGGATGGTGTTTGAACCACACTCCCTCATACTTGGCGCTTTGTCCGTAAAGCTTAACCAAGATGTTTTCCTTTATTTCGGATTTTAGATACTCCTTGGATTTAGCAAAATCATTTTCTTTTTCTGCCTTCAAAAGCTTTTCCAGCTCCTCTATCCGTTGAATTATTGAGCCCGATCTTTTCTCCTCCTCTATTGCCTCTTTCAATTTCTCTAATTCCAGCTCAGACGAGGTCTGATAGTTGAATTCCTTGGTCTTAAGAAATTGTTTGAATTCAGAAAGCATGGCATGGTCCACTTCAAAATCTCTGGGGAGTTGAGGATGGGTGGCGGTGTAGTGGACGGCGAAATCGAAGAATGAGAGTTTCGCTAAAAGATTATATTCCAAAGGCAAAAGATCTTCATACGGGACGACGACATCTGGTGCGATTCCACCACCACCATATACTACCCTTCCTCCCCTGGTGAAAAACTTTTGTTTTATCCGGGTCGAATCTGACTCTTCACCTTTTGCCTCTAAATCCTCCTCTTTTGAGGTTAACGTGCTATTCAGATCCTCTGGCTTTTGAATGCTTCTCCCGGAAGGGATGAAGTATTTGGCAGTGGTTAACTTTAAACCAGAACCATCTTTCAGTTTAATCACGCTCTGCACCAGACCCTTTCCAAAGGTGGTGTCTCCTATTATTACCCCTCTATCCCAGTCTTGAATGGCTCCCGCCACGATCTCCGATCCGGATGCCGAGCCCTCATCCACCAGCACGGCTAAAGGAAGCCGGGAACAAAGAGGTTTGCCGAACGAATAGAATTCTTTATTCTGGCTTTTCAACTTTCCCCTGGTCTCCACCACCAGCCTGTCTGGCTCAAGGAAAACACTGGCTGCGGCAACAGCCTGAGAAAGAAGCCCGCCCGGATTTCCTCTCAGGTCTAGAATCAAGCCCTTGACGTTCTTTCGCAGAAGTTCACTTACCGCCTCTTTTAGCTCATCGGCTGAAATGTCGGAGAAACGATTCAGTCTCACGTATCCAATTTCTTCCTGGGCTATGCCATAATAGGGAACCGCTCTTATGGAGATCACATCCCTTTCGATGGCATACTCCATTGGCTCACCGATCCCTTCCCTTTCAATGGTGATATGAACCACGGTTCCCTTCTTTCCCCTGAGCTTAGTCACCGCCTCCTCCACGGTGATGCCTTTGGTGGAGACATCTTCAATTTTTATGATCCTGTCCCCGGCTTGAATTCCCATACGCTCAGCCGGAGTGTCTTCCAAAGGAGAGATGACTGTGAGCCATCCGTCCTTGATGGCGATCTCTATGCCCAATCCTTCAAACTGACCATGAGTGTCTTCCAGCAGTGCACGATGCTGTTTTGGATCCAGATACTCTGAGTATGGGTCCAGAGTTTCCAGCATCCCCTTAATCCCCGCCTTGATCAAATCTTCGGAATCAACATCCTCCATATAGTGAGAGCTCACCACCGAAGCCACCTGACTGAATTCCTCAAGGTTTGTATAAAGATTGTCGGTTAAGGCATAGACCAGCCCCCCGACCAAAAGCCCGATTATGGCAACCCCCAAAAACAGAGCACCTTTTTTGATTTTTATGTATTCTCCCTTCATAATCCACCTCCAGAGATTTTGCTATTCAAATTAGATCGTTTTAAATTTAGTTGTTATGACTGAAAACTTTTCATCCCAATGTCCTATAAAGTAAACGCCACCCTAAATTGTATTGTTTTCGTAGTTGCTCGATTCATCGAGCCTTTAAAAAACGCCCAATGAATTGGGCAACTACAGAAATTAGATCTTCATAGATTTAGGATAGATCGAGCTTCCACCCCCACTAATCCACCTCATTTATCTTTTGACCTGTTTGCTTCACTCAAAAAAGAATCCACCACCTTCCTCACCTTTTGCCAAGTCCTGTCTATATTTTCAGTTCCATCCACCACTTTTATTCTTTTTCTGTTCTGCCGGGCAATAGTTAAATATCCTTCTCTTATCCTCAGGTGAAATTCAAATCTCTCCTTTTCTAAACGATCTTTTTTTCTTTTCTCTTTCTTTCTTCTTTTAAAAGAGGTCTCTACGGGCACGTCTATGAGTATGGTTACGTCTGGCAAAAGTCCGGACGTGGAGATAAAGTTTAAGTGTTTTATCATCTTCTTGTTCAAATCTCGTCCATAGCCCTGATAGGCTAAGCTGGAGTCTGAGTATCTATCACAGACAACCACCTTACCCTCTTTTAGGGCGGGCAAAATCACCCTCTCGGTAAGCTGAGATCTGGCGGCTTCATACAACAAAAGCTCAGTCAAGGCGGTCATCTCTGAGTTCTTTTTACTCAAAAGAATCCTTCTAATTCTTTCCGCTATCCTGTCTCCTCCCGGCTCCCTTACCAGAAGCACGTTATACCCCTTTCTTCGGAGGTAGAAGTCAAGCCTCCGCGCCTGGGTGGTCTTACCACAGAAATCTATCCCTTCAAAAGTTATGAAAAATCCAGCCATGTCTGATTTCCAGTTTTCAGTCTGCAGTTTTCAGTCTCCAGACTGCAAACTGCCAACTGCAGACTGGAGACTGCCGAATCCTGAGATCGAAAGCTACCAAAGAAAAGAAAGAGGTGGTATTTTATTCCAACCACCTCCCTAAAATGCTTTATCTATTTCTTAAACAGGATCTATCTTCTCACCGGTTTCTTGGTTTTCAAAGGTGCAGCCTTTTTTTCTTTTTTGCCATATTTTTTAATGAACTCTTCGGTTAGAACGCGTGCCTCCTCATCCGTATGCTGCCTGGGTGGCGACTTCATGAAATAGGAAGATGGGGCATCCAAGGCTCCAGAAAGCTTGTGATTTAAGGCTAATTTACAGCATCTCACCGCATCTATCACCACTCCGGCGGAGTTAGGGGAGTCCCATACCTCTAATTTAAACTCCACATTCAAGGGAACGTCACCGAAGGTCCGCCCCTCCATCCTTATGTAAGCCCATTTTCGATCGGTCAGCCAGGCTACGTAATCGGAGGGTCCGATGTGCACATTGGTAGCACCTATGTCGTAATCCAGTTGGGAGGTGACCGCATTGGTCTTGGATATCTTCTTCGATTCCAGTCTGGATCTCTCCAGCATGTTCAAAAAGTCAGTGTTTCCCCCAACGTTTAATTGAGAGGTTCTCTCCAACCTCACTCCTCTGTCCCGGAAAAGCCTGGTCAAGACCCGGTGGGCAATGGTGGCTCCCACCTGTGATTTGATATCGTCGCCGATCACCGGCAAGCCCCGATCAGCAAAACGTTTCTGCCAGTATTTCTCCCTGGCGATGAAGACCGGGATGCAGTTGACGAAGCCACAGCCAGCGTCCAAAACCTGCTCCACATACCACTTGGTTGCCTCCTCGCTTCCCACCGGAAGATAGCTGACCACCACATCCGTTTTGGTATCCTTAAGTATCTTAACTATATCCGCGGTCGGACCGGGGGCTTTCTGGATTATCTTGGAAAGATATTCTCCCAACCCATCGTGGGTCATTCCCCGGTGGACCGGAACTCCCAGCCGGGGCACCGGGCAGAACTTATAAGTGTTGTTGGGATAGGTAAAGATGGCTTCAGAAAGATCCTTTCCCACTTTCTTTTTGTCAATGTCAAAGGCGGCAGAAAACTCGATATCTCTTATGTGATACCCCCCTAAATTGACGTGCATCAATCCGGGGACGAAATCTTTTTCCTTTGCATTCTTATAATATTCCACCCCCTGTACGAAAGAGGAGGCACAATTGCCCACGCCGATTATGGCAACTCTTACCTTATCCATATCTCCTCCTTTCGACTACAATTCTCCATGGTTCGACTAAACATAATGTATTGTAACAAACGAATAAAATAAATTGAAATATTGCCTGTCATGTTGAGCGAAGCGAAATCCCGCAATAGCGGGGTTGAGCAGAGCGAAACATGCGTATGCATTCATACGAATCTCTCTATATGTTCGCCTGGCGCCGAGACTTTTCGTGTGGCTGGGCGGTGTACGCACACAGGCACAGACAGGAACGCAGACTGATGGAGGGCAGATTCTTCGCTACGCTCAGAATGACATGTAAGAATCATTATTGCTTTTGTATTGCCTGAATCAATTTATTTACTTTCCAGTTTTTTAAGTTCATTTCGAATGAAGACCACTCTCTGAATAACCGTGATATTGGCGAAGATGGCAATGAACCAGACGGTTACTATTACAAAGTATATTCCGATCCCGGGGATGGCACCCAGAAGGGACCCGATGGCTAAGTAGGTTATCCTTTCCTCTCTTTTCATAAGCCCTACCTTACACTTAATTCCCAAGCCCTCGGCTCTTGCCCGGGTGTAGCTCACCATGAAAGAACCGGCGATAGCAAAAATTATAGGATAAATGACATGACTGTGCTTATCATAAAAAAAGATAGCCAAGCCCAAAAAAAGCAGGACTTCTGAGTATCTGTCGATGGTGGAATCCATTAGAGCACCGAATTTTGACATTCGGTTGGTCTCCCGGGCTAACCTCCCATCCAGCACGTCGCATACGCCCGCCAGCACCACCATTACTCCAGCGGAGAAAAAATATCCCTGCCGAAAGAAGTTGAAAGCCAAGATGCTGATAACCAGTCCAGAGATGGTGATAACGTGAGGATGAACCCTTAAATTTATCAGAAACTTAGCGATAGGCTCGATGACCGTCTCAAATCCTGCAACCCAGTGCTTATTTATAAGTTTAAGCTCTGCCATAATCATGGATTCCCACTCATGTTTAACTCCCAGATCAAAGCTCCTCCATTTTTACACTCTATAATATCAGTCCAATCTGGTTAAGTCAAGTGAAAATTCCTTTTCCACCATTTCTTGTCTTGCTGGAGTAGTCTTTTTCTTGATCAATCTATCGCACAAAAGGGTGCTTCCCCCTCCCACCAAAAGTCCGGCTACCACATCGAAAACATAATGGAAGCGACCATAGACCGTGGAAACCAAAAGGCTTGTCACCAAAAAGAAGAGCACATAATACAGGAGACGATGATGCCTTCTGGCATATACTAAAACCACCAGTGCCACCGCCACATGCGAGCTGGGCATGGCTCCCCCGCGGATTCCCGCTACATCTATTAAACTTTGAGCCAGGGAGGTAAAAAACCCTCCATTTATCTCCACTTGATGTTGAAGTGTAAGGGCGAATCGGGGACCCTCCACTGGAAAGAGGATAAATCCCAGATATGAGATATAATATGCCACCGCCGAGGTGAAAAGCAGATCATCGAATTCTTTGATCTTATGGCTGAAGAAAAGCCCCACTCCCAACACCACCAGAAGAAAATAATAAAAGGAATAAGAAAACATCAAATATTCACTTGCGCCAAAGCAGATAAACTTCTGCGTCCACACGGTGGGATAGACGCCAAAAACTGCTAACTCCAGCTGGTTGATTAGGGGATCGAAAAAGTGAGGAAAAATCAGGTGAACCAAATGTCGGGTCTCTTCATAAAGCAGGATAAAGAATATCAGAGGATACCAGTGACGGATAAAGAACATCCACCGGCTTGCCTTATGATTCAATGTATTGGCTATAAGAACAACCGCCACACAGATGCCCAGATTAAAAGCTATATAAGCCACCCAGTTGGGGAGATTGGCATGAAAGAACAGAATCAAAAGACTTAAAGCCGCCATATAAATCAAAGTGGCTTTGTCGACCAGAAGATAGTTGTGACTTTTATTAGTTGTCATCGCATTCCCATGGCATGAAGTTAAGCCCAATTTTTCTTATAAAATTATTATACCTGAATACAATTGGATAAGTTATGTCATTTCTTAGAGATAACGTCACGTTTTGAAGAAATTACTCTTTTCTTTATACGCTTTTCCCAACGTTCTCTAAGCCATTGATGCCAAGGTTTCATATCCAAGTAAAGTTGCTGTGTAACATCACAAAGTTGAAGTAAGTCTGTCAATACAGAATAATCTTGCGCAAAAGCTGCGTGTTTCCCGTCCGCATCTTTCCAGCATTGAGGTGCTCCAAAATCCGAGAAAAGTTCCGTCCCCGTAAGAATTAATACAGGGTTAAAAGGATGTTCAGCTTTCCAATACCTTCTACCCCGATTCACCACCGAAGTAAGTAACCTTTTTTCATTCTTGGTTAAAGATTTATTCAGTGTAGAAAAAACAAGAAAGGCACCTGGAAATTGTTCACCTAAAAATCTCATACGGTTCACATCCTTTTTGTCAAAAGGATTATAAGTCTTACATTCTGCAAAAATAAGTTCTGTTTTGGTTTTGCCAAATCTAGTCTCTTCGTAAAACAGACCGAGATCAGCCTCTATTTTTATTGCATCTCTTTCTGCGGAGAAACTCATAATTGGTGTTGTAGCTTTAAGAGTTGGTTGAGAAAAAAACCGCAGAGTCAAAAGCACAGTGTAGGCTCCATAAGCACGTTTAGGCAAGCTGAATGGTCCAAACGTTCGGTAAGACCATTCAATTTCTTTAGGTGAATGAGAAGGTATTGGGAAACGCTCAAGGCATTTTGGGCATTGTACCTCATAATCAGCCTCTTTTATTGAATACCATGAATGTTGCTTACAGATTGGACACTGTAATTCAATCCCCAAGCGAAACATCTGAACATCAAGAAGTCGTTGGAGAATCTTATAGGGATCCTCAGGAAATCTCATTTGGTTTGCTATTTTTGAGATTTCACCCCAAAAAGCATCTTTTTTCATTGTCTTTCCTTCACCCATGTCCTCGAGCAGTTTGATAACTCCTTCATTTGCTATGGTTAAGATGCCCCATGTGCCACCAAGTTGCATAAGCATCTGTTTGGCAATATGACCTTTGTCTGAAAGCTCCACCTTCCACTTTTTGAATTTTAACCACTCTGAGAACACATTTTCCGCTTTGGGGAGTGATAAATGAACAGACCGGTCTGAATGTCGAGAAAGATAAACCATTCCTTTTTTGGAAAAGCGCCATTCGCGAAAACCAATATTACCAATAGCTCTGGCCAGATTTTCATCACCTTCGGGCATCACTTCAGCAAGCAATTCTTTGTCACCAAAAAAACGCAAGTCTATCTCATTTACGAAACGCGGTTCTCCATGGCCACCAAAACGGCTCATAAAATCAGGGTCAAGTGTTTTAAAATTAATCATATCTTGGTAATCAGAAAGATTATATTCAATCTTCCCTGCCTCAAGATCACAACATTCAACGTCATCTTTCTCTCGAGCCCAATCATCCCAAATCCGAGGATACCAACTTTGCTGTATAATCTTCGATTTTACTGGATTTTCGGGAGACTGAATTTTAAGTGACTTAACGAATTCTTTTAGCTCGTCTTCGGTGACGGATCGGCTTTTGAGCAAAGTGGTATTGTAGAACATTTCCGGGTTGTGCCGATAAGGAATGTAGTTTTCCTCGATAAAATCCAAAACTAACTGTCTTGTCCTCTCTGACTGTGATGCTTGCTTTGGGACAGGAATAACATTCCACCCCACTGCTCGCAGATTCCAATAGTCAATAATGTCCAAAAGCTTAGTAGCATCAAGAAAGAAAACACATGCACCTCGACTCCAAGATCGAGTGCGAACTGGCTCGATATAGAGTGATGATATACGCCTCAAAAAAAGCTTTTCAGAAGTCAAAAACTCGGAATAATTTGAAAGAGAACAAGGGATTTTCTTAGCATCGAGGATATTTACAAAGTTGTCGTCGAGAATCTGGGTAATGTTTTGAGGAAGAGAACCAAAAACACTTGCCATAAAAAGTCCATAACGCTTTCCGAAATTGGGCAGGCAAACATCCAGAGGCTCCTTTCGGACAAATTTAAGCTCTTTGTCAATGAAATATCGCAAAACCTCGAAAAGACCAATCCCATATTTAGGAGTACCATCTTTTTCAACGCCAGCGAGTATTTCTGCAGAAGAGATAACCTGCCTGTTACCGACATCAAGAGGGGAATTTGGACATTTTCCTATAGGGACAACATAATCTGGGTCATAGGCATCTAAATAGCCAGAGAGTATTTTTTTGCTGTTTAGATCTCTAAACGGCCTATCTTGCCATGCTTTTGGTATCCGCTTGAAAATAGGGATTATGGGATTGAATGCACCACCCCAAAGGAATGTATTGATTTCAATGGCTTCCATAAGAGCGGTTTTGTCAGTGGGTTCAACAAGAAATGCCAATTTAATTGGCCTGAGTTTTACATTGATAGTACCAAATGTCATAATAAATTCCGTTTTAGAAATATTACAAAGACTTCTCCTCCCTCTTCCCTTCAACCAAAACCACCAATTCCCCTTTGATCTTCCATTCTCCCAAAAATTGCTTAATTTGTTCCGGTGTGCCCCTTAGAATCTCTTCGAACTTCTTGGTCAGCTCTCTTGCCACCACCAGCTTCCGTTGTCCCAGGATTTCAGATATATCGTCCAACGTCTTGGCAAAACGGTGTGGAGATTCATAGAAGATCAAAGTTCTTTCCTCCTCCCGCAACTGTTCCAACTTTTTTCGTCTTTTCCCCGGCTTGGCTGGCAAGAATCCCTCAAACACAAATCTGTCCGTGGGAAGTCCGGATGCCACCAGGGCGGAAAGAAAGGCGGAGGCTCCGGGAATTGGCACCACTTTGATGTTTTCCTGAATAGCCAACTTAACCAAAAAATAACCCGGATCGGAGATGCCTGGAGTTCCCGCATCCGAGGTCACCGCCACAGATTTGCCCGCTTTCAGATGCTTTATCAAAAGGGGAGCCTTTCTCTTTTTGTTAAAATCATGATAGCTAATTAGACGCTTAAAAAGATTGTAATGTTTCAAAAGGATGCCGGTATGGCGAGTGTCCTCCGCCGCCACCAGGTCCACCTCCTTGAGCACTCTCAATGCACGCAGGGTTATGTCCTCCAGATTTCCAATAGGCGTGCTCACCAGATACAAAACCCCCGGCTCTACACATGTTTCCCCGCCAGATGCGGGACTTTCAGCTTCTTCGGATTTGTTCATCGATTTGAAACCCTATCGAAGCGGTTGATAAATTCCGATCTGTCCTCTTCTTTTCGCTCCACCCCCGTCCCGCCAGAGGCGGGACGGCTCCCGCCTCCCCTCTTTTGCGGACAGCGGACAGCCGACGGTATTATAAACAAGAGGATTTCAAAATACCTAGCTAACTGTAAAGTGGTTAAACCGCTTAACGCATTTGGTGTTTGTGAAGTGTAAGCGAGCATTTGGGTCAGTGGTAACGAACCACAAACACTTGTTAGGCCACCGTTTCGCTTGGGTAACTTTTCTGTCCTTTAATATCAAATTAGTTCTCATGTACAAATACTTAACTCTCCCTCAATTTTGTTTCTCTTTCGGAACCAGAGACCATTTGCTTTTTTCTTTATGGTAACATCCATCATCTAATTTCTCATCACCACGATAGATTACATAATCTACATACCACTCGCTTGGGCCTCTAATCTTGGAACCGGCTTCGATCAGATCTTCTGGTCTGTTAGCAACGCACAAAGTAAAAGGTAGATTCTTATTGAATGGGTTCGGCATACAGGAGATCAAAAGTATTCCTTCACCTTCATATCTTTTCCCTCCAAATTCTATTGCGTTTTCACGAAACCGCAACGGAATTCCGATTTCCAGTTGCCCAAGGAACAAGTTGTCCCTTGGATTGCCGTAAATAAAACCAACTTTATCTTTCCAATCGATCTTCAGAGCCTCTTTATCGCTTATAAGTATAGGTTCTATTCGTGCTGAAGAGAGAAATCCGGCAAAGTTTTCCAGATCCTTTTTAAGCTTGTCGATTGACTCTTCATCAATAGCAGTTGGATATACAAGATGGATGCAATCGGTGCGAGCGAAGATAGCATCTAAGGGACCCCTAAAGGCGGTTATCCTCTCTGGTAGATCTTCAACCGAAATTTGACTGAGCCTATCAGCGATAACTTGCACAAATTGGCTGAAGGTTGGATATTCCTCTCGTTGGGTTTCGTAAACGTCCAGCAGGCTGTCAATATAGCTGATGTACCAGAACCCTTTTCCTTCGTGGTATTCCAGGGCTTCTTCCTTCGTGAAGTCTTTGTGGAGTTTAGCTCGAAGATGAATCTCACCACAAGCACGCACCAAGTGTTCATAAAGAGTAATCCTCCAATTGGGATAAGCTTGCCTTTGCATCATTTTTTTAATGGGTTCAAACAAAGCATTGGATTTCTCAAAGAGTTCGAAATTTTGGTCTACCAAAGGATTGATAAAAGAGTGGCTCCATTCGTGAAGTATCATGCTTTCAAGGTAATCGAGGCAGGCAAAGGTAGTACGCTTCCCCTTAAGTGAACAGGGGCCAATTACAGCAAAAAGATCATATTCCTCTTTAGCCTTTATTGGAATCCCGTAGTTACCCGAAAACAGAGGCGAGAAAATAAGATTATAGCTATTCATGGATTCACCATAAAAATCTTCCAAGGCTTGAACATAATCCTTCCCTTCAAACAATGATACCACCTCTGCAGTCAAAGTGTCGTACAAAAGATTATGATCCCGATAGAACCGCATGAAGTTTGACCTGCGAGCAAAATCTCTGAGCTTTTCGGCAAATTGGATCAGATTGTCCTCACCGCCCGCTCTTTTAATCAAGTAATCTGAATAAGGAGTTTTTTGCACAAATTTTGGAGGATCATCATGGCAGAGCATGAACTGAACTGGCGCATCGTAAGCAAAATCAGCGTCAATTAAACTTTCAGCATAAGCTACGACCGGATGATCTTTAAACTCTCCAAAATAATGGTCGATATCATCTTTGTATGTAGTCTTACTCTTTATATGCCCTATTTGAGCCCAGGAAGTGAAGTGCTGAACTACAGCCAATAACTCAATTCGGGAGTCAACGGTAATAGAAAGCCTTTTTTGTGAAGGCTTTTCTACTCTTCCAATTGTTTCCTCAGTTTCGCTTACTTTCTGCGCAGTGGCTGAGCCGACAAGTCCTGCCACCAGCAACCCTATCCAGGTTACCGTCACAAATATTCTGTCAATGCTTCTCATTTTTTACTTCCTTCCTTTATTAAGTTTTCAGATCACCATGCAAAAATTTGCCTAACTTATTCATAAACGCAGTGCGTATATACTCACAATTTAGGTGAGTCCTTCGGTCTCCTTCAGGATAAACTCCGGGAACCGCATCCCGCTGATATGGTGAAGTCGGGCGGTCTTTATTATATTCTTGTTGTTCATGTGTATCCTCTAACGGCAAGCATCAGCGGCGCGAGTTTACAAGCGTCCGCTGGAGCGTTTTGTTAGGCGGTTTTATTCTACTAATAATCCAACCCCATCAGTATCGATATAAATATTTTTCTCTTCTTGAATCTGTTCCATTCGAACATCATGGATTCCATTTGTAATGTATTTTTTGATTCTCTTATCCATAAGAATAGAAATGTTATCTATTGTGAAAGGGAAGATACAAAAAGGATAGAACTTCCTATGATTTAGAAACAAGTTATCAGATAAAGAATTTAATCTTATTCGAAAATAGTTAACATTTCGATATTTGTAGTCTTCAATTCTGAATACTTCTTCATTAACATATTCATAAATTCCCTGATAATAAAAAGAGGATGTCTTTGCTAAAAGATCTTTATTGTAAGGGATTTCCTTATTAATTGGATCATGATATTTTACCTTTACTTGACTGTAAAGGTTATATGAAACGGAAGCCATAGAAAAATTAACATTTATTGGTCCACTATTAGCTCGATTCTTTATACCATTCATGCGATTTAAAGAAATTGTATTGGAAGAATATCCTTTTGCTTCTATTGAAAACAAATGTTGAGCATTAAACGCTATCAAGTCAGAACGCTGTCCTGTAATTGGCATTCTCAACAATCTCATCACAGCTTCATAATTGTAAGTAGCAAAACTTCTATTTATGTGTTTCGATAAAAAATCAGCAAATGCTTTTCCAATTAAATTTGAGAATTGTGCTGTTTCGGTAGGATCATATAAAATATCAGGAGGTTGGCTAAAACAATTATTTCTTAGACTTTGAGATTCCAAATATCCCCTGTAATGAAAAAAGAAACCTAAAACCCTCATCAATTTGTTTAATCTTGGCTGAAACCCTTGACCTGCTACTGCCAAGTGCTTAATTATGGCAAGCTTAGAAATATTAATATTGAGGTTATGCAGATGCCCACTGGCGTCAATATGTTCAACTATTAATTCCATTGTATTTAATAGCGCCTAACGACCAAGCTCACCTGCCGCTATGGAGCGTAGCGGAATAGCGGTCAGGTGTAGTGCCAGGTTAGGAATCTCTATGTCCTTTCTTCGAGACTATGCTATCAACCTCTGCCAGAAACGAAAGAAGAGAAATCGATCTCAGGCTATTTGATTTAGTGCCGTAATCGGAATCAATCTCGTGCAGCACCCCGTGACGGTTCAGAGGTGATACGGAAATGCCAGCTTTTTGAAATTCATCGCGTTTCCCTGTATCCTCGCGGAGACCGGACGCCTCAAGAAGCAATCCCAGAAACGACCCTGCCAAAGGGGTAGTCGGGGGATATTCACGCTGAAGTTCTTTCACTTTCTGAACTACTTTCCCAGAACGATCAGTAAACAAGAAGGCTTCTAGTATTTCGTAGCAGATGCCATCCGCCTGAGCCAGAAAAACGGGAATGCTCAAGGTGTATTTTCTCTCTAAGTGGACCTCGAAAGCGTCATTCATTATGCGGGCGCGATCTGGCCATCTTTCAGATGATTCGCGCTGGATCTCCTGAACACGGGAACGAACATGGCTTTGCAGGAACTCTTCAACTTCTGAATGCCGATTTTCTTTAATAGCTTTTGCTAATGCAGGGTACTCATTGCCACAAAGACTCCCAGCAACATACCAGCCCCGATTTGCAAGATATTTTCTGATTCTATTCTTATACAGTCGTGCGATTAGTTCGTTTTCCTCTAGGAATCTCTTTACGAACCTTTGTGTCTCCTGGGCCGAATCAGCAATGGCCTGCATTCTCCGGATTGATTGAAGCAAAGCTGAATAGTCAATCATCTTAGCCTCTCAATTCAGTGACTATTCCTAACGATTACGCTCACCGGCGCGGTTTACCGCGCCCGGTGCACGCGGTGGTTAGGCGCTATGGCGATTCAGGCTCCAGTTCTCTTTCCGCCTTCTTCCATATTCGCTCGGGCACAGGTGTATGGGTCGCTGAGAGACGGTTGTAACTGGCTCGGATGCGAGGAACTACTTCGCTGGGTCTTTCATGGCCCTGCCGGCCCAATTTTAGTTTCTCTTCAATTTCGCGGCAAAGAGCCGAAAATCCAGCTCTCAGAGATTCGTGCCTTTCCGCTCTCTCATGATACTTGAGAAATGTTTGAAGAGAAGCAAGGAGGAAAACAGCCGCACTTATTCCAGTGATAATCCAGTGCATGACCTCTCCTGTTTCGACGCGCGCAGCGAGGCTCGTGCCCACCAAAGCAGATAAGCTAACGATAATGCCACCTAGAATGTAATGCTTCCTGGCAAAATGTTTGCCGGCTTTCCGGTGTGCGTGCTGCGCAACCTCCGCCCTGTTCAGCCAAACTGACAACAGTTCCTCTGTTCTATCCCAATTCACATGTTCCACCATTCTTCTCCTTTTGCGAGTGCCTAACGACCAAGCTCATCTGCCGCTATGGAACGCAGCGGAATAGCGGTCAGGTGCAGCGCCTTGTTATGCTTTCTTTTGTTTTAGTTTGTCTAGCATCCTTTCAGAAATTGTTCCGATGAATTCAATTGCTACTTTTGCTTCATCCTGGTCTAAATCAGGCAACCATGGTCTACCGTGACCAGTTCCTTGCTTGTTCCTAAGTCTGTTTATCGCGCACGCAAGATCATACATTTTCCTTTCCATGTTTTTTCTTGGATGCTCACCACTTATTTCTTTTTCGGCAGGAGTACTCATGGCTAATGCAGTAAATGCTTGTCCTAAAAGTGTTGGGAAATTATCAGCAGTAGAATATTGCCCCCAGAGTTCCTGAAGAACATGGGCAGCTACTGCCTCCATCAAATCTTTACCTGTTCCCACCACCAAAGCCGCATCTTCGATCCCTTTCTTCGCTCTATGTGCATAGATCTGCAATGCCTTTGTTAAATTTTCTCCAGACAGAGTCTCCAATGCAAGTGCAGTCAATGAGCCATCTTCAGCTAATAAAATTCCAAGTTGTTTCAATGCGTCAGAAAGGTTTTTAATCGCATCACTGCCAACATAATTTGGTGAATTTTCTCGGAATCCGCCAAAGGCCTTAATTGAAGAAATTATACCTGCAGTAAAAATTTCAGAGGATTCTGGTCTATTTTCCAAGCTCCAAGTCAAAACTGCCCTAACTCTTTTGGCTTTTCCAACTGGTGGACCTTCTTTGTTGGGGTCCGCACGCTCAAGTCCAGCTTTTTTTATTTGAAATTCAATATCTGAATGACTCGGGTCTCTTCTTTCGGTTTGGGCATCATCAACTAATCGTGCCAAAGCATATATCACTGTGTCGTTAACAGGCACTTTATTCATGGATATCACTTTCCTTTAATTAAGCCTAACATAAGTTTATCTGTACTAATAAAATTACAATCCCGGCTATTTTAACCATATAAACCTCCCAAAAGCATTCCTATCTCTGGCTGAGATCGGGCTTCACCAAAATCTGGTTTTTTTTCCGGCTATCTTTTGAGGTGCTCAGGAAAAAAGGGAGAACCACCGAGAACAATCTTTTGGGTCGGGCATAAAAGGAGAGGTGCGCTCTCCAGAAGAGCTTCTTTAACTCCTTGGGGGAAAGCTTATCCAGCTTGATCACTGGATCGCCACCCCAGAATTTTTTCCAGTTGGTGGTCAAAAGGCGCTTTTTTACCTTCTCAAAAAGAGCGGTGCCCGGATAAGGGGTGAGAATGCCGAACTGAATAAAGTCGGGGTTGAGCTTGTTGGCGAATTTTATGGTCTGTTTTACCATCTTTTTGGTCTCGTTCAAGGCGCCGATGATGAAGCTTGCCCACACGCTGATTTTGTATTTCTTCAGGATTTCCATTGCTTTGAAAGACTTCTCCACATCCAGATCCTTGCCGTATTGATCTAACACCTCCTGACTTCCGCTCTCGAAGCCCACGAAGACCTGTTTTAATCCTGCTCGTGCCATCAGCTTCACCACATCCTCATGTTTGACCACCGAATCCACCCGGGAGAAAGCCCACCAGTAAAGATCCCATTTCCTTTGCAAAATGTTTTCGCAGAATTTGATCATCCTTTTAGGGCTGAGGGTGAAGTTATCATCAAAGAACGCCACTGCCCGGTATCCGTATTTTTTGCGCAAAAAGTCGAGCTCATCCATCACGTTTTCCACCGAACGGGTGCGCCAGGTCCTGCCGAAGAATTGGGAGCAGGCGCAGAACTCACAGTTGAAGGGACAACCTCTGGAGGTCAAAACCGCTGCCTGGAGACGACCATCCAGTCTGGTGGTATAACGGTGCAATGGCAAAAGGTCCCGAGCCGGCAAGGGCAAAGAATCCAAGTCCTGGATCAAGGGTCGGGCAGGGGTGCGAATCACCTCTCCTTCAGAAACAAAGGAAATCCCTTCCACTTGTTCAAAGGAATTCCCCTCCTCTATGTGTCGCACCAGATCCAGCATGGTCTCCTCTCCCTCTCCTCTGACGATGAAGTCGAACAATCCAGTAGAAAGGGCTTCGGAATCAAAGAAGGTGACGTGCTGTCCACCGGCTATCACCGTTTTTTTATTTCGTTTAGCCACTTCAGCGATTTTCAAAGCAATGGGATAACGCATGGTGTCAACTGATATGCCCACCAGATCAAAGTCAGCATAAGGTAAGGTCTTGTAATCCAAAGGCTCCACATTCAGATCAGCTATCTTCACCTGATGTTTACCCTTACGCAATACCGCGGCTACATATGCGACGCCCAGAGGCGGAGTTTTCAATCTCAGAAAGTGGTAGATGCTTCCTGCAGGTGGATTTATTAAAAGAATCTTCATCGACTAAACCTCCCCGAAGGAAAACCCTATGGTTTTCTCATAGGGAACTCCGACGAAGTAGGGGCGATTCATGAATCGCCCCTACTAACTAACCGTTATTTTTGGGTAGGGTATTTTTGCAATCTCCGGTGGTTTTCTTTTGAACTCATTTCTCTTCATAATGCCTTTGATCTTTTTAATAAAATCAGCTTTGTACCCTAATTTCTTCAGTCTGGCGGCATTATATTTTTTATCCACCAGATAATATAAGAATCTGTCCATCTGCTCGTATGTGGCTCCCAATTCTTTCTCATCTGTCTGCCCTTTCCACAGATCAGCACTGGGGGGCTTATCTATGATCTTCTGAGGGACTTCCAGTTCCTTTGCTAAAAGCCGCACCTGAGATTTGTATAGATCGCCGATAGGGTTGAAGGCGTAAGCCGCATCGCCATGCAGGGTGCAGTATCCTAAGAGAATCTCAGTTTTATTGCCGGCGCCTATGACCAAAGCTTTTTCCCTGGCGGAGAAGTCATAAAGGATGGACATCCTCTCCCGAGCTAACTTGTTCCCCTTGCGGACCCGGCTTCTGTCTGGAAAGCGCTGATAGTAAGCGTCTATCATGGGGGTGATGTTAATTAATTTGCTTCTTATTCCCAAAGTTTTTGCAATCTGCTTGGCGTCCCTGATCCCCTCCGGATTGCTATCTTTGTATGGGAGAATGAGGGCTAAGACGTTTTTCCTACCCAGAGCCCGACAGGCTAAATATGCCACCACAGCCGAATCCAATCCCCCGGAAAGTCCCAGCACCACCTTTTTGAAACCGGGTTTTGAGCAGAAATCTTTGATAAAAGCCACCAGCATCTTCGAAAGTTTTTTTGTGTCGAGATCCAGATAAGACATGACCACATTCCCATGTAAGATTTTTCAAAAAATACGATAAGTTTATGGTTTTAGCAACAGAAAATTTCAAAAATTTTGACGAAACTATTCATACCGCATCAGTTGAGATAAACTTATCTTCAAAAGTAGTTGTGTGATTCCTGGATTATTCGTATAATAATAAAAGAATTCGTTGGTATTGTGCTTCTGTTAAGGAGACTTACCTTCCAGTAAAGCAAATGAAGCAAAATATGAGATATAGTATCATAAGAATACTTCTTTTTGTCTTTCTTTTTTCATTAACTTGGCATCTTAATTCCTCTGCGGTCTGTCTTACGCCGGAGGTGGTGGAGAAACTCAGAAAGGAGGGAAGGCTGGAGGAGTGGGTGAGCCGATGGGAGTCTGCGGCAAAGCGAGGGATGTACGAGACGACTCCCGATCAATTGATAAGGTTGGCGAAGAGGGGTTTCGCTGTGGCGGAAACCCTGAGACCTCTTGTTCTCTGTGTAGATTTCAGCGATAATGTGCATACCCGGGACACCAGCGAATTCTCTACGCTCCTTTTCTCCAAAGACTTCACCTTTCTCACCGGCAGCTTTAGAGACTATTATTTGGAAAACTCTTACGGTCAACATGATCCTCAAGGAGGGGTATACGGATGGGTGAGAGTGGACTCGAGTTATGCCTACTACACCTGGGGGCTGAACGGAACAGGTCCTTATCCTCATAATGCTCAGAAGTTAGTCCAGGATGCATTGGCTTTGGCTGATCCTTATGTGAATTTTCAAGACTATGACTATGATGGTAATGGTTACATCGACGGCTTGATTGTTGTGCATGCTGGTCCTGGCGCCGAGGAGACGGGCAACGATTGGCACATCTGGTCACATCGTTGGACACTGGTAAGCCAAATGACTTTGGACGGGGTGAAAATGTATAGCTACACCATGCAGCCGGAGGTGCATGAAAATGGGTCTTTAATCGATATTGGGGTTTTCTGCCATGAGTGGGGGCATTTTTTGGGCATCAATTGGGAGGAATACGATAGAGACTACAGCTCATGGGGATTAGGCGATTGGAGCGTGATGGCATCCGGCTGTTATAATAATGATGGTAAGACCCCGGCTCATCATAGCGCTTTCTGTAAGTATAAGCTGGGCTGGATAAATCCTAATCAGTTATCTTCCAATCAGACGAATGTGGAGATTCCACAGGCAGAAACTTCTCCCATCGCTTATCGTCTCTGGACCTCAGGGTTGGGCGGATCACAATATTTTATGGTTGAGAACCGGCAAAAGACCGGTTTTGACTATCATTTGCCGGGAAGTGGCTTGTTAATCTACCATGTCGATGAGAATATGGTGGCGTATGGCAATGATCGTGAATGGTGTCCGGGAAGTTCTCCTACTCAGCATTACCAGACCGCTTTGGAGCAAGCAGATGGAGATTTTGACTTAGAGGGATGTTATGGTGATCCGAACCGTGGGGATTGGGGTGATCCTTTCCCGGGATCTCAGAACAAGAGAGCTTTTGATGATACCACCACCCCCAGCTCACGCGACTACTATGATAATTCAACTCAGGTGGCGGTGTGGAATATATCCAATTCAGATTCGGTGATGTATGCCAATCTGGATGTAACCTGGTCCCGACCCTGCCTGTTTTTGGATAGCTTTACTGTGGATGACTCTCCGCCTGGAGGGGATGGAGATGGGAAACCCGAAGCAGGAGAGACGGCGAAGATTTACTTCACCATCTCCAATATCTGGCTTCCCATAAACAACACCACCGTAACCGCATCTGCGGATACCGCGGGAATAATCTTTACCCATCCTACCTCTAACCTGGGAACCATTGGAACCGGTGACTCTGCCAATAATCATTCCGATCCCATCGAGTTGGAGGTGGATCCTTTCTTTCCCGGAAGACCGACCATCATCACCATTCATGTGGAAGGAAATACCACTTCTGGCATCTACACCCTTGATTTTGAGGAGGAGATTTGGGCAGGAGATGTGGAGATTCTTATTGTGGACGATGCAGGTGACTACCTGAGCTACTATACCGGCGCTCTGGACTCTCTAAGGCAAATCTACGAGATCTGGGATGCCCACAGCAAAGGAGATCCGGATTTTTCGTTCAACAAATACAGGTATCTGATCTGGTATACCGGAGATCACAAAACTGACCTATTCACCCAAGCCCAGGTGGAAAGCTTGATGTCATTCCTGGACAACGGGGGCGGGCTGTTTTTAATCAGCCAGGATGCGGTGGAGGTTCTATCCGGCTCACCTGATTCCTGGGATCAAACGTTTTTAACGGATTATCTACATGTGGGATATGGCGGAATGTGCAGCAGACGTCTGATAATAGGTCAGCCCGGAGATGAGGTTGGGGACACTCTATATATCTACCCGAACTACGAAGTGCAGAACCAAGACTCCAAGGATAATTTGGTACCTGACTCTGAGGCCGATGTGGTTTTGTTCTACACCATCAGCACCACCGGTGGGTGGTGGACTCCCACGGACTCTGTTGCCGGCACTAAATTTCAAAACGATTTCTTCAGGGTGCTGGTGCTTGGATTTGGGTTCGAGTCCATACGAAAAGACGGGGGAGCCTTCCATGGACAGTACTGCAGCAAGCCGCATTTTGTGATGGAAAGGGTATTAAACTGGCTGAGGGGAACTTCTGATGTTTTCGATTGGGGAGAAGAGTTTGCCAACCTGCCCGAAGCTATCCACCTTTATCAGAACTATCCCAATCCCTTCAATGCTGTGACCAGTATTCAGTATACAGTAGGCAGTAGGCAGACAAAGACGGTTGATGGTTCACAGTTCATGGTTCATAGTCCCTCCATCCCTACCCTAACTGTATCGAGAAAAGCGGCGGACGGCGGACGGCGGACGGCGGACGGCTTCTTTGCCCACATCACCCATGGAAAGGCGGTCGATGGTTCACAGTTCATGGTTCATAGTCCCGTCCACACCACCCATGAGAAGGCAGTCGATGGTTCATGGTTCATAGTTCACAGTCCCATCCACACCACCCTCAAGATCTATAACCTTCTGGGGCAGGTGGTGAGGATTTTGGTGAATGAGGAGAAGCTTCCGGGAAGCTACACGGTCATCTGGGATGGAAAGGATCAGAAAGGACATGAGGTCTCCAGCGGAATATATTTCTACCAACTAAAGGCAAAAGATTACTCTGAGGTTAAGAAAATGGTTTTTTTGAAATAGATTTGTCTTACCAGAGCATAATAAAAAATGGTAGCCGTAGACTTCCTTCAGACTTCGTCTCTTCCTTCGACCCTGAGGTCTCACTTCGTGCCGAGCGCACTCAGTGCGAGGCAGGACAGGTCAGCCTGCGGTTTTTTTACGCACCCTAAGGAGTGTGGCTACCTCTTCAAAAGTGTTGTAGGTCGGATATGTCCCGCCAACGGCGGGACTATCCGACATCTTTGTTTGTCCGAAAGTCCTGAAGGACATTTCGGACCTACCAAAGTCCCACCATCTTTTTAAGACTCACAACTTCTCTTTCTGTCAAATATCTCCACTGTCCCTTCTTCAAACCCCTTGTGGTGAGGTGGGCAAACTTGGTGCGTTTCAGATCGATCACCGGAAAGCCCGCCATCTGACACATTCTCTTTATCTCTCTTTTCATGCCTTCTTTTAGTTTCAGTTCAAAGACAGACCCCTCTTCATCTTTCTTGAGGATCTTCCCCTCACCCCGGGCAACAACGCCTTCCTCCAATTTTATCCCAGGCTTGAATTTTTTTAAAATCTTTTGATCCATCTTTCCCTTGACGGTAACCCGATAGGTCTTTTCGATCTGGAATTTTGGATGGGTCAAACGGTAAGCTAACTCTCCGTCATTGGTTAAAAGAAGAACTCCCTCGGTATCCTGATCTAATCTCCCCACCGGGAAAACTTTTTTGTCCTTTCCCAAAAGATCCAAAACCGTGGGGCGGTGAAAACTGTCTTTGACTGTGGAGAGATAACCTTTGGGTTTGTTTAAGAGGATATAGGTGAGGTTTTCCTGAAGAGAGATCTTTTTGCCATCCACTGTAACTTCGTCAGTTTTCTCGTCAATCAGGGCTCCTAACTTTTGCACCGTAGTGTCATTGACCGATACTCTGCCGGACTGAATCAAAAGGTCGGCTTTTCGTCGGGAGCAAACGCCTGAGCGGGCTAAGAATTTATTCAGCCTCATCTTTTGGGAAAACTTCAGAAGGAGATTCTGGAGGGATTTGTAAGGGTATCTCTGCTGCAGGCTCGTCTTTTTCTAAGAGCTTCTCTTCGGTCTCCTGTGTTTTCTCCTCCCCCACTTTCTCATACATCTGTTCAGCAAAGGTAGGAGATTCTTTTGCTTTAAGAAGCATCTCCAGCTCCTCCATCCTGGGAAGATCATCCAGATCATTCAGCCCGAAGTGGGTAAGAAACTCCTGAGTGGTACCATACAGAAGGGGTCTTCCCGGAGCGGGCTTTCTCCCCACGATGGTGATGAGCTTGCGATCCAACAGGGTAAACACAGGTCCCTCACTGTTGACCCCTCTTAAGCGATCGATCTCTGCTTTTACAATGGGCTGTTTGTAAGCCACGATGGAGAGGACCTCCAGCGCCTGAGGCGAAAGCCTTTCTCTTCTGTTATGGGAAAATAAAACTTTTACCCAGGGGGCAAAATCAGGAAGGGTGTATATATGGTAACCCCGGGCGATTCTTTTTATGGCGAGGCTGTGTCCCCCGGCCCGATATTTTTCATTCAGTGAGTTTATCGCCTGTTCAATCTGTTCGGAGGTGATATCTTTTATGACCGCCTGAATTCGCTCTAAAGACAAAGGCTTCTCCGAGGCGAAAAGTAAAGCTTCAATTATCGGCTGGTGATTGTTTTCTGTTTCCAATTTTCTTCCTCGTCTGATGAAAATACGTTAGTCAAATTCAAATTTTTAAAAACTCTTTGTAGGTAGTCGCCCCGTTTTTAGCGGGGCGCATCTTCTCGCCCAAATGGGCGGCTATCTTCCTCATGGTAGCCGCAGGTCAGTTGACTCAAATGAGCTTTAGCCTGCGTCAGTTGCGCACCCTAAAGGGTGCGGCTGCACTCCGTTTAAAACTGGGTTGGTTCGGAGTGCTCCTCAGGGTGAACCCTCACCCCGAACCATAACTGTTGCGGGGTAAGGTACCCCGCAACAACGGCCTGGCCAATCTTAGACTTTCTACCTCACCCCCTATCTCCCCTTCAGGGTGAATCCCTTCAGGGTGAACCCCTCTCCATTCTATGGAGAGGGAGACAGGGGGAGAGGTTCTCAAAAGGTTTTTTCCGTGTCTGCTACTCATCCTTAACAATCTCTGGATAGGTTTTAGCCTTCTCTTCTCCCCTAAGCACCCGCAGAGCGCCTAAGGCTAAGGCTTTCATCTCATCCTCTCCGGCATAGACTAAGATTTCAGACAGAAATCCCACCCATTCTCTCAGTTTATCCACCACATAGCCCGAATGTGCCAATCCTCCGGTTAGAACGATGGCGTCCACCTTTCCTTTTAGAGCCACTGCCCGACTACCGATTTCGCAAGCAATCTGATAGATCATGGCGTCATAGACTCTCTGAGCTTCTTTGTTCCCTTCATGGATCATCTTCTCCACGTCTTTACAACTGTTAGTATCAAGATAAGCCACCAGCCCTCCTCCGCCCACCAACCTTTTCTTTACTTGATCAAGGGTGGCATTTCCGGAGAAGCACCACCGGGCGAACTCGAACATGGGAAGACCGCCTGCCCTTTCAGGAGTGAAAGGTCCGCTATCCAGGGCATTGTTGGCATCGGTTACCTTCCCCTGGCGAATGGCGGCAACGGAGATTCCTCCTCCCAGATGGGCAACAATTAAGTTGACCTGATCAAGCTTTTCCACCAGAGCAAGAGCAGCCAGCCTTGCGGTGGCTTTGACATTTAGGGTATGAAACAGACTTCTTCGGGGAAATTCTGGTAGTCCCGAATATCTGGCCAAGGGCTCGAATTCATCCACGGAAGGTGGATCCACGATAAATGAGGGAATATGATAATCCCAGCCGATGCCAAAAGCCAACACCGCACCCAGATTGGAGGGATGTTCTCCACCATAAGCATTGCGTCCATCTTCTATCATTAGCTCATTCACTCTATATGTCCCACTTACCACCGGACGGAAAAGCCCACCTCTTCCCACCACCGCAGAAAGCTTTTCCGGCTTGAGTTTGGCATCCTCCAAAGCTTCCTTGATCAGCTTTTTTCGGAACTCGTATTGATCCCACACACGAGCAAAAGATTCCAGCTCCAGCTTGCTGTGATTAATGCTGTTGGAGAAAACTTCATCCTCATCCTCGAACACCGAGATTTTTGTTGAGGTGGAGCCGGGGTTGATGACTAAGATTCTGAATTTTTTGCTCTTACTCACTTGCACCTTGCAGATTATTGGTTTTTACCTCACCCTTTATCCCCCTCTCTATGTCCTATGGATTCTGTGGAAAATGGAGGGTGGTTCACCCTGAAGGGGAACAAAGGGGAGAGGTGATTTTAAGGCTCTCCTTTCGCTGAAAAGATGCTATGGGTGAGTATGCTTTTAACTGCACCCACCCTTTTGATTCTCTCCTCTGCCATCTTGCAAGCCGCCTCATAGGGTGAGATGTTTTCTTTTTTGGAGATGGCGATCACCTTTGCCATTATGTTATAGATCTTTTTAACCGAGTCCAGCGCTTCCTCTTTGGAAAGCACCTTCAATGCATCCTCAGTTAAGAATAACTCTCCGGCATTGACCACGAAATCGGGAGCATATACTATTCCCATCTCAAAGAGTTGCTTACATAAAGCTGCATCCTCCACGATGTCATATGCCGCTCCCGCAATTATTTTGCATTTGAGTCGAGAGATGTTCTTTCTGGTGATCACTGGACCCAGGGCACAGGGAGAGAGAATATCACATTCGCTGGAGAGAATCTCATCCGGCCTTAGCACCATGGTGTCCGGGTATTTATCCTGCACGTCCTTTATGGAGTCGTAGTTTAAGTCAGTAACCAAAAGTTTTACCTTTTCGTTCTTTAAGCAATCGACTAATCTTTTACCAACACTTCCCACCCCTTGAATGGCAATGGTCAATCCATCCAGGGAGGAGACTCCGAATATCTCCTTCACGCATGCCTTCATTCCCCAGTAAACCCCGTGGGCAGTTAAATCGGCGCTTTCTGCCTTGATGCCGGTAGGAGACTCATAGGGAAGCACATATTTAGTCTCCCTCTTTATATATTTCATCTCCTGAGTGTCTGTACCTAAATCCGGATAGGTGATGAATCTTCCCTTCAACCCTTCCACGAATCTCCCAAAAGCCCGAAAGTAAGCTTCATCGGTCTCCTCTTCAAAATCTTTGCACAAAACTGCTTTTCCACCACCTGTGTCGGAATCTGCTACTGCTGACTGATAGGTCATAATGCGGGACAATGTCAAAGCATCCACCAGCGCTTCCGCCTCCGACTCATATCTCCAGAGTCTGCATCCTCCCACCGCATTGCCCAGAGTGGTGTTGTGGATGGCAATTATCGCCCTCAGCTTGGTGGGCTTATTATAGCAGAACAAAACCTCCTCATGCCCGTGTTCTTCCATTAACTCGAATATGCCCATACTCTTATGCTCCATCAAAATTAAAAATGCAAAGATAAAAATTTAAAATTGCAATTTAAAAATCAAAAATGAACTTACGATAACCATTTTAAATTTTGAATTGTAATTTTGCACTTTGCTTTTTACATTTTGAATTTCTTAAGCCTATCTTTCTTTTAACTCGATAAGAACCCCATGCGTGCTTTTCGGTTTAAGGAAGATTATCTTCTTCCCTTCCGCGCCCATCCTGGGTCTATCATCCACCAATTCCACGCCTTTATCTTTCAACTCTGCTGTTGCTTTTTCAACGTCATCCACTTCAAAGCAGATATGATGAATTCCTTCACCTCTTTTATCTATAAACTTCGCTACCACGCTCTCATTATCCGTAGGCATCACGAATTCCAATTTAACTCCAGAAATTTCTGTAAAGGCTATCCTTATTTTCCTTTCAGGAACATCTATCTCTTCTGATCTCTGACACTCAAAGACGTCTTTGTAGAATTTTGATACCTCTCCAATATCCTTTACCGCAATCCCAATATGCTCAATTTTATTCAATTTCATAGCTTTTTTTCATCCGTTTAATCCGTTGAATCCGTTGACCCGTTTAATCCGCTGACCAATCCGCTTAATCCGCTGCATCCGTTGACCAATCCGTTGACTCACACCAACACATTTTCCCGATACTCTCTCCACACTGACCTTAAAGTGTCACATATCTCGCCCAGCGAAGCATAGCATTCCACACACTGGATTATAGAGGGCATCAGGTTTTCCTGGGTGGAGGCTATCTTTTTCAAATTTTCTAAGGAAGTCTTGACTTTGGCATCATCCCTTCTTTTTCTTATCGCTCTCAATTGCTTTATCTGCTCTTTTCCCACCTTAGGACTAACCTTGAAGACGTCCTTTATTTTCTCCTTTTCAGTTTCAAGCAGACGCTTGCCCCCAGACGGGGGCTCGTCTGAGCCCGTCTGGGCAAATTTATTCACTCCGACGATGATTCTCTCTTTGTTCTCGATAGCCTTTTGATACTCATACGCACTTTTTTGAATTTCCCGTTGGTAATATCCCGACTCCACCGCCCAAAGCGCTCCTCCCTTTTCCTCGATGTAGTCGATGTATCGTTTTGCTCTCTTTTCTATCTCATTGGTCAAATGTTCGACGTAATAGGATCCGCCTAAGGGATCAACCGTATCCGGCACGCCGCTTTCATAGCCGATGATCTGCTGAGTTCTCAGGGCGATCTGGGCGGATTCCTGAGATGGCAAGCTTAACGCTTCATCTCTTGAATTGGTATGCAATGACTGGGTTCCACCCAAAACTGCTGCTAACGCTTGGAGAGCAACCCGAACTACGTTGTTCTCCGGCTGCTGGGCAGTCAGGGTGCAGCCGGCAGTCTGGGTATGAAAACGGAATCTGGCAGATTCGTCACTTTGGGCTTTAAACTTCTCTTTTATAATTCTTGCCCACAGTCTTCGGGCGGCTCTGAATTTGGCTATCTCCTCAAAGAAGTGGTTGTGAGAGTTCAAGAAAAAAGAAAGTCTTTTGCCGAACTGATCAATATCCATACCTGCTTCCAATGCTGCCTTTACATAAGCTATGCCGTTGGAGAGGGTGAAGGCGATCTCCTGAACTGCGGTGGAGCCTGCCTCTCGGATATGATAGCCACTTATGCTGATGGGATTCCATTTGGGCAAATTCTCTTTGCAGAACTTGAAAGTGTCGGTGATCAATCTCATGGAGGGCTTGGGGGGGAAGATGTAGGTTCCGCGGGCAATGTATTCTTTCAGAATGTCGTTTTGAATGGTGCCGGAAAGAACGTCTGAAGGAACATTGTTCTTCTTTGCCAGAACCACATACATGGCCAGAAGCACCGAGGCGGTGGAGTTGATGGTCATGGAGACGGAGACTTTGTCTAAGGGGATTTCCCTGAACAGAATCTCCATATCCTCCAGCGTATCGATTGCCACGCCGGTTTTGCCCACCTCGCCTTCAGCTAAGGGATGATCGGAATCGTAGCCTATCTGAGTGGGAAGATCGAAGGCAACCGAAAGACCGGTTTGCCCCTGCTCCAACAGATACCTATACCTTTTATTGGTCTCCTTGGCTGTGCCGAACCCGGCATACTGCCGCATGGTCCACAGCCTCCCGCGATACATATTCTTGTATATCCCCCGGGTGAAAGGATACTCCCCCGGATACCCCAAGTCCCTTTCATGCTCGAAATCGCTCGCCGATTCAGGGGTGTAAACCTGCTCTATTTCAATATCAGAGGCGGCAGAAACTCTCTTCTGTTTGTCCAATACAAGTCTCTTTTGAAGAAGGTTAAAGCATCATTAGATTCAGTTTGGCCAATTGGACAACAAAATACTCTCAGGAATGAATCCCGGTCGAGAAGACTGATGTGCCTTGAAAAGCCAGTCTCCATTGGGGATCTTGCGATAAACCCGTTGCCTTGCCTCGAAGCGTTTTTCGCTGTTATTAGCAGCCCAACCGGATCGGAATTGCTCAAAGACTTTGAGAACTGTCTGGGCCAGCCGACAGAGTGTCGATTGTGATATACATCGGACGTTACCCAGGCGGTTCCTCACGCCTTCTTCCAAGTCGCTGGCGGCACTGAGGATCACAGGTAAGCACACGTAACCATCTTTTGAGTAATCATTGTCCGCCCATCGACCCTGACCATGAGCCTGGTTGACGTCCCCTATGCTCACCTTTCTGTCAGTCTTTAATTCCGCTTTTACCTCCCACGTAAAAACATGTTTTTGGTCTCTTGAGAATCTCCATATGACATCAGGCATTCCCTGCCCTTCTGGGCGAAAAGCCTTGAAGCCCACGAGTTGTCCTAGGCTTCCGAGACCTTCGGCCACTTGATCATGAGAGGAAGATTCAAGATTCTCGCAGATTCTGCTGAGCCATTTCGCCATGGAGGACTCCTTTAATCCACGCTCGAACAGGATCTTTTCCCATTCTTCAACAACCGCCTCTCTGTAATCACTGGGAGCTCTGGTAGTGATTGCATCGCGCTTCAGGGATGACCGGAGATCGTTTGCAGCGGCCCGGAGCACCGTTGTGAACCAATATGAGGGACCACATGATGCTGCGTTTTCCAGAAGTTCGATGGTGTCTTGCAGCGCCACGGGATCGTTCTGTCGAATGTAGCATAAGTAGCGAGCCCACGCACCGGAGTATCGGGCGAACGCCAACGGTCCTGAGACATGCGCTTGAATATACTTCTCCTCGCATTTCTTGAAGTGATGTGCTGCCTTCGACGGATCCCCCTTCCATAAAGCCCCCCAGCCCCTTACTTCAGGGCTGGCAGGCAAAGGCGAAGATGAGACACCAGGCCTTGCTTTGGCCATGCGACGTAAACGTTTTACCTGGGAATCCCAATGCTCAAACTCCCCTGACAGGAAATTACTGGCGGCGGCGCAGCAAGCCTCAAATCCGTCTTCACAGTTTTCAAGGGCAGCTTCCATTTCTGCGCGGATGTCTGGTGGTAGGAACGTTAGATAGTCCGGATCGTTACCTCCAAATCTGCGTTCAAAGCGCGGGTCTAGAAAGACATAAACCGCAAAATCGGCGACTCCTCTATTGCAGCGCCCTAAGGATTGGGCAATTCGCTGAGAGAAACGAGACTTAAGAAAAGCCGCGTCCTGTAGGAAGGCCGAAAAGAATTCTTCTTGTGGGTCAGAGGTAATGGGGGGACTCGGGATGATGGCCAGACGACACTGATCCCCTGGGAAGTCGATGCCATCGTACCGAGCGGCGGTAAAAAGGTGCCCCAAGCTCGCTTGGCGAAACTCGTCCAACGGAGTCTCATCGTGGCCGACGAGCTCCCGGATATGGGTTCTAGAACCATTCTTCAATGGAGGCACCGAGTTTTTCCACCGTTCCACTTCTTGCCAGGAGCTACATAGCCACAGCCTTTTTCGGGCAACAGGCCAAAGAGTATGTAGACCCGCTTGGGTATCCTCAGTTTGGTCACTACCCTCCTCGTGGGAGGGGAACAAAACAATCATTCTCCGGCCCCGCTCTCCAGGTTGCGGGTTGGAGGGCTTAAGCAAATGAACAGGATCACATCCTATGCGCCTCTGGAGATCCTCTGCGTCACCTAAGGTGGCGCTGAGGTAAACACGCTGGATTGGCTCGCTAAAGTGTCGAAGGGTTTTCGTGGGATATAATACTGGACGAAACTGCAATTCATAAGGGGTTACAAACACTGCCAATGCGTCCTTATGGCGCCGAATCTTGGGCCACACGTATTGCACTTGTTCGTCCCCAGTTTGTGCAGCTTCGTCGAGAAGCTGAACGATTCTATCGGACAGCTCATGCCAATCGCTAAATGGAAGGAGGAAAGGCGATTCCACCGGCCTATCCGCGAGAATCTCTGTAATCTCTGTATATCTGCCCGGCCTTAACGAATTAATCGCCTGCAGCACGTTGTTATACAATTCACTACTCTCGCTCTTTTTCACTCGAGCGCTGAAGATGCCGGGAATAGCATTTTCGGCTAGGTGCGCGTCGTCAAGAATTAGAATCTCGGCAGGGGTCGGCCGGGGATTGATGTTGAAATAAGCCCAGTAATTCATAATGCCTGTGGTTTCCGCCCTCTGATACTTGCCCAACTCTCTGTGGCTCCATCTGGCACCTGGTCCCTCGAATACTACTGTCTCGATCCCCAGGTAAGCAGCGTCTTGCTCCACCTGTCTGGCAAGCTGCTTGGTGCCTGTTAAGATCGCAATTTGTCTCTTAAGTCGTCGGTGATACTCTGCTATGAGCAAGGCTACCAACGTCTTACCTGTACCTGCGGGCATTTCGATAGCTACGTCAGCCTGCTTCACCGAACCATTTGAATTCAGAAGCGATGCGTATTGGTCTAGGATGCTGCGCTGCATAGGGCGCAACTTCTGAAACTCCGGTGACTCTAGCTGCGAAAGTAAGCGTCCGAAAATCATTCTTCGATCTCCTCCGTCGATCTCTGCTTCTGCGTCGTCTTTAGCAAATGCCACTCGCAACTCGCCCCGGGAATTCCTATTCCCGAAGCATCAAAGAAATACTGGGCTATGTCATTGGTTTCTTCTTTTTTCACGGTTACCAATCCTCCGGTGAAATCACTGGCGTATGTAATCCACAGGCATTACGACGTGCCCACGCCAGGTTTCCCGGTGAATTTCTTGTCTGGGCCCGCAAGGAGGCTCTCAAACAGAATGCTAATGCAAACATCACTCAATGTAATTATCGGGGACATGAGCGTTTCGATTCTCTGGTCGTTGGCCGATGAGATTTCTCCAAATGCGCTCCTCCCACTTGCTGGTGATTACTCGGTTCTGGACCAACGTCTTCAAATCCCCGTAAGTGAACGTTTTTTCCACGGAGAGGTAATGACTAACAATCATTACGTAAAGATCACAGATCCCCTGGTGTTTAGACCATACCCAGCCAATCGTTTCTGCGTCCTGCACCTTCTGGATCATCTTTCTGATATTATCTTTCAAACCAACCATCATATTAGTGCGGTTCAATGCCGCAAGCAGTTGACTGTTGTGCACGCCCTTGAGCCTTACTCTGGCGCGGTGCTGGATAATTGCCATCACGATTCCCCCTATTCCCACTGCGAAAGACAGTGCCGTAAATATCTCTAACCACATTATTTTCACCTCCCTAATTTTCCGAGGCCGCCCCGCCAAAGGCGGGGCGCCTCTGTTCGGAATGCAATCCCGAACACCTCTTAAGCTTTTTTTACTCGTGCTTCATTCTGAGCGTAGCGAAGAATCTCAAGAGACCCTTCGCTTCGCCCTGCACCAGGATGGTGCAGGACTTCGCTCAGGTTGACAGTCGTCAAGCGTAAACGATCTCTTTTAAAATTCTGTCCTTCAGACTTGGTCTTAACGCTCCTATTGTCGCCAAATGTACTTCTCTACCCAGTATCTCCTCCAGAAAATCTTTTACATCAATGAATTCCCACCCTATGGGTTCAGAAAACTCCACCAGTATGTCTACATCGCTTTCTTCAGATTCTTCCCCTCGCCCATAAGAACCAAAAATCCCTATCTTTTCGACCTTAAACTTCTCTCTTAAAATTGGTTTAAACTTCTTTAGCGTTTCTTTGATCCCGTCTTGTGCTTTCATCGTTATTGTCCTTTAAAGCCTCAAGAGAACTTCTGTCAAGCAGTCCTTTGGACATGCTTGATCTACGAGCGAACTGATAAAACGCAACCTGACATTCGTCCTGCTCTTCGGTCCTGCACTTCGTCCCGAGACTCAGTGTCGAGGGAAGACCTCAGGATCGAAGGAAAGGACTCAGTCCGAAGTCACCCCGCCGTTGGCGGGGAGCCTCTGTTCGGGATGCAATCCCGAACACCTCTTAGTCGACTTGTGCGGCGGGCACTGGCTTAAACAGTTGTGCCGTCTCATCCTTCATCAGAACCCAGATGGTGTAAATTCCTACAATGGTTCCGATGGGGATGAATATTAAGTTCAAAAAACCAAGTATCAGGACCAGAATCCTAGCCCAGGGCCACCTTTTTAACAGCCCGATACCACCTATAATCCCAGGCAGGGATGTTAATACCAAGAACCCAGCTATGCAAGTGCCCACGATGGATGTGACGGCCATCACTTCCGTATCTCCCGAAATAAGGCCTCCACCAACAACACTCCAAAAAACAATAATGGCAGCTAAAAAACCCAAGGATTCAAGTGCTACGTAGAGTGCTCCCAAGATGGTTACGTGCTTTTCCATTTTCATATCCTCCCCTATTCAAATACGATCAACACCTCCTCGTTATCCACTGCTTGATGCTCCTTCACCTTTATTGCTTTCACCTTTCCAATCAAGGAACATTAGGGCCCTCCCATTCCGCGTGATTCCGTCCAGATCCTGTTAACCTGGTTCACTATCAGGTAAAGAAAAACCATAAATGCAACCAGGCCGATCAAGGCGATCAGCATGGGATATGTGTATGTTGCAGCGCCTATAAAGACAAAATACCATACTGCATTTATTGCAATTAGTATCCAGAAGCTGGATCTGTTTAAAGGAACCATTAACCCTTTCCTTTGGCAAACTTCAATCAACCTTACAAAAGATGAAGAAAATACAACAAAAAGTATTACGGAAGCGACAGTACTAATCACAAGCCAGGCATAGAGCCCCGTGCTCACAGAGGTGTAACCTTGAGCCCTCCAGGGCCAGCCAATTACCTCATCGATAATAGCCACGAGTAATGAAACTACAAGGTAGGCGATCAAAATAGCTTTAACTTTATGAGGGTTGATTTTTTCAGCATCGAATCTGAAAGTGTTTTTCATTTCGCGAAGCGTTTTGAACAAGTAGACCCAAAAATATATTGATAACGTTATGATAGATAGCCCAATCACACTTTCAACCGGTCTGACCTTGCCATGTACTTTCGCAGCTGTTTCAGGCTCCATACCTGTTGGTGTTTCGTGTTTTGGTTCTTCATTTGTTTCTAACGCATTTTCTGGCACCACATTTTCGATGCCACAATTTCGACATTTAGCGGTTTCACCGACCTTGAGAAATTTGGTGATGATATACTCACCACACTCCCGGCACTTAAATTTTAATGCCATTTCCGCCTCCTTTCGAGGAAACGCTGTCTTGCAGAGGATGCTGGACCTGAGATTCTTTTATCTTCTCTTTTATTCAAAAACTATCAACACCTGATCTTTATCCACTGCCTGATGGTCTTTCACCTTGATCGATTTCACCTTTCCGTCGAATTTTGCCTTCAGCTCGTTTTCCATCTTCATGGCTTCCACTATTACCACCCCTTGACCTGCTACCACCAGATCCCCTTCTTTTACCTCTATGGCTGTCACCAGACCGGGCATGGGGCTTTTCAACTCCTTTTCCTTTTTGGTGTCAACCTTGAGCACACCTAATCTTTTCAACCTTTGAGTTCTCTCATCCTCCAGCACGCATTCAAATCTTTTCCCGTCAAGGAAGACGGAGACCTTTTCCTTGTTCCTTGAGAACTCCAGATCAAACGATTTATTATTGAACAGGAAGGAAGCTAAGTTTTTGCCCGTTATGCGAACCGAGTCTGCCTGAACCGGCTCTCCGTCGAGGCTGACCTGTATCTCTCCATCCTGTTGGGTGACGTCCACCTCGAAGCTTTTGCCTTCTATTTGAACCACATATTTCATATTCTTAACCTGGTTTCTTATCCCCGTGTCATTCTGAACGTAGCCCTGCACCACTTGGTGCGGGGCGTAGCGAAGAATCTAATGAGACCCTTCGCGTTCGCTCAGGGTGACACTATAATGAGACTCATCTTAATCCCATCTTTCGGCCGGCGATCTTCCAGGGGTTGTCTTTGGATTTGCCCGCTGACGTGGACAAAACCGGTTTGACTTTTCTTTTCTCCTGATGATCCAGAAGGGCGGAGAAGACTGCTACTGCTTTGAGAAGCTCGTCGTTGTATTCCGGTTCCGAGAGCTTCTTCTCAAACTCCTCATCGATGAAATGAGTATGGATTTCACCTTTTTGAAACTTCTGGTTTTCCATCACCCTAAGATGAAATGGAATGGTGGTTGCCACACCTGAAATGCGATATTCAGATAAAGCTCTTTTCATTCTTTGAATAGCTTCATCCCTATCCTTTCCCCAGGCAAGGAGCTTGGATATCAAGGGGTCATAAAAGAGTGACACCTCAGCTCCCTCGTATAGCCCTGAATCGACTCTTATTCCTGGTCCGGCCGGCTCCCAATAGGAATGCACCACTCCGGTGGAGGGGAGAAAGTTGTTTTCTGGGTCTTCAGCATAGATTCGGCATTCGATAGCAGACCCTCTCCATTTGATATCTTCCTGCTCGTAGCTTAACTTCATTCCGCTGGCTATTCTTATCTGTTCTTTGGCTAAGTCGATTCCGGTGACCATCTCTGTCACCGGATGCTCCACCTGGAGACGGGTGTTGGATTCCAAAAAATAGAAACTTCGCTCTGAATCGACTAAAAACTCTATGGTTCCGGCATTCACATATCCTGAGGCTTTGGCTGCGGTCACGGCTGTCTCTCCCATGGCCTTTCTCATCTTCTCATCCACCACCGGAGAGGGAGACTCCTCTATTACCTTCTGATGCCTTCTTTGGATGGAACATTCCCTTTCGCCCAGATGAATCACGTTGCCGAACCTGTCCGCCAGTATCTGAATCTCCACGTGTCTGGGTCTTTCCAGATACTTTTCTATATAGATCCTGGGATCGGCGAAGGCAGATTTTGCCTCGGAACTGGCGGCTCTTAGGGCGCTTTTAAGCTCGCTTTTCTCTCTTACGATCCTCATGCCTTTTCCACCACCACCACCAACCGCTTTGATCAAAATGGGGAGGCCTACTTCATCTGCGATAAAGGCTCCCTGCTCATCCGAGCCTATCTCCACCTCGGTTCCGGGCACTATGGGGACGCCGGAGCCTTTCATGGTCTTTCGTGCCGCCACCTTGTCGCCTAAGAGTTTCACCGCCTTAGCCGGAGGTCCGATAAAGACCAAACCTTCGGATTCCACCCGCTTGACGAAATCATAGTTTTCGGCAAAGAACCCGTACCCCGGATGAATAGCCTCCGCTCCGGAATCTCTTGCTACCTCAATTATTCTCTCCATGTTAAGATAGCTCTGGGTAGCTTGGGCTGGGCCAACGAAATATGCCTCATCAGCCAGACGAACGTGAAGAGCCTTACGGTCGATGTCCGAGAAGATGGCTACGGTTTTGATCCCCATCTCCCGGCAAGCCCGGATGATCCTGACCGCTATCTCCCCCCGATTGGCTATGAGAATCTTTTTGAACATTTCGTCTCTTTGTAGTTGCCCAATTTATTGGGCGGTTTTGTTTGCCCGATCACCGCCAGGGCGGGATTTTCAATGGATCGGGCAACTACAAATATCATAAAGGTATATTGCCGTGTTTCTTTGGAGGCAATGATTGCCTTTTGTTTTCCAGCATGGACAATGCCCGGATCAGACGAGGTCGGGTGGTCTTTGGTTCTATCACATCATCAATATAACCCTTCTCAGCCGCAATGTATGGGTTGGCGAACTTCTCTATGAACTCTTCCACCTTCTGATCGGTTGCCTTTTCAGGGTCCGGTGCTTCAGCTATCTCCTTCTTGAAGATTATCTCCACCGCCCCTTTGGGTCCCATCACCGCAATCTCTGCGGTGGGCCAGGCATAGTTGACGTCGCCTCTGACGTGCTTGCTGGACATAACGTCGTATGCACCACCATAAGCTTTACGGGTAATCACAGTTAATTTAGGAACAGTGGCTTCGCAGTAGGCATACAGAAGCTTTGACCCATGTTTGATGATTCCCCCAAACTCCTGGGCTGTTCCCGGCAGAAACCCGGGTACATCCACAAAGGTAAGCAAGGGAATATTGAAGGCGTCACAGAATCGCACGAATCTTGCTCCTTTGAGGCTGGAGTTTATGTCCAGCACTCCGGCTAATACCGCCGGTTGATTTCCCACAATCCCCACGGATTTTCCTCCCAGTCTGGCAAAGCCCACCACCAGATTGGCGGCATAATGCTCATGCACTTCCAGAAATTCCCCATGATCCACGATCTTTCGGATTACATCCTTGATGTCATATGGCTTGTTGGGATTTTCGGGAACCAAAATGTCCAACTCCTCATCTGAGCGATCAATGGGATCAGTGCACTCCGCCTCCGGCGGATCCTCCATGTTATTTTGGGGGATATAGCCAAAGAGCTTTCTTACCAAAGAGAGGGTCTCCACCTCATTTTCACCGATAAATTGCGCCACCCCGGACTTGGCGCCGTGCACCTCCGGACCTCCCAACTCCTCATGGGTTACATCCTCGTGGGTGACGGTTTTAACCACGTTGGGACCGGTGACAAACATATAGGAGGTGTGTTTCACCATGAAGATGAAGTCGGTGATGGCAGGCGAATAGACTGCGCCTCCAGCACAGGGACCTAAAACCACGGAGATTTGAGGAATAACCCCGGAAACCAGGGTATTGCGCAGGAAGATATCCGCATACCCTCCCAGGCTTTCCACCCCCTCCTGAATCCGGGCGCCACCGGAGTCATTTAAACCGATAACCGGTGCACCCACCTTCAAAGCCGTATCCATTATTTTGCAGATCTTCTCCGCATGGGTTTCGGATAATGATCCACCAAACACAGTGAAATCCTGGGAAAAAACGAAGACCAATCTCCCGTCGATGGTGCCGCAACCGGTGACCACCCCATCGCCTAAGTATCTTTCCTTCTCCAGCCCAAAATCTCGACAGCGGTGCTGGACAAATGTGTCAAATTCTTCGAAACTACCCTCATCTAAGAGCAGATCCAGCCTTTCTCTGGCGGTCAACTTCCCCTTCTTATGCTGTGCATCTATCCGTCTTTGTCCGCCGCCTAACTTCGCCTGCTCCCTCAGTTTTTTCAAACGGTCGATATTTTCTTCTAATGACATGATTCACTCACCTGTCAAAAAGATTTAACAACAGAGCCTTATTCCCTCATATAAACTTGCGAAAACAAGCTGTGCTTCTCTGACGCATTGGCAACACAAGGCTTTCCAAAGAGGGTAGCCGCAGGCTTTAGCCTGCGTAACTTCTCGCACCCTGAAGGGTGCGGCTACCTTCTAACGTCACTCGATCATAACCTGGTTTTAAGAACAGATATCCGTTACTGTAACTCCTCCTTCTTTTTCTTCCAGTTTGCCTAACTTCACCTTCAAATCATGATCAAAAGCCAGAAGCCAGCCGTCATCTACGCACATCTTTAAGAATTTTCTTTTCTGCTCCATGGTCTCCCGGGGAAAAAGGTCCACCGAAGCTATATAGGGAATCTTCAGATGATGGGTGGAGGGAATGATATCGCCGGCCCAAAGGATTTTATTCTCCCCACCTTCGATCAACACGGCCTGATGTCCGGGAGTATGGCCACCAGTATTTACCAACCTTATTCCTGTTGCTACCTTATCCTCCCCATCTACCAACTCCAGTAGCTTTTCCTCTTCCAGGATCTTTAGATTGGAGGTAAAATAGGTGGCGGAAGTCCTCTCATCCGGGTACATGGCTTCTTCCCATTCTTTTTTCTGTACCACATGCCGGGCATCAGGAAAGCGGGGAACCTTTTTTCCATCTTTGTCCAGTCTTATGACTCCGCCGGCATGATCGGCATGTAGATGGGTCAAAAGAACCAGGTGTATGTCTTCCGGGGTAAGATGATGCTCAGATAGCTTCTTCTCCAGATCAGATGCCCTTTCGATCCCGAACATCTTTTTTTGCCTTTCGCTTAGGGCATCTCCTATTCCCGCATCGATTAGGATGTTTTCCCCGCCGGTTTTTATCAGAAGCAAGTTGATATCCAGTTTCACCAGATTCTTATCGTCGGGAGGGTTTAGCTTCTCCCAGATGATTTTGGGAACCACGCCAAACATGGCTCCCCCGTCTATCTTAAAGCTGTTTTCAACGATGGTGAAAATCTCGAACTTTCCAAACTTCACAGCGGTTTCCTCCTATCCGCTTCGGTCGCCTACTTGGATAACTAACATGCCCAAGCCGTAAAGGCTTGGCTACGCGCTTCATGGTCGTTCCCTACGCGCCAGTTAGCAGTTCACTGAAGACTGCTAACTGAAAACTGCCAACTGAAAACTGCCAACTGAAGACTGCCAACTGTTTTTGGCTACCTCAGATAGTTGGCGGCGATCACCAACCTTTGAACCTCGGATGTTCCTTCGTATATCTCCGTGACCCTTTGATCGCGATATAATTTCTCTATTGGGGAGAACTCACCGATATAGCCATATCCTCCATGAATCTGCATGGCTTTGTTAACACAGAAGTTTGCCGCCTCAGAAGCAAAAAGTTTGGCTTGGGCGGCAGCCAGACCTACGCGTTCGCCTTTATCTTCCATCAGAGCGGCTTTATAGGTAAGAAGCCGGGCGGCTTCCAATCTGGTGCTCATATCTGCAATCATCCACTGGATAGCTTGAAGCTTGGCGATAGGTGCACCGAACTGCTCCCTGGTCTTGGCATACTTTACAGATTCATCAAAAGCCCTCTGAGCCAATCCGACAGCCTGGGCGGCCACTCCGATTCTGGCACCATCTAAGGTTTTCAAAGCCATTTTGAATCCTTTTCCCGCCTCACCCAAGAGATTTGATCTGGGAACTCTAACATTCTCCAACTTCAGCCTTCCGGTAGTCGCCGTCCGCATCCCCATTTTCCATTTAAGCTTCTCTGATGAGAATCCGGGGGTCCCCTTCTCTAAAAGGATCGCCGAAACCTTATCTTTTTCCCCCTCTTCTACGATCTTGGCGAATAACACAACCAGATCCGCCACATCTCCATGCATGATGAAGATTTTCTCCCCGTTTATCACAAAGAAGTCTCCATCTACCTTGGCCGTGGTCTTTTGGTTGGCGGCGTCTGACCCAGCGTTGGGTTCGGTTAAACCAAAGGCTCCAATAAACTCTCCAGAAGCCATCTTGGGAAGATATTTTTTCTTCTGTTCCTCAGAACCAAAAGTCTCAATGGGATAGGAAGCCAAATTGTCCACCGCCATTATAAGAGCGGAGGGGGCATCAAACCAGGATATCTCCTCAATTAAGGTAACATATTCTATCTTGCTTTTTCCCATGCCCCCGTATTCTTTAGCCATGGGGTAGGCCATAAATCCAGCCTTTGCCATTTTCTTGAATAAATCCATGGGGAACTCGGCCTCTCTCCGATCCAACTCCACTGCAACTGGAGCAATCTCCTTCTGTCCGAACTCCCTGGCCATTTCCCTCACTGCCTTTTGGCTTTCAACCATGTTATAGGTCATCTCTCCTCCTGTTTTTTTGGGTTATTGAATCATTTCTATTTTTTTCTTGTTCTGACCGTGCGGCACAAATTTCAAAAAGTGCGCAACTCTATAATCTATGGATTTTTTGACCAGATTCAACAAGAAAATAAAGATTTATTGTAGATACCAAATATAAATTAGATACCCCGCCAAAGGCGGGGAGAAGATTAAGCAACATCCAAGAGAGAATGGTTCTGGCCCGATAAAGTTCTTGTAAAATTGGAGCGCTGGATTCAAGTCCAGCGCACTCATATAATGGCGACAATTTTAGCAGAACATTTTTGAGACGACCTAAAGATACTTGTAATTAATCTTTACGTTGTGTCAGGACCTCCCAGACGGGTCTCCGAAGTCCTGACACATTTTGATTTCAGTGCGTCAGTCACCAGGATTCCCCGTACGGGGAAGAGTAAGCTCCCGACGCAACCTCTAAAAAAAACTTGCCAGACCAACCAAAGGGGGGTATGATATTATTCCGTATCCCTCGAGGCAAAGTGCTTTCATACCGGTTCACCTAAAGGTGAACACTCCACATTTTCGTCTGCCGGGACAAGACTATCATTTCTGGATTTTATGTGGTTAATTGGGCTCTTATTCCAAAGAAATTTTAAAACAATTTCTTGCTTTTTTCGGATGATTTAGTATACTGAACACATAAGGTTACTTCCAAAGGGAATTGGCTGTTTAGTTTGGCTGGAGATTAGAAGCTTTCGTAAGCTTTCTTGCTAATTGCCTGAAGCTTAGGCATGCATGTGATCTGAGGATGGAGTAAATCGAGCGAACCTTGCGAGAATTTTAGATTAAGTTTAGCTGTTTTACTTGAAAACTCTAAGATAAAGTTGATGCCTTTTTGTCTCTACACTTGCCACATAGCCAAAGTTGCGTACGGCAGAATGGATTGGAGATTTAACCTTTTTTCAAGGAGGTGGGAAAGCCAGTATAATTTAGTGCAAAATTTCAAAGGGGGATGTTTTGTTCGCAGAAACCCTTTTGTTCGTCGTGGACATCCTTCAAGGTGAATCCTTCCTTCGGACCGAGCCTTCCTTCGACCCTGAGGTCTCACTTCGTGCCGAGCGCACTCAGTGCGAGGCAGAACCGAAGGGCAGGATGAACCCTCGTCCGTTCTCCCCCGCCTTTGGCGGGGGATCAGGATGAATCCATGACGCTTAAGCGATCAATGGTAGAGGACAAGGCGTCCTCTACCAACGAGAGTAAATTTGTGCAGGTTCGAAAGGCGGAACCTTTCGGACAAGAAAGATGTCGGACAGTCCTGCTACTGGTGTGACATATCCGACCTACAAAACTACTTCCAAGCCATGATGAAGAGAGACAAGACAGAGTAGAGAAGTAGCCGCAGATTGAATATAATAATCATATAGCGTATATTTTTTTAATTCACCCTACGCTCCCCGTAAGTCTTTATCTAACAACAAAAACAACTCAAGCCGGCGTATAGTTACGATATGCACCACCTCTTTTGATCCCTCAGAATGTATCCAATCTGAAATTGGTCGTACTTTCTAATCTGCGGTGTTTTAAATAGTTACCAAGTTATTGAGCAGAACTTTGTGAAAAAAGTCACAATCTGGCACACTTGTTGCTTTTTAAGCAATCGGAAAGGAATGCGCAAAAGAACCGATGTGATTAACCTCTTCCTTCTGTATACGCTTTCTCTGGATCACTTCTGATCCTTCAGAGGTTATTCTTGCTCGCGGCATACGAGGACAAATTAAAGAGAAATGTCTATACCTGTTGCCCTCAGTTTATCAGCCTTCGCAAGCTAAGGCTGCATGAAACAGGGGATCTTTGTCCTTTGGCTTACCCCAACTGAGCCTAAACGGATCTGACACATGATGTCGAACGATCAAACCTTTCTACAAGGAGGCGCCAGGCAAAGAAGCAATACACCAAACAATTCTGACGGCCGGGATATATAGGTTGGCCCTAAACCGTACAATCCTTGTCCCGGCAAAAGAGGGGCGCTGTCTGTTCACTGAAAGGTGAATCTTTAACCAAAGGAGTAGCGTCATGCTGCGCAGAAACTCTATTCTTATGGTTATAGTATTCTTGTTGACTGTTTCCGGTTTTGCCTTGTCTGTCCCGAGTCTTAATAACCAAGCTATTGGAGAAGAAGGGGGGGATAGACAGGGTTTATCGTTTACGGGGCGTGAGAAGCCCGGTGAGGACCCCGTTGTCAACACCATTCTGCCGCAAAATCAACCGCCTGAGAGTGGGTTCTCATGGCAACTGATCCAGATGAGGGTTATGTATGGAACCTGAAAGCTGTATATGCTCAGTTCTATTCTGGCATTCTATACTTCAAAGTCGAGCACTACGAAGAATGGCACCTCATGTCATGGGGCGAGCGAATTCTTATTGATGCAGATCAAGATACGAGCACAGGATGGCATGATGGATACCATCCAGACCAGTATACTGGCATAGGAGCAGATTACTGTATCATTGTAAGTCAAAGTCTGGATACAATTGCAATGTACAGGTGGCTGCCCCCTAGTTGGGATCTGGATCACCCGATACCTTTGGCCTATGTGGACACCACGTATGGCACTAACTTCTTCGTTGTAGGCATAGACCGTACTGACCTTGAACCCGGCCTACTACCCCTTGACTGCGTGGTGATGATCCCGTATCCAAGTATCTGGGACTGGATGCCAGACACTGGACACTTCACTTGCCCTACTTGTTTCTGCGGCGATCCCAGTGGGGATGGCACAATCGACCTCGGGGATGTGTTGTATCTGATCAACTATCTTTACAAGGGAGGCTCGCCACCCGACTGTTATTAGGAAGTAGCGTAGGTCCGAATCGGCGAAGCCTTTCGGACAGAAAGGAGATGCGTAGGGACAGGGCTCGTCCCTGTCCGAAAAGCTACGGACTGTCATTCTGAGGGAGCGCAAGCGACCGAAGAAGCTGAAGAATGATGTTGAACGATCAAACCATTTGGCAAGGAGGTGCAAGGTAGAAAAACAATAAACCAAACATTTCTGACCGCCGGGACACAGGTTGGTCCTATGAGGTGCCTTCCCTGCCCAGGCAAAAGGGGCGCTACCTGTTCACTGAAAGATTAACCTCTAAACCAAAGGAGTAGCGTCATGCTGCGAAAAAGCCTTATGCTTCTGGTAATGGGGGCTGTGATGTTTTTGTTTGCTGGTGTTTCATCTGCTGAAGTTCCGGGCGTGATGAACTATCAGGGTAAGATGACCACCGCCAGCGGTGGTTGTCTTAATGACACGGTCCAGATGACCTTCACCATCTATGCAGATAGCTTCGGGACTACGTCAGAATGGACTGAGACCCAAACAGAAGTGATAGTGAAAGAGGGGGTATTTTCCGTTCTCTTGGGGAGCGTGGATTCTCCCATACCCCCATCGATCTTTGATGGAAGCATCAAGTACCTGGGCGTTCAGGTGGAATCCGATCCGGAGATGAGACCCTTAAAGCCGATGGGGAGTGTGGCATATGCATTCAATTCAGCCACCGCAGCGCCAGACGCAGATTGGACCATGTCCGGTGATGATATCTACCGTCTGGACGGCAACGTGGGCGTTGGGACAGATGCCCCGGCAGTAAAGCTTCATGTTACGGGCGGAGAACTCCAGATTAATACCGATCAGGTAGGGGGTTACTATAGTCGCATAGATGGTAATGAGATTAGTGGTGGGACGGCGGGTGGACCGCCAGGGAGCCATCATCTGCACATAAAGCCTGGGGATAATTCGAGTAATCTCCTATTGGCTGAAGATGGTGGCAATGTTGGCATCGGGACCGCCAGTCCGTCCTGGCCGCTTCATGTCCCCTCTTCTCGTCAGTATTCGGGATACTTCACGTCTGATTATTTGAGCCACCAAACCGATGTCATCCATTCGGAATACACCGGTTCGGGCGACTATAATGCCGTCGCAGTTTATGGCAGGAGCCGTCCGGCAGATGGTTACGGCATCGGTGGAGCATTTGGTGGAGGCAGTATGGGCGTCCAGGGCGTTGTTTCGGCCGAAGGAACTGTCATAACTGACGTGTATATGGGAGTCGCTGGTTTTGTTTCTGGTGGTTCAGGCTCAAACTGGGGCGTGATCGGTCATGCCAGTGGCTCGGGGACCAACATTTCCGTTTATGGATCTGGCGACAGCGCAACCGCCAACTACGCTGGATACTTCTACGGCAATGTCCAGGTTACCGGCACTATTAACAAAGGAGCAGTGGGGTTTCAGATCGATCATCCCCTTGATCCGGAAAACAAGTACCTTCACCACTCTGGCGTGGAATCTCCGGATATGATGAACGTTTACAACGGTAACGTGATACTGGATGCCAGGGGAGAAGCGGTCGTCCAACTTCCCGACTACTTCGAAGCGCTCAACAGAGATTTCCGCTACCAGCTTACCTGCATAGGCGGCTTTGCTCCTGTGTATATCGCACAGAAGATATCTGGCAATCGGTTCAGCATAGCTGGAGGCGAGCCAGATATGGAGGTCTCATGGCAGGTTACCGGAATTCGCCATGACAAATTCGCCGAGGCAAACAGAATTCAAGTGGAGGTTGATAAGTCCGCTGACGAACGTGGCAAGTATCTCCATCCTCGAGCTTATGGACTGGGCGAGGAATACGACATCCAATATGAAATGCACAAGCGTATGGAGGAGAAACGGCTGAGAAGTGGCGAGTAGTGCCGTAGGTCCGAAATGGAGAGGCCTTTCGGGCAGAAAAAGAGATGCGTAGGGACAGGGCTTGCCTGCACTGAGCCCGCCTTTGGCGGGAGAAGTGTCCCTGTCCGGCGCATGATGCGGACAGCCACCAGGGCTGTCCCTACGCTGAATATAGAGTATTGACAAAGGAGCAGAAGAAATGAATAAGATCAAATTGTTGGTGATATTCATTGTGATTGCGGTGCTATTTGTGGGAGTTGTGGTGCATGCTCAGTCGGAAGAGAAGAAGGTTCAGCCTAAGGAAGCAAAACAAAAGGCGGTCCCGGTTCAATTAAAGGACAAAGTTGAGCCGAAGCAGATCATCTCTGCTGTCTCAGAGCCGAAAATAGCGCCTATAATCATTCCAGAGAGAGCGCCACTTGCCGGTTTTCGTCAAGGGTATAAGATGGTAACGGACGTTCTGGACGGCTTTGGAGGAGAATCGGAATCGGATAATTACAAGATTCCGGTCAACTCAGGCGGGCAGCCGTCAGCCATTGGGATTTCAGAAAGCTACATCTTCGTGGTGAAGGCGGGCTATGTTCATGCCTCTTTTGTTAATCGTGGAGAAGTCACCGGGGATGGGGTAATCGATTTGGGTGATCTTCTGTATTTGATAAGTTACCTTTACAAAGGAGGACTCGCGCCCTGCCCCATGGAAGCTGGAGATGTCAATTGCGATGGAGTGGTGGATCTGGGTGACGTTCTCTATGTGATTAGTTATCTCTACAAAGGCGGACCGCCACCAGCCTGCTGATAGAAGCGAAAAATTGGGGAGACACCCGAATTTGAAATTCGGGTGCCTCCCCCTATGGAGTGTTCACCTTTATGGTTCGACAGTTCAACAAGTTCACTGTCCTGAGCAAAGTCGGAGGATAAGCTCACCATAAATAGGTGAATCAAATGAAAGCTCTTTGTCTTGTAAGAGTTTTAGGTCTGGCCAAAGGCGGGACACTCCAACCACCCTTTTTCCCACATGTCTTTTTCAGGTCTCTCATATAGAGGTTTCTGAAAAAGTCTTTAGAGAGCGGAAGCTGGAGTGTCCCGCTTTAGCGGGACCAAGAAAAATTCGTATGAATGCATACGCACCTGTTTATTTTCAAAGACTTCAAAGTCAAGCTAAAGCTTGACACTCCAAAACAACAACACAAAAACTTACTTTTCCAGATCTCTCATATAATTGACTTGACAGCCCCTCAAGCCAATTATATATTCCTTCAAGTTTTTCGCAGAGTTTCAGGTTTGCAGAATCTTGAGACCGGATTTTTAATTCCAGAATAAGGTGGAAGCATGTCAAAAAGAATACCAATAGATGATTTGAAGAGAATAGCCGGAGAGGAGAATCTCAAAATCCATTCCGAAAGAGTCTTCCTTTCGCCGGAGAATAGCTCGGCTGTAGCCGGGATTGTAAAATTAGCCAACCAGGAGAAGTTCAAGATACTGCCTTTAGGCTCAGGCTCGATTCTTGATTGGTCAAAGCTCCCCTCTGAGAATGTGGTTATTTTGAAGTCTAATAAACAGAACAATATCAAAAAGGTGGTTCCCGAAGATCTGTATGTGATTCTTCAAGCCGGTTTTCCTCTTAATGATTTAAACCGCCATCTGGAATCATTTAATCTGTTTTATCCACTTGCCCCGCAAAGTGCGGGGCTGGCAGACACCAGTTCTGTGGGCACTATGGGGGGAGCAGTGGCGACCAATCTTAAAGGGAAATCAGGGGAAAGGAATATTCAAACCAGGGAGTATGTTCTGGCATTAGAGGTGATTGATCCCGAAGGTCAGATCCTGAATGTGGGGGCAAGAACGTTTAAATCGGTGACCGGATACGATCTTCCCCGCCTTTTTGTGGGCTCCTGGGGGAGTCTGGGCTTTATCAGCCAGATGAGCCTGAGATTGGTGCCTGCAAGAAAAAGAAATGATTATCCGGATATAATATTTGATCCCCCCAGAATAGATGAGATCAAAGGACAAAACAACTTCAAAACCATCTTAAATTCCCGTATCAAGAAGTCACTGGACCCTAACGGGGTTTTCTTAAGTTTCGATTCCTTCAGGATAAATCCTTTCGTTCGACACTGAGGTCTTCCTTCGACATCCCCCCTTTGGTGGGAGACGAAGTGCAGGATGAATTTCTGTAATGACCGGATACATATCGGACACCCAAGAGGGACTTTTTTAATATAGTTTATGGTGGATTGAGTTTCAAGTTTAATTTTTGTATAGGTGTCATTTTGTTTATGCCTCCATGAGGTCTTTTATG